>Ga0209415_10007343_pt1 | contig 19272 bp, 22 predicted proteins | sample PeaSoiSIISIP2007_FD_187696 | JGI IMG/M metagenome (GOLD analysis project Ga0209415, IMG submission 187696) | Peat soil microbial communities from Weissenstadt, Germany - SII-SIP-2007 (SPAdes) (version 2) | ecosystem: Environmental > Terrestrial > Soil > Wetlands > Peat | place: Germany... | reverse complement strand
CACTATTCACCCTCGACCGGCGGTCGTTGAATGGACGTATGCACTCGCACTCTTGGAACCGCTGCCTGGCTCAAAACGCCGAAACCGGCGCCTGGTGCCAGCACCGACCGTCGTACGGTGTCCTCTGCCCGTCACACGCATGGGAGTTCCAGTGCGATCAGGCGGCCAAGGCGGCGACTCGCCTCGCCCGAGCCCGGATCGTGCTACGTGACCCGTCCGCCACCCCGTTTCAGCGGTGGCGGGCCACACTCCAGGCGCGCCGGGCCTGCTCGCTCCGCCGGAGTCTTTTGGCTGCGATCGCCAGCTTTGAGGCCACTGATGTCGAGGGCGCCCTCGCGCCGGAGGGTCTTGTGTCGGACGGCAGGGACGGACGCAAGATGTGATCGTGCTTCATCGGATCGGGTACATCACGTCGGCAGACATGCTGTCATCGGCGAGTCTCGGAGATCGGGGTGGGCGTTGCACCGTTGGCCCCAGGCCGGAGGCGAGGGAAAGCGTGGAATCAGGGATATGAGCCATGACTAATGAGTGGGGTCCCCTCGGGGCGTTGGCTGGTGAATGGGAGGGTGAAGGCGGGCTCGACACCGCGTTCTCACATAATCAGAACAAAGTGCTCGGCGCTCCCTACCTCGAACAGTGCACGATGAAGCCGTTCGGTCCGGTGGACAATGGGACCCAACACCTCTACGGCCTCGACTACAAGAGCTCCATGTGGCGCGGTGACGAGGAGAACCACCTTCGTTACCATCACGATCGGGAGGTCACCATGACAGGGGAGCCCGTGCCGTCGAGCAAGACCCGTGAACCGAGTGACCGGGTCAGCATGACGGTGACCTCCCGTTGCTCGGCAAAGAGTCGACGGGGTCTGGGGGGTCCGATGTCGACCGACACCGGCATGAGGGCTATCGCCGAACCGGCTTCGAGAACTTCGGCGTCGGGGTAATCGCCATACACGCGAGGGGTGCCGGTGAACCGCATGGTGACGGTGTGCCCATCGGTATCGACCTCGGCCGTCGCTCCGTGCCATCGGCGCCCGTCGCCGTCGGGTCTCCACGTCCGAGGCCTGAGGGCGGGGTCCAAGACCCAGATCGCTCCCCGGATTCCGGCGATGAGCACCCGCCATGCAGGAAGGCGACGACGGCCCCGATCTGTCGCGAACTCCGTTTCGTCGAGTCCGGCGGAGGTCACCATGAGCGATGGACCGTCGTGCTGGCTCCGGGGGGCGCGCAATGCCTCGAGCACATCGGATGGAAAGTCATCGGGGGCGTCGACCGCCCCCCTCAAGAAGGCGAGCTTCGTCCCTCCGTCGGGGAATCCCGTTGGCCTGACGTCGGGGCTGAGCAGAACCAAAGGGCGAGGGTCTTGGCCACCTGGAAACATCGACCAGGCTCGCAGCCTTCGTAGGAGCTGTTCGCGCTGCCCGCCAGACAGAGCCACGATCCTAACGCTATGCATCTCACGGCCTGTACCCACCGTCGATCCTTCGGAGCCGTCACGGCTGACGCCTTTTGCGGGACAATGGACCGAAGAAGGCCTTGGGGAAGGAGCGTGTCTTGGAGGATCCGGAGGGGCACTCGCCTCATACGCTGGCTGAAGAGCAGCAGCCGCGCACTCGGACTCGCATCAGGCGGGCCGCCATGGACGTGGTCGCCAGACGAGGATTCGATGCCACGGTGGCGGAGATCGCCCAGGCATCAGGGGTAAGTCCCCGGACCATATTCCGCCATTACTCCAGCCATGAGCAGCTGATCGTGGCCACGGTGAAGGACATGTTCGAGGCGTGCGGTCAACCTGCGAATGACCTCGACTCCGACCTCGACGGTTGGCTCGAGAGCCTGGCGGTGACGATCCACACCAGGAACGCCGACATCATCGGGGAAGCCTTCTGGGATATTCACGCTGCCAGTCCGGTGCCGCCGGATACGCTCGCCGAAGTAGCCGTACTCCGACGCGACTTCCGAATCCGAGGGGTGCGTTACCTCGCCAAAATCGCTTGGGGTGCCGCAGGGGGCAGCGGCGACCCCCCTGAGGCATTGACATCAGCCTTTGCACTGAACCTATCGGCCTTCACCACCCAGGCCCTCATGGTTGACTTCAACCAGACGCCCGCTCAGATCGGCGCATTGACCGCTGACATCTTGAAGGAGTGTCTCCGAATCAGCGTGGAATCGCAACGCTAGCTCGCTCCCGCCCAAACCGGTGGCGATCAAGTCAACGCCGCTCTCTCTCACCTGCGACCAGCAGCGAGATAATTGTGGACCTCGAAGAACCGGATCTCCGGTGCACTCACCACTCCAACCTCTTGATACACCGGACGGAGCTTCTCCTGGGCGAATCTCTCAAAGGCCTCGCGCGTCTCCCATACGTCGACAACGCGAAATCCGTCATTGGTCTGTGTGACCCAATGGAACAGCTCCTGACGCCACGCGGGTCCGCCGGGTAGGGCGCCGATCCTCTCGTTGATCTCGTCATACGTTTCGATTGTGGTTCCGACGAAATCAAGTTGCACGGCGACTGCCATTGCACTCTCCGGGTCTGCTCGTCAAGTCCTCAGTGTCGCTGCACCGATCCCTCTGCCTAATCCTAGGGTTCGTCGTGTACCACCAGTCAAGGGGCCCCACCGTTCGTATTTCTCGGCCTGAGCGCCGTTCTCGACGTCGCTACACTCCGATCCGTGTGGAAGCGGATACATCTGGCCGTTGGAGTTCTCGGCTCTTCCCTACTCGTGTCGATAGCCGCATCGTCCTCTTCGTCCGCCAGCGCGACCCAGAACTGTGTTCCAGGACCGGGAGCGGATCTTGCGGGGTGCAACCTCACCAACGCAAGGCTCAGCAATGTCAACCTGAAAGGCGCCAACCTGATCGACGCTACGCTCGCCCACGCTCGCCTCAGAAACGCCAATCTGACCGACGCAAACCTGACCCGGACCGACCTCACCGATGCGAATCTCACCGGAGCTCACCTCAGAGATGCGAATCTCACCGAAACCCGGCTCAAGGGTGCCGACCTCTTCGATGTTTTCTCGGGAGGAATCATCGGTGTCCCGACCTCATTGCCCATGATCGGCTGGAGAATGGTCGACGGCTACCTCTTCGGGCTGGGCGCCAACCTCAACGTCGCCAACTTGAGTGGTATCAACCTCAGCGGCGCCTTCCTCAAGTACGCCTATTTCATCGACAGCAACCTCAGCGGCGCCAACCTCACGAATGCCTACCTCAGAAGGGCATTGCTCAACAGCGCCAACCTCACGAACGCGAACCTCGACGGCGCCGACCTCACCAACACTGATCTCAACGGCGCACATTGGAGCAACACGACCTGCCCTGACGGGAGCAACAGCGATCACGACAAGGGCACCTGCGTCAACAACCGCTCGATCGCGTACTGAGACGTCCTTAGGACGCCGGTACGTCACTCCGACGTGATGAAACCTCCGGGAGCCACCGTCCGGGCGAGCAGGCCGAGCGTTGCTCGCAACGCCCCCTCCGAAATGACCGGGAAGACACCCGAGTCTTTCCAGGCTTGATCGACCGACGACCAGTCGTAGTACGACGTGACGAGTGTCCCGTGGTCGATCGGGGCGAGCGTGTAGCCGTACACATGGCCCATCGGCGGCTTGATCTGCCCGATCACCGTCCATGCGATCTCGCGGTCCGGGACAAAGGTCGTGATCGTGACCGTCACGTCGTAGCGCCCCATGGGGTAGTCGTTCAGTGCCTCTCGATCCATGTGCACGACGAAACTGTCACCCACGGCCCGGACGGGCTCGCCCGTGGCGTCCATGAGCATGCCCGAACTGTCGATCGCCACATGACCCTTCGGGTCGCTCAGCACCCGGAAGATCGAGGCCGCGTCGGCGGCGATCCTTCGCTCCACCTCGATCCGCTCACCGGTCATCTCTGCATCCTGCCACGGATCATCTGTTGGTCTCGCCGCGCCGACGAGCACCCCCACCTGAGCCCTGGCAAGGTATGTCGATGATCACAGGCACGCACGCCATCATCTACGCCGAGGACGCCGACCGTGCCCGGGCCTTCTTCCGGGACGTTCTTGACCTGCCCAACGTCGACACCCACGGGGGCTGGCTCATCTTCAAGCTGCCGCCGGCGGAGCTCGGCGTTCACCCCGCCGCCGACCCTGGTGCGCCGAGCGGCCACCACGAGCTGTACCTCATGTGCGACGACGTCGAGTCCACCGTCGCCGACCTCACGGCCAAAGGGGTCGAATTCACCTCCCCGGTCGAGAACCAGGGATTCGGCCTGCTGACTCGGCTCCGGGTTCCCGGCGGCGGGGAGATCGGCCTCTACCAACCCAAGCACGCGACGGCTTACGACCTTGAAGGCTGACTCGACAGGAGGCCACGGATTGACCGACGACCCACACAGCCTGGGGGAACCACCTCCTTCATCTGCTCGGGCTCCTTGGGAGATACAGGAGATCGCAGCCGGCGCGCTCGTGCTCGTCGTCGGAGTAGTGGCCGTTTCGGGTGTTGTCGCGGGGATTCTCGGAGGCACTGCCGCAAACGAAGGGTCCTCCGAGGTCCAGACCGCGGCCCAGACCCTTCTCCAGGCCACGCAATGGGCCGGAGCGTTCACCGCGTTCTTGCTCGTCTGCGCGCTCGGATTGACCTGGTGGCAGGTCCAGGGTTGGTCCGACACCCTCGACGACAGCGGCACCGAGGATCCGAACGAAGACAAGTCGCCAACCGACACCGACAGCGACGAGGCGATTCGCCATATCGTTCGAAGCAAGGCTCTGACGAGGTGGGCCGGACTGGTGCTCCTCATCTGTTCATTGGCAGCCGTCGGAACCCTTGTAGGGGTCGTTCTTCAGACATCTCCGCCTGAGTCATCGCTGAAGTGGCAAGAATGGCTCTCCACGGGAGGAGCGGCTCTCGCCACGTTGATCCTCGCAGGTGTCGGGGCCGTCGCCGTCATCCGCGTTCGGGCCCTCGGTGACCTGGCGTTGCACTCCCAAGCGAACATCGCGACTCGCTAGGGCCTTCTCGGGAGGTTGGCGGGTCGGCTGAGCCCCCATTTGATCCCCTGTCAGGAAAGTCTGCGCCGGTAGCGGATCTCCTCCACGGATACACCCCAGACCTCGACGTTGCGCCTCCCACCGTCGGGGCGCCACCCGTCTGCACGGTAGAAGCGTTGCGCCCGTTCGTTCCCGACCAGCACCCACAACACGGCCTCGGAAAGACCGATCTTGCACAGCTGCGCACGGGCCTCGGCCATCAAGCACCGCCCCACCCCGCGGCCCCATGCGACAGGGTCGACATAGAGGGCGAGCACCTCCCCCACTTGAGGGGCCTCGGCGCTTCGCGCCGCTCCGATCGTGGCGAAGCCACAGATGACCCCATCCTCGACGGCCACCGTGGTCGATGGAGCGTCCGGGTCCGTACCACCGAAGGTGTAGCGATCAGCTCGATCGGCGGGACGCAGTTCATCCAGATAACGGTCGGGGAGCAACCCCCGGTATGCCCCCTGCCACGAGCGGACGTGCACCCCGGCGACTTCCACGGCGTCGGCTGGTCGTGCGGCGCGGACCGTCAACACGAGGTCATTCTCGCAGTCACCCGTGCCCGGGAGCGCCGCACGGACAGACCTCGATCCCGGCCGAAACCCCGGGAAACCGGACTGACCACCCGGGAAACCGGTCCCGCCGGCGTTAAGCTTGTCGGGGGCCATCTTCGGGGAGGGTGGTGGCCCCGGGGGAGATGGGTCATGCGCAGGGGGGGATTCGGGGTCGCGTTGCTGGTGCTCGCCCTGTCGATGATTACCGGATGCGGACTGCCGGTCGCCTCATCGAACGGACTGGGCCTCTTCGTGTCCTCTCAGTCCCCGAGCGACGTCGAAGCCCTCGCCAATCACCTCGGTGTCCAGGTTCAGGGGATCTCGGCCTACACCAGCCAATCGTCGTGGGCCGCCATCGGCACCTACCAGCCGCCTTCGACCTCGTTGCGCCTCTACCTCGGTGTCGCCATGTCGCCCGCTGACGCGAGCCCGGCGCAGACACCTTCGAATCTCGCTGTGTACCAGGAGTTGGCGCAGAACCTCGTCAACGGGGGGCAGCCCTACGCCATCCTCAGGGTGGGTTGGGAGTGGTCCACCACCTACTTTTCCTGGGGTGTCCAGAACACGACTCCGGCACAGTACGTGACCGCCTTCGACGACATCGTGACGACCATGCGCAGCGTCCCCGGACAGCATTTTCTGTTCGACTGGTGTGCGGCTGCCGATGTGACCCCCACGAACGGCCCCTACGCAGCTTCGTATCCGGGCGACCAGTTCGTCGACTACGTCGGTACGGATCAGTACGACAACGCCGGCTCGAGTTGGTCGGCCACGCTCGATACTGTCGGTGGCCTTGCGTACACCGTCAACTTCGCCAAGGCGCACGGGAAGTACGTGAGCGTTCCCGAGTGGGGTCTCAACGGTGTAGACGACCCGGCTTTCGTCAACGACATGCATGGGTTCATCTCGAATCCGGGCAATGACGTCGGCTACAGCTCGTACTTCTCGGACGACGCGGTCGTCGACTCCGACATCACCCAATTCCCCAACTCAGAAGCCGCGTTCACCCAGGACTTCCGATAGGACCACCCAGGTGCGGGCCGGGTGCGGCAAACGGCTGGTGCCGGAATGTTCGTCGTCACTCGACCCGTCGACGACGTCAATCCGAGAGCTGGCCCATGAACTGGTTCAGATCGAAGTAGTCCCGCCACGCCTTGATGAGCCCACCTTCCAACTCGAAGGTTCCCATGACGGGGAGGCTCACCGTGCGTTCCGGCGAGATGAAGTGATCCACCCTCTCGGTGAGCACGAGATCGCCCTGCGCCACGGCGTGGTGGACCTCGAAGTCCACCCGCTCCCATCCGGCGGTGAACCCGACGATCATCTCCCGGATGTTCTCGCGCCCGACAACCGGGTCCACCGGCATGTTGTGGTACACGGCATCGGCATGGAAGTACCCCGTGATCTCGTCGATGTCGAGCTTCGACCAAGCCGCGCAGAAGCTCGTGACGATCGCAAGCGGCTCTGTGGACATCTAGATCACCCCTCGGTCGGCTTGGATCATGCGTAGCACCGGCAGTCCCAGGCCGGCACTTTTGTCAAACATGGCCACTGGGTGACCATTTTCGGCGCGAGGCTAGGGCAGTGCGAGCTGATCGCCTCGTTGCCACCCTGCTTCTTCTTCAGGCCCGCGGTCGGGCCACCGTGGCCCAGATCGCCGAAGAGCTCGAGGTCTCGGTCCGCACGGCACGTCGCGACCTCGAGGCACTCTCCATGGCCGGTGTCCCCGTCTTCTCCCAATCGGGCAGAGGCGGCGGTTGGTCCCTGGTGGGCGGAGCCCGCACCGATCTCAGTGGGCTCAGCGCGGCAGAGGCTCGGGCACTGTTCCTCGTCGCCGGCCCAGGTGCGGCTACTCCCGAGGTCAAAGCCGCCCTGCGCAAACTGGTACGCGCCCTGCCCGAGCCCTTCCGCGCCTCGGCGGAGTCGGCCGGCGGTGCGGTCATCATCGACGCCTCGGCCTGGGACCGTCTCCCGGCCCAACCACCTCCTCATCTGGGGGCGTTGCAACAAGCAGTCGTCGACGGGGTCCAGGTCCAGATCGACTACGCGGGCCGCGACCGGGAACCAACGAACCGAACCGTCCATCCGCTCGGCCTCGTGGCCAAGCGCCAGACCTGGTACTTGATCGCCGACACCGACGCCGGGATGCGAACCTTCCGCGTCAGCAGAGTACGAGCCGTGGCGCTCACTGAGCAGCCTGTGGTGCGACCGGTCGGCTTCGCCCTGGCCGACACGTGGCAGACCGTTCTGGCCACCCTCGACGAGCGCCGCACTCCATCCAAGGTCACGGCTCTGGCCGACCCGGGGATTCTCGGCGTCCTGCACAGTGTTCTCGGAACCCGTATCTCCGTCGGTGGCACCGGCGATGACGGCCGGGTCGCGATAGAGGTGCGTGGGCATTCGGTCGAGGTCGTCGCAGCCGAGCTCGCGGGGTTCGCCGATCACCTCGAGGTGACGGCGCCCGACGCGGTCCGAGACCATCTGGCTCATCTCGGGAACCGGCTCGTGGCCCGGTACGCCTCGCCTCGACGCCACCCGTCATAGAAGACAACGCTCAGGTCATCGTGTCCCAACCGCCGCCTACAGCGGGGCGGAGGCGGGTCAGCCCGATGCGTCGCGGACGTCGAGCGCCGCCGGCACGGGACGCAACCCGGCTTCGTCCTCGTGGGTCTGGCCTTGGACGAGCTGACTTCGGCTGATAGCGACGACACCCGCCACCAAAGCAGCCAGTGCGGCAGCCTCCACGAGTATGGCGAGCGGCGCAAGTTGAAGATGTTCTTCGAAGATGAATACCCCGAGAAGGCTGGCCACGAGCGGATCGACGATAGTGAATCCCGGCTGGGAAGCAGCCAGCGGCCCCGCCTGGAAAGCATGGGCGGAGAGCAGCATCGACGCTCCTCCCACAGCCACGAGGACATACGGCGACCACGTCGTGAAGATGCTGAAACCAGTGCCGATGTGAGAACTGAGCTCCTTGATCACCGCAGCGACGAATCCCCACGAGATCCCCGTCGCCACTCCGAGCGTCGCCGCCTTACGGGCGGGCGACGGTGCCGTCCCCCGTCGCAGAGGCGTGAACGCCAAGACCGTGGCCACGAGGGCCAATCCGAGTGCCGAGATCCCCGCGAACCACCACGACGCTGCCTGTGCGTGGAGGTGCCCACCCGAGGGGCTCGCGGTAAAGAGAAAGACACCGAGACCTGCCGCCATCGCAGCGGCGGCCAACCAGTCATGGCGCGCCACGCGACGCGTTCCGATCAGTGCCATGTAGGCGAACACGAAAAGGAGCTCCGTCGCGAGGATGGGTTGGATGAGAGCGAGGTCGCCGAAATGCAGCGCTGCGACCTGGAACACGAACCCCAGGATCATGCTGGCGATCCCGATCAACCAGACGGGCTGGCGCACCAGATAGAGGAGCAACCGCGGGCTGAAGCGCTCACCTCCGGGCGCAGTGGCGGCTCCGAGGCGCTGGCACACCGACGACGTGGCGGTGCAGAAGCCGGCTGCCAGCGCCAGGATCACCGCCCTCATCATGAGCCAACTCCTCGATCCATCGACCTTCCCGCGCCATACCCCCCCTGCATGCTATTTGCTCGACAGGGTGTCACGACGCCCAGCGCCACCAGACCGATGGTGCGTGGGCCGGCGCCTTTCGCATTTGCCGACGAGCGCTTGGTCCAGCGAGTCGTGGAGGAGCACCAGCACAGTCGGTCGCCCCGGCTCGTCCTTCGAGATGGAACGTCCTCTCGGCGCGAGGGGCGCACCACTCGTCCCCGTCGCGGCGCCCAGACGCGCCTCAGGCCGGGCCGGGCTGGCGAGAAAGGACTTGCCTCCAGGAATAAAGATAGCTAAAAGTATCTTTATAAGGTGGGAGTTGAGTGACCTGGTTCCAAGGAGGTTGGGCACATGGCCGTCGCACTGATCACCGGGGCATCCAGAGGACTGGGACTGGCAATGGCCGAGGAGCTGGCCCAGCGGGGCTGGACGCTGATCCTCGACGCTCGAAACGGCGCTGCGCTCGCCGAGGCGGAGCGAACGCTGCTCCCCCGCCTGGCGCCGGGTGCGTCGGTCGTCGGCATCGCCGGCGACGTCGCTGATCCTGCCCATCGGAAGGCCCTGGTAAGGGCGGGCGAGCGTCTCGGCGGGATCGACCTCCTGGTGAACAACGCCAGCACGCTGGGCGCCAGCCCGCTACCGAGCCTTGTCGAATACCCGCTGGCTGAGCTCACCCGAACACTGGAGGTCAACGTCGTGGCACCCCTCGGCCTGGTGCAACAAGCGATGAACCAGCTCCGCCGGTCGGCGCGGCCCGCCGTGTTGAACATCACGTCCGACGCGTCGGTCGAGGCCTACGCAGGATGGGGGGGCTACGGGCTCTCCAAGGCGGCCTTGGACCACATGAGTGCGGTCTTGGCCGTAGAAGAGCCGTCGCTTCTCGTATGGGCCGTCGATCCGGGTGACATGCGGACCCAGATGCACCAGGACGCGTTCCCCGGCGAGGACATCTCCGATCGCCCGCTTCCGGGCGAGATCGTGGCGGATCTGGTGGGCCTGGTCGAGGCGGGGCTGCCGAGTGGGAGATACCGGCTCTCAGAACTGCGATCGCCAGGACCTTTGGTCCTCGATTTGGAACGGTCATGACGACGCTGATGCCCGCCGAGGGTCGCGCCATCGGCGACCTCCCAGCCTTCGAGCTCCCCCCCGAGCTCGAAGCAGGCTCGCCACCCGAGGCGCGAGGGATGACGAGGGACGCGGTCAGAATGCTTGTCGCCCACCGCGGCGACCGCCCGCTCCTCCACTCGCACTTCTCGGAGCTGCCTCGCTTTCTCGATGAAGGCGACCTGATCGTTGTCAACACTTCGGGAACCTTGGCCGCGGCCGTGCCGGGCGTCTCACGCGGGCGCCCCGTCGAGCTGCATTTCTCCACCCGTCTGCCCGCTGATCTCTGGACGGTCGAGCTGCGCAGCGGTGACGAGCCATGGTTCACAGCCGAGGTCGGGGACGCCATCGACCTCGAGGGCGGTGGACGGGTCGACCTCCTGGCGCCCTACGCCCCGCACACTCACGGGGTTCGTCTGTGGATCGCGGGCGTCCACACCCCTGAGCCTCTCTATACGTACCTGGCCGTGCATGGCCATCCCATTCGTTACGGATACGTACGAGGAAGCTGGCCGATCTCGATGTACCAGAACGTGTATGCCACCGAGCCGGGCTCGGCCGAGATGCCGAGTGCTGGTCGACCATTCACGCCGGAGGTCCTCACCCGCCTCGTGGCGCGCGGGGTCGGCGTCGCGCCGATCGTGTTGCACACCGGGGTGGCATCGCTCGAGGCGGCAGAGCCCCCCTATCCCGAGTTCTACCGGGTGACGCGGGCCACTGCCCACCGGATCAACGACACTCGGCGCGAGGGTGGACAGGTGATCGCCATCGGAACGACGGTGGTCCGTGCCCTCGAGACCGTGGTGGACTCACGAGGGGAGGTCCACGCCGGCAAAGGTTGGACCGATACGGTCGTGACGCCCGAGCACCCGGTATCGTCTGTCGACGGCTTGCTCACGGGCTGGCACGAGCCCGAGGCGTCTCACCTCGCCATGCTGGGGGCGATCGCCGGAAGGGTTCTGCTCGAGCGCTCGTATGAAGCCGCTCTGTCCGAGGGGTATCTATGGCACGAGTTCGGCGACGTCCATCTGATCCTGCCGTGAGTGATCGCGGCACTTCAACCGAACCCCCGCTTGCCGCGATGCCGTCGACACGGCGCGCCATCCTCATGGCACTCAAGCGGAACGGCACGATGCACGCCCATGATCTGGCCTGCCACCTCGGGATCACCGTCGCCGCCGTGCGCCAACAACTGCTCCGCCTGAGCGAGGACGGGCTCGTGACGCATCGACGCGAGGCTGAGGGACGCGGCCGGCCCTCACATTCCTACGAGCTGACATCGAGCGCAGAAATGCTCTTCCCGAAACGGTACGGGGATCTCACCACCGAGTTGCTCGGGTATCTCGGGGGGCCCGAGAGCGACGAGGTGACCGAGCTGTTCGATCAGCGCCGCAAGCGGCGACTGGCCGATGCCCAGACCCGCCTTGAGACGATGACCCTCGACGACCAGGTGGCCGAGCTCACCGCCATCCTCGACGAAGACGGCTACCTGGCCGATGTCGAACAACTCCCGGATGGAGGTTGGCGTATCACCGAGCACAACTGCGCCATCTTGTCGGTGGCCACCGGCTTTCGCCAGGCGTGTTCGAGCGAGATCGCGTTCATTCGCGACGCGCTGCCCGGGGCACGGGTGGAGCGCGTGGCCCATCTCATGGATGGTGCTCACGTATGCGCCTACGAGGTCCACGCCTCCTGACGACTCGATCGACATTGGTCGAGGTCGATCGTGATCGATCAGGGTCGATCGACCGTGGTGTCAATGCGCACGGCGCCACCTAAGCTCCATCGCGACCCGAGCACGGGAGGTCAGCATGGAGACGACGATCGATCACGTTCCCCAAAACCGCCTGCTGCAGACGGAGATCCCCGGGCCTCGCTCTCGCGAGCTCATGGACCGCCGCCGCGCCTCGATCCCCGCCGGGGTCGGTACCACCCTGGGAGTGTTCGTAACCCGAGCTGCGGGGGGGATCATCGAGGATGTCGACGGGAACCGGCTCATCGATCTGGCGTCAGGGATCTCGGTGACCAACGTCGGCAACAGCGCACGCCGCGTGGTCGCGGCGGTGCACGAGCAAGTCGAACAATTCACGCACACGTGCTTCCAGGTGACTCCGTACCTCGGCTACGTGGAGGTATGCGAACGTCTCAACGAGCTGACACCGGGCATCCACGAGAAGCGCACGTTCCTCGTGAACTCCGGGGCCGAGGCCGTCGAGAACGCGGTGAAGGTCGCGCGCTACGCAACCGGTCGTAGTGGAGTCGTCGCCTTTGACCACGGGTTCCACGGGCGCACCTTGTTGGGTCTGACCCTCACGGGCAAGGCGATGCCCTACAAGCGTGGCTTCGGTCCCTTCGCACCCGAGGTCTACCGGGCTCCGTATTCTGATCCCTTCCGGGGTACCGGCTCCCTGGCCCAGACCATCGACGTCCTCGAGACGACTGTGGGCGCGGACTCGATCGCGTGCGTCGTAGTCGAGCCGATCGCGGGCGAAGGCGGGTTCGTCATCCCGGAGCCGGGCTGGCTCCCCGGTCTGGCGGAGTGGTGCGCTGCCAATGGTGTCTTGTTCGTGGCCGACGAGATCCAGACAGGGTTCGGTCGCACCGGTGCGTGGTTCGCATGTGAGCACGAAGGTGTGGTGCCCGACATCGTTACGACCGCCAAGAGCCTCGGGGGTGGGTTGCCCATCGCGGCAGTGACGGGACGGGCCGACCTCATGGACAAGGTCCATCCAGGAGGCCTCGGTGGCACGTTCGGCGGCAACCCTCTGGCCTGCGCCGCGGCCCTGGCGGCGATCGAGACCATCGAGCACGACGCCCTTCTCGAGCGGGCTCGACGAATCGGCGCCGTGATGCTCAACCGCCTGCAGGCGATGGCCGCATCGATCCCGGTCGTCGGAGACGTCCGCGGTCGCGGCGCAATGGTCGCCATGGAACTGGTCGGTGCCGATGGAATCACCCCCGACAAGGCGGCCACAGCCCGCGTCGCCGCGGCATGTCATGCCCAAGGTCTGCTCGTCCTGACCGCAGGCACCTACGGCAACGTCGTCCGTCTTCTCCCCCCGCTGGTGATCCCCGACGAGCTTCTCGGTGAGGGGTTGGACATCCTCGACGCCGCGATGTCCGCGGCCTGAACGGCCACCTCCCGTCGGTCGACGGGTTACCCGTCGAGGGCAGACATCACGTGCTTGATACGGGTGTAGTCCTCGAATCCGTAGATCGAAAGGTCCTTGCCGTAGCCCGAGTGCCGGAAGCCCCCATGGGGCATCTCGGCCACCAGCGGGATGTGCGTATTGATCCATACGCACCCGAAGTCGAGGCGCCTGGCCATGCGCATGGCGCGCCCGTGATCGCGTGTCCACACTGACGACGCCAGGCCGTACTCCACCGCATTGGCCCAAGCCACGGCCTGGTCCTCGTCGCTGAACCGTTGGACCGTGATCACCGGTCCGAAGACCTCCTGTTGCACGATGTCGTCGCTTTGCAGGACGTCGCTCACCACGGTCGGCTCGTAGAAGAAGCCCCGCTCACCGATCCGATGACCGCCTGTGCGCAGCGCGGCGTGGGACGGCAGAGCATCGATGAAGCTCCGGACCCGGGCCAACTGATCCGTGTTGTTGAGCGGTCCGAAGTCGGCTCCTTCGACATCGGGACCCCCTACGGTCTGGCCCTGGGCCTGCTCCACCAGAGCCGATGTGAAATCATCGTGGACCTGGGCTCCGACCAGGACCCTGGTCGCCGCCGTGCAGTCTTGACCGGCGTTGAAATAGCCCGCGATGGCAATGGCCTCGGCCGCCTTTTCGATGTCGGCATCGTCGAAGACAACCACCGGAGCCTTTCCGCCCAACTCCAGGTGGACGCGCTTGATGTCCTCGGCGGCCGCCATGGCCACCTCTCGTCCCGCTCGCACGCTCCCGGTGATCGACACCATTTGCGGAACCGGGTGTGCAACCAGCGCACGACCGGTGCCGCGGTCTCCGCACACCACGTTGAAAACCCCGGACGGCACCACCTCGGCCACGATCTCGGCCAGGAGCAGCGTCGAGACCGGGGTCGTCGGCGCGGGCTTGAGCACGACAGTGTTCCCGGCCGCGATCGCAGGCGCGAACTTCCAGACCGCCATCATCATGGGATAGTTCCAGGGCGTCACTTGCGCGCACACGCCGACGGGTTCGCGTCGGACATACGATGTGAATCCGGTCATGTACTCGCCGGCCGACCGGCCTTCGAGAAGACGAGCAGCGCCGGCATAGAAGCGGATCTGATCGACCATCGGGGGGATCTCCTCCGACAACGTCAGCGCTTTGGGCTTGCCGGTGTTCTCGCTTTCTGCCTCGACGAGCTCTTCGGCGCGCGCCTCGATGGCATCCGCGATGCGCAAGAGGGCCAGACTTCGTTGGGAAGGGGTCGTTTCGCGCCATCCCTCGAAGGCGCGCTGTGCGACCGCGAACGCCCGGTCGACGTCGGCGGGGCTCGAATCGGGCATCGTGGCGAAGACCTCTCCCGTGGCCGGATCCACGAGATCCTTCGTGGCTCCGCTTTCGGAATCGGTGTACTGCCCGTCGACGAAGTTCTTCAGCACACGCCGGTCCCCTGTCATCGATGCTCCTTCTGCCCCCTCGTCGGGTCGGCTTGTCTTCGAATGCCCACAATCCCACTCGCGGCGGCCGCGGACAAGAGATCCCGCCCGGGCAGACCCGACGGTCATGCCCCGTACCCGCCGCAGGCGACGGTACTGTCGGGTCGACAGGGGGTGAGCGTCGATGCGCGTGCTGATGGTGGGGGCCGGTGGAGTCGGAACGGCTTTGGCCCGGACGGCGGCTCGACGTGACGTCTTCGAGCACATGGTGGTGGCCGATTACTCATTGGACCGCGCCCAGCGCGCCGCCCAATCCGCCGACGACCGCTTCGACGCCGTTGCCCTCGACGCTTCGGACGAAGCCGCCGTCGAGGAGCTGCTGCGATCGAAGCGCTGTGACGTGCTCGTCAACGCTGTGGATCCGCGTTTTGTCATGCCTCTTTTCAACGGAGCCCTCCACGCCGGCGTCACCTACCTCGACATGGCGATGTCCCTTTCGCGACCACATCCCGATCGTCCCTACTCCGATACAGGAGTCAAACTCGGTGACGAGCAGTTCGCCCTGTCAGCCGCATGGGAAGCGCGCGGTCAGCTCGCCCTGGTGGGAATGGGAGTGGAGCCGGGCCTGTCCGATGTCTTCGCCCGACATGCGGCCGACAACCTGTTCGCCTCGATCGACGAGGTCGGCGTCCGAGATGGCGCCAACCTCGTTGTCGAAGGCTACGAATTCGCTCCCACGTTCTCGATCTGGACGACCATCGAGGAGTGCCTGAACCCGCCGGTGATCTGGGAACGCGACAAAGGGTGGTTCACGACCGAGCCGTTCAGTGAGCTCGAGGTGTTCGAGTTCCCCGCCGGCATCGGGCCGATCGAGTGTGTGAACGTCGAGCACGAAGAAGTGCTGCTTGTTCCCCGTTGGGTGGACGCGCAACGGGTCACGTTCAAGTACGGCCTGGGCGAGGAGTTCATCTGGGTACTGAAGACCCTCCACAAGCTCGGCCTCGATTCCACGACACCGGTGAAGGTCGGCGCCGCGGAGGTGTCACCGCGCGATGTGGTCGGGGCGTGCCTCCCCGACCCGGCCGGCCTCGGCGATCGGATGCATGGGGTGACCTGTGCCGGCACATGGGTGACCGGAACCGGCCTCGATGGGAACCGGCGCGAGGTCTACTTGTTCCACGCTGTCGACAATTCGTGGACGATGGAGCACTACGGATCCCAGGCTGTGGTGTGGCAGACGGCCGTGAACCCCGTCGTGGCACTCGAGCTGGTGGCCTCGGGCGCGTGGTCGGGTATCGGAGTGCTCGGCCCCGAGGCCTTCCCGGCCGATCCATTCCTCGAGCTCCTCAACGAGCACGGAGCCCCGTGGGGATTCGAAGAGCGCACGCCAGGCGGGCGCTGAGCCGCTCAGGGCCGGGCGGTCTCGTCTGGCCACGGCGGAAGCGGACCGAGCGGCGGGTCGCCCAGGCCGAGCTCCTGCAGGGAATGCTCGAGAACCAGCTCGGACAACTCGGCGGCACTGGCATCGATGATCCTCGTGTTGAGCGCCAACCGGCGAGCATCAGCCTCTGCCTCGGCGAACTGCTGCTCGAGGCGTTGGCGGCGGCGGGCCCAGTGCAGCAGCCCGGCAGCCGCGGCGCAGCCAAGCAGCAGTACCTCTGCGCCCAGCGCGAACGCCAGGGCTGTGGTCACCCCCCCACCCCCATCAAGACCAAGAATACTTCGATGTGGCCGAACCGTCACTCCGGGGCGGGGACGACCAGAACAGGCACCGTCGAGCGGTGAAGCAATTTGTGCGGGACTGAGCCGAGAATCGCCCCCACGAAGGGGCGCTCACCGCTCCCCCCCACCACGATCACGCGGGCATCGCGCTCGATCGACGCCTCGAGCAGGGATTCGGCAGGGCGTAGCGGGGCCACAAGGGGCTCAACCGTGACCGAGGGGTCGAGCGCCTTCGCCTCATTGACGGCGGCGGCGAGATGCTCGTTCCCGATCTTCTCGAGTTGTTTCTTGTAGTCCGCAGTCTCTCCGCCCATCGGATTGGGTTCGTACCCGAACACGACCGTGAGTGGAGCGTCGAAGGCCTTGGCCACGGTCACCGCCACTCGCAGGGCCGCTTTCGAGCCGTCGGACCCGTCGTAACCGAGAACGATGTCGCCGGCCATCAGTCGGTCACCGGTGTGACGCCGGCGGTGAGAGGCGGAGCCGGGGCATCGACGGACTGGGCTGTCTCGCGGTCGCGTTGGAAGAACTCGGGATGCCGAACCCGCCAGAAGAGCATCAACGGTACTCCGATCAGCAGTAGTCCGATTCCGAGGACGACAGGTGGACCTAGGCCCTTCTTGACGTACAGATGCCAGCTGAAGATGTGGAAGCTGAAGTGGATGAAGGGGAACCATGCTTGCCCGGTGACGAACGAGTTGTCCGGGTTCGAGTAGTAGAAGATCGCAATGAAGAATATCGCGGTGAGCATGGCTGCACCGAGCAATGGGGCCAGGCCGATGAACACGAAGTTCTTCAGACTCTTGAAGATGTGACGGCGGTAGTACACGACGCACGCGAACCCCGTCATGCCGTAGTAGAAGGCGATTCCGAATCCCAGCGCGGAGATGGAGTTTCCAAGGACATCGTTTGGACTGACGATTGTGAGCACCACGTACCACACGATCGAGATTGCCCCGAAGAGCAGAGTCGAGAAACTCGGGGACAAGTATCTGGGGTGGATGGCAGCGAATCGTCTGGGCACGGCCCGATGCACAGCCATCGAGAGGGACGAGCGCGCTGCGGGCAGGATCGTGGTCTGGGTCGATGCCGAGGCCGAGGTCAGCACGGCGATAATGAGGAGCTTGTCCCAGGGCGAGCCCAGCACATCCTTCGAAAGCGCCCCGAGGATGTCATTCGAGTTGTTGGTGAGGAAGTCCGGGCCGTGAAATGCCTGTGCTGCGATGGCAACGATGACATAGATGGCGAGGAGGACCAGGGTCGACAGCAATGCGGCGCGCCCGGGAGTGCGCCTGGCATCCTTGGCCTCTTCGTTGACGGTGACGGCGGTGTCCCAACCCCAGTAGAGGAAGACGGCGACGAGCATCCCAGCGGACAGTGCCCCGACCGACGAGATGTCGAACGGATTGAGCCATCGCAGCGAGGGCCGAATGCTGTGGGCGACGTGCCCGCCGTACACCTTGGCCAGAGCCACGATCGAGAAGATGACGAGGATGACGAGCTCGGCTCCGAGAAGCGCCACCTGCGTTCGAGCCGACAACTCGATTCCGATGTAGCAGATCGCCGTCATCACGATGATCCAGACCACCCCGACGAAGGTGACCCAGAAACCTCCTGGATCGTTGGCGATTCCATGCGCACCGAACAGCGAAAAGGTGTACTGACCGGCGATCGAGCTCAGGCTGGGCATGACGACCAGGTCGGTGACGAGGATGCCCCAGCCCGCCATCCACCCGGTCTTGGGTCCCATGGCTCGTGTCACCCACGTGAATGTGGTCCCGCAGTCCGGGTCGGCGCGGTTCATGTAGTAGTAGGCGGCGGCGATGAACAGCATCGGCACGAATGCGAGGAGCATCACCGAAGGGGCGAAGATGGCGACAGCGGCCGTGACGAAGCCCAGCGACGCGGCGATGCTGTACGCCGGTGCCGTTGAGGCGACCCCGATCACGAGGCTCGACAACATGCCGAGCGCACCGGACTTCAGGCCCTTACCGCCCTGAGGTTCGCCCGTCGGTCTGGCGCCGAGTTCCCCGGAGTCCGCGGTCGTCGTCGTCAATTGACCCCTCCCCCGTCGTGCTGCGAGCATATTCGCAGACCAACAGCCCGCTGACAAGCAATATCGTTGCATAATGGGCATAACAGGCCCAGATTCGCACCTCCGGTCGGCCAGCCCGGAGGGGCAGGGGGAGGACCCGAGCGCGATGACCGAAACCAACCGAGAAGTCGCCGGTCAACCCGGAGCCGGCGCCGACGACGAGCGTCTGGGGGCGCGAGCAAGGGAGCTATTTGCCAAGGAGCTCGCCGATCTGGTGGCGGGCACGCCCGAGTCCCGCCTGCTGTTCGAGCGGGCCCTCAAGTCACTGCCTCTGGGGGTCGCATCGTCGTTCCAAGCCGCTGATCCGTACCCTCTCTACCTGGCCCGTGGACTTGGGGCCGAAGTGTGGGACGTGGACGGACGTCAGTACATCGACTACCACAACGGCTTCGGATCGACCGCCGCGGGACACGCCCATCCCCGAGTGGTGGCCGCCATCGACGGTGCGGCGAGGTCGGGCACCCAGTTCGCCGTGACCACAGAGCCTGCCGTCGCGCTGGCAGAGGAGCTCTGTCGACGGTTCCGGCTCGAGCGCGTCCGGTTCACGAACTCGGGAACCGAAGCGACCATGGATGCCATCCGCCTGGCCCGCGGGGTGACCGGCCGCGACGTCATCTGCAAGATCGAGGGCGCATACCACGGCC
>Ga0209415_10007342_pt1 | contig 19273 bp, 12 predicted proteins | sample PeaSoiSIISIP2007_FD_187696 | JGI IMG/M metagenome (GOLD analysis project Ga0209415, IMG submission 187696) | Peat soil microbial communities from Weissenstadt, Germany - SII-SIP-2007 (SPAdes) (version 2) | ecosystem: Environmental > Terrestrial > Soil > Wetlands > Peat | place: Germany... | reverse complement strand
TCTACACGAATTTCGACTGTAACCTGCATTGCGACTACTGCTGCGTGCGTTCCTCGCCCACCGCGCCGCGACGGGAATTGGGGCTCGGGCGGGTGCAGCGGATCGCTCGTGAAGCGGCGGAGCTTGGCGTTAAAGAAATCTTCGTGACCGGGGGCGAGCCGTTTTTGCTGAAAGATATCGGCGAGATTCTGCTTTCTTGCGGGGAAGCCGCGCCGACCACGGTGCTGACCAACGGAATGCTGTTCACCGGTCGACGCGTAGAAAGCTTGCGAGCGTTGCCCCGCGATCGAATTGTCCTGCAAATCAGCTTGGACAGCGCTACGCCAGAACTGCACGACCTCCATCGCGGGCCCGGCACATGGGCGCGCACACGCGAAGGGATTCAGCGCGCTCGTGCGCATGGCTTCCGAGTGCGACTGGCGGCCACGGTTTCGACCGATGCCGAGGCTGCGGCGTTCCGTCAGTTCCTCGACAAGGAGAAGATTGCGGCAGAAGACCGCGTCATCCGCCGGATTGCCTTGCGTGGTGCTGCCAACGAAGGTGTCGCAGTGAGTCGAACCGATTTAGTACCGGAAGTCACCATTACAGCCGATGGTGTGTACTGGCATCCGGTAGGCGCGGAGGATTCCGATCTGCTGGTTACGCGCGACATTTTTCCTCTCTCCGAGGCGTTCGCGGCGGTTCGCCGCGCCTTCGACCGCGAAGGGGAACACGCGAATAAGCTGGCCAGAATTTTTAACTGCGCATGAACGTTGTCCAAGCTGCGCCGGCGATAACCCGGCTGGGTGAAGCCAGTCGTCCCAGTCTCTTAGGCCGACTTGGCAAATACCTGCTTGAAGAATCCCTGTTGGACCGCGGCTTGCCGCAAGGCAGCGTAACCATCGAGGTGAGGCGCTAGCCAACGCCGCAGTCCTTCGGCGTCGAGTATAGGGCGATGAGCCGGGTTGTCGTAGCTCATCGCTGAGAGCGCGTCGGCGAACCGGCGCTCCCGCTCTGGGTCGAGATTGGGCCGAGCCGTGAACATGCAATGGTTGTATTCCGGAGAGGACCATACCTCACGAAGGCCGCCTGTGGGCACCAGTTGTTCGCTCCGAACCGTGTTCCAGAAGGGGCTGCCGATTGCACCGGCGTCGGCCCGCCCGTCGAGGACGGCGCGGACCACTTCCACTTCGCTGGTCCCGGTATCACCATGTTTACCTACATCGCTGTCGAAGCGCAGAGCGCGGTAGTCCCTGCCCTCGCGCATGCCTTGTTGCTCCAAAAAGTGAACGGGAAGAATGGCTGCGTGTCCACTGTCTCGGCTGCCAAGTGCGAGCGTTCGATTTTTCAGATCGGCGAGCGTGGAAATGGGACCTCTGCTAACTGCGACAATCTTTGTCATCCAGCCGAGATCGGTATCACGCATGGCAACCGGGCGGCACGCGTGGCCGCTCCACTCATCCGCTTGCAGGTAAGCAAGGTTTGTATTCCATGCAATGTCGATACGCGGCACTGCATCGCTTGGTTGGGCAAGGAGTGCCATGACCTGGGCCTCGTAGCTTTGAAATAGAACGACCTCAACGGGTAGATGCGCTTCATCGTGAAAGTAGCGCCGCATCCCCTCCCAAATCGTAACCACCTTCGGATTGTAGGCGACGGCTCCCAACCAGATTGTCTTGCTCATAGGGCCTCCACGGTTCCTGTCAGCGGCGTCAAGAAAACACTCTCTGTTTTCGCAGGCACCAGGTCTCAGAAGAGCGGCATTCCCAACAGCGACTTCCCGATGAACTCGCGCAGAACGTCGCCCGTTGGTGCCATGACGGCGCCCGCATGCGCATCACGGAACAGGCGTTCGACGTTTAGATGCTTTGAGAACGCCGCACCGCCACAAGCGCGCATTGCTGCTGAGGTGACGCTGATAGCGACGTCACCTGCGGCGGCTTTGGACTCAAGCACGCGCAGCATTGTCGTCTCGCGTGGCTTTTCCAGATGCTCGATCAAATCGTCGATGCGCGCCGACAGACCGTCGGTATCAATCTGCATCGCCGCGAGTTGCGCGCGTAGGGTAGGCAGGCTCTCGCCGAGGCTTTGGCCAAGATGCTCGAATTTTGCGCTTTTGAGGTGCGACGCAGTTCCAGCGACTGCCGCTCGGCACAATCCCAAGGCCACCGCTGCCGTACCCAAACAAAACAGCGGGAGAACCACGTTTAGCATGGCCGGAAAGCCCGCGCCGTCATCAGTAAGCTGAAAATCGGATGGGACTTGGCAGTCGTCCAGCGCAATCGGCGCCGAAGCGTTGGCCCGAAGTCCCAAACCGTCCCAGGGCCCCGCAACTGAAAGGCCGGGTGTGTCCGCTCCAAGCAGATAGAGGGTCGAATCGGTAGGTCCCGCCCCTTCAGGAGCAAGCGCAGAAACGACATAGCTCTGCGCATGACCCGCGCTGGTCACCCACGATTTCTTGGCGCTTATGCGCAAGCCGTCACCATTCCGATGTGCGCGGGATATAGGCGCCCAGAAATGGCTGCGGGAGCCGGCTTCACTGAAAGCTAGAGTAGATAAATGGCGGCCCGCACCAATCTCCCGCAGTATGGGCGCGAGTGCCTGAGCCGCGCTCGGGCGCGCTGCCGAGATAGTCGCGGTGCCGAGGATGTGCATGAGGTAAACCATAGCGACAGAAGCGTCTGCCTCGGCGAGAGTCGCCGTCACGACGGCAAACGTGCGGGGACCTAAACCTGAACCGCCAAAATCCACGGGTAGCAGCAGCCCAAGCAGTCCAGACTGACCAAGTGACTCGACAGCCTCGGTAGAGAATCGTCCCGCTTTGTCGTTTTGCCCTGCGGACGACGCCAGCACGCGACTGGCGATCTCACGGGCTTTCAAAACGGCCGCGTCATGTGTCATGAGCGCTCCTATCATCCACAAATCTACTGGATCGAACCACGATTGTCGCCGAGGATGCGCCGAGTGGTCAAACAGTCTCTGGAGGTTGTCGGGCCCCAAACACACAATGATGATTTCAGGCGCCTAGCTGAGCGACATCTACTCCTGGTTTACCGAGGGATTTGGCACTGTCGCCCTCCGAGATGCACTGCCACGCCGTTTTGAGTTCGGGCGTGGTGACGTCCCGGTCCGGCCCGGAGTGGAATTAAACGTCCGGCGGCTACCAACGGCCAGCGTGAGAGCCACCGTCCACGTGAAGTATCTCTCCGGTTACTTGCCCTGCCCTTGCCAGGTAGAGAACCGCGTCAACAACGTCTTTTATCTCCACGATTTTTCCCATTGGCTGAAACGTCTTCAGCGAGTCCCTGAGATCATCTTTGTGTAGAGGGGAGTCCACGACGCCAGGGGCTACGGCGTTGAAGCGGATACCGTCTTTTGCGTATTCGATTGCGAGGCTTCGGGTTGCTGTGTTCAGGCCGCCCTTCGTCATCATCGAAACCGAAGCATGTATGCCCGCGACTGCCGCCGCCATGCCGACTTCAAGCCCGCCCCTTCTTTTCGCACCGGCTTTTCCATCACTTCGAACCCCATCGTCGCCAGAGTTAACCGCCGGGTCTGGAGGTTAGCTGACACGAAGTTTATGATTGTGCGCATGATTAACCACAAGCGCGTGCCGGCAGTGCTGCCCGCCTACAACGCCGAGAAGACGCTGGAAGCCACCGTTCGGGCGACAGTCGCCACCGCGATTGTGCTCGCAGCGGCCCTTGGGGCCTTTTGCCAGCAGGGCGAGCCGCCCGCGTCGAATCCGCCCCTGGCCAAGACCGCAAGGGAGAAGAGAATCCTTGCGGAACTTGATCGAATGGCAAAGTCCCATGAGACGTACCTCAGCGTTCCGCTGGAGGACGGAGAGGCGCTGTGGGTGCTTACGGAAACGGCTGATGCCAAACATGTGGAGGAGATCGGCACGTCCACAGGATATTCAGGTCTCTGGCTTTGCTTGGCACTTGAGGCAACCGGCGGACACCTGACCACGTTCGAGATCGACCACGGGAGAGCCACCGAGGCGCGCGAGCACTTCAAAGAAGCCGGCGTGGTGGATCTGGTTACGGTGATCGAGGGGAATGCTCACCAGCAGATTGAGCAGGTGGAGGGACCGATCGACATTGCCTTTATCGATGCCGACAAGCAAGGCTACGTGGACTACCTGAGCAAACTTCTGCCCCGAGTGCGGCCTGGTGGATTGATCCTGGCCCACAACGTCGACATGGTTCCAGATTATGTTAAGGCGATCACGACCAACCCGAATCTCGAAACGATCTTCTACATGCAGGGCCGCGAGCTGGCGGTGACTCTGAAGAAACGATAGAGCGGTTTAAGAATTGGGCCAACGACACCATTTGGTCATGAAGGAGAAGTCACAACGCCGCAGTGCCGTGCAAAATGTTGCCGCCATGACCTGATTTCGGCCCCTCGTGCATTCGAACAACACCATCCAGATCAGGACGATCCTGCGGAGGCGAAAGCCGCGGGAGCTTGAGCATCTCTGAGTCAGCTAGCGTGGTGTCGTGGGTGAATGACCAAGGAGGTTCCATCCGGGAAGACAATTGAACCGGCATTTCCCCGGTGAATCGCTGAAGAACTAAAGCTCGATTTGAATGGTACCTTCGGGTCTTGTGCGTATGCTGCGAATTCAAGCAGCATCAAACGAGGGGAAGCCTGTCCAACCTCATGACAAGCCTGGAAGCTTTTGAAGAAGTGCTACTTGGGAGAAGCTGTACTCTCGACCGGATTTGCGCCGAACTCGCCAGGCTGTTTGGCGTACGGTGCACCGAGGTTGGAATACTTCGCTTAGAAGGGGAACTGCTAAAGTTTCTCTACCCCGCTGAGCTGCAGTCCGCCGGGTGCATTCCTATTTCCAGTTCCGCCACGGCTGCCAGAACAGCGGTAACCAAAAGGGCTGGGCTGTACAACAATTTTGCTAATGTACCCCACCGTACCGTCTTCGAGTTAGTCAAGTTGAAAGATCCGGAGCTAAAGACCGACGAGCACCAAAGAATCCAGAAACTCATGTCGGCACCTATTCTGGGAGGGCAAGATGAGGTTTTGGGTGTGATGCAGGTTTCGCGGAAAGGTGTCAGCAGGGGCGCGGCAGGTCCGGACTTTACTGGCCAGGAACTTCAAGAGCTAGAGCGCACCGCACGAAGAGTCGCAACCCTCAGGCCGGAGATCTTACTTGCTGATACCAACCAGCTTCGCTGCAGACTCGAACTACAGAACGAAGAGAAAAAGAAGCCGAAAAAAGCCCGTCGTCACTGAGATCGCACAGTGTAGTGGTGGCGCGGTGAGGGCAACCGTGTCTCGTCTCGATCCACCTCGGTGGGGGCGGGGGTCGAGCGGCTTCAGAGATTGCAGGGAAACCTACATGCTTCCGTCCCCAGTAACGGAGACGTTGATCGACCCGCACCTCTGCCCACGCGGCTTGGTTATCGGAAAGTCGTGAAGTAGAATGCGTTGCTCCCGGTTCGCAGGTCTTTTCCTCCGGTGAAGGTCAGCCCCAGCCCCAGAACCCGCAGCTTGGCCTGCAGGCCCGTGTCCCAGAGCCATTTCCGGCTGCCCAAATTCCCGTTGGAGGCGTCCGTAATTTTTCCGCTGTCGAGAAACACGCCCAGCTTCACCGACACCAGACCGTTGCCGTAGAGGTTCTTGTCGACCTCAGAATTGGCCAGGAAGTAGCGGCGCCCGAGCGGCGCGCTGCCCTTGCGGCCGTCGCGCGTGCCGATGTGCGCGCGCAGCCACAGATCGTTATCCCGCTCGAGCCCGAGCATGTATAGTTCGTCGAACGGGCCCGTGCCGGCCGTCCCTCCCCCGCGAATCTGCACTCGGGTCGAGTAGTCATCTCCCTCGGACTTCGGAAACCACTCTGTGGAAAGCGATCCTTGCAGTTTGCCGAAAACCTCTGCCGGTTGCGACCAGATGCGCCCCAACTCCGAAGAGGCGCCGGAACGCACAACCAGCCTGTGCTCCGGAACCTGCCACAGTTCGTACCGCAGCCGCGCAAGCTGTTTGAGTTGCATACCTGCGAGCAGCAGTGGAGGCGCAAGCGCCGTCCCCAGGATCAAGTTGCGATAGTCGCGATGGGAAAGCTCCACTCCGGCGGACCAATCCCACCGTCCACTCTGGAACGTTGTGACCTCGGCGCTCGCAGCCTCGCGGCGCAGGTTCAGCGCGCCCAACACCGGCGCAGGCCCCGTGAAAGAGTTGCGAATCGCCCAATTCTCGTTGCGAAGGTCCACCCCGATCCGGTAACGCCACTTCGGGTTCTGCCGCAGAGGGCCGGAAACGTCCGCTGCCAGGCGGCGTTTCTGCGCATCCCAGCGCAGCAATGACGTGATGTTGATCGCTGACTCGCCCAGGTTGAAGTACTCGGGATAGATCGTCTGATAGGCCACCCCGCGGAAAGCGGATAGCAGCGCCTCCCACTTGCCACTTCCCCACCCGTTCCTTTCCTGAAAATTCAAGACCGCATCGAATTTGCCGTCGGCGCGGGCCGCCAGCTGAAAGGTCGGCGCGGCAAACACTCCCAGCCCTTCCACGCGCTCCCGGCTGGTCAACAGATCGGGCAAAAGCAGTGGGCTCGCGGGAGCAAAGGTGAGTGCGCGGTCGAGCAGCGCTGGATGGATTTTCAGCGGATGCTCCGGTCGCACCAACTCGAGCCGCGGCTTGCCGACGCGGTTCCAATGCTTGAGAGCCGCTTCCAGATTGCCCTGCAGAAAGTAAACCGTTCCCATGAAATCGTTGGCGTAGGCATCCGCCGGATCGATGCGCAACCCGCGGCGCAGCCAGCGAGCCGCCTCCGCGTACCGCTTCTGTTTGAAGGCCACGCCCGCCAGTTCCACCGGGAAACGCTGGTCTCGCGGCGCAAGCCGATGCCCCGCCAGCAAAGCTCTGCGGGCGTCCTCCCATCGTGCGAGCTGGCCCAGCGCGCTGCCGTAGTAGTAGTCGACGTCTGCGTTCCTCGTCGATAGCGGTCCCACATGATCGATAATTTCCTGCCAGCGCGCCTGCTCAAATAGTTGCCGCACCTGGGTCAACAACCCAGCGTTGGCGGGCGAATCCTGCCGCGCGGCTTGTCCCTGGCTCGGTACCCAAACGATGATGAGAATTGCACCGAGGGCTAGTGCGCGGATGACCCGCCCTCTTGCGGGATGGCCAGCAAGGTCCAATGGCCGGCGCCTTTCCATTCCTTCTCGAATTCAGATCCTTCCTGCTGCAGCAGTTTGCGCTCGGCCGGATCGTTCACCAACACCAAATTCCGTTCCCCATCCAGGCCGGCCACCACCACATAATGCAGTGGCGCGCCAGCTTGCGCCTTCAGTGCAACGATCAACGGACGCCCCTTCGCCAGGTGTTGTTGCAGATCGTTCCACTCGCCTTGAAACGCGAAGGCGCGGAATCCGTGCTGCTCCAGGTAGCGTCGCAAGTCCGAGGCATGGATTCCGTGCGCCGGTTTCGAGTACAACGCTCGCTGAATCTCTCCGGCGTTGGAGCCCAGCTCCGCAGGCTTGCCTTGCTGGCGCTCCCAGTATTGCATCACCATCGCAACGCTGGCTGCGCCACACCCGTCCCGTTCCTGCTTCACGAAGGGAATATCCAGCCAGATGCCGGGCAGCTCGGCCACGCATGGCAAAGTTGCCACGCAAAGCACCAGCGCCAGGCATTTCTGAAGGTTGCGAAGCATGGTTCGCTTCTTAGCGGACAGCCACAATAATTAGAATCAGCGCGGCGATCGCAATGAGGATGATAATCAGATCCCGGTCGCTAAGGTTGCCGGCGGCGAAATCGGCTTGTGCCTTGCTGCTGCGAGCGGCGAGCTGCGCCAGTTCCTGATCACTCAAGCCCGTCACCGCCTGCTTCACCTGCTGTGGATTCATGCCTGCCGTCTGCAATGCCTTTTGCGCTTTCGCGGATGAGAGAAACTGCTGGATTGTTTCGATGTTCTTTTGGCGCGCCTGCGTGGCGGTCAGGGTTGCTTTCTGAAGTTCCGCAGGACTCACGATGTGAGTTTGCGCGACTAGGCTCTGAGGAACGGCAATAATTGCCATCAAAAAACAAGCAGTCCCAGCTCGGACACATTTCAGCAATGAAACCATTGGGTTTCCTCTCCTTGTGATTAGATTCTAGGCCAGAGATACTACAAATATACATGCGGAGGGAGGGCCACTCACGTTTTCGGCGTGGGCAATGCGATCCACAGACCTCTAGCCTGGATTATTCACGAAATCTCCAGCCAAAAAAGAAAGGATGCTCTAAAAGGAATGATGAACACTGGGTTAGCAGACCCAGCATTCCCTTTCGGAGCATCCATCACTTGATACATAGTGTTTTAACACCAACCATCGAGAGTCGCATTGTCAGGTGCGCTTGACAGCGGCAGGTCTGCGTGGGACCTTACGCGTATGAAATCGCGACTCTTTGCCCGGATTCTGCTCGCCTGTTTGTACAGCGCTTCCGTCGCCGCTCTTCAATCATTGAGCGCATCGAGCAGCGCGCAGACGTCCGTTGCGCTGCCACAGATCCCGTCGCCGACAGGTCCTTACGGCATCGGCAGGATTGGCTATCACTGGACGGACCCATCGCGTCCCGACGACTACGATCCCAAGCTCCGTCGCGAGCTGATGGTCTACTTTTGGTATCCGACGGCGAAGTCCGCCGGTACAAAAGGACAGTACTTGCCAGGCGCGGCTCAGATGGACGCCCTTCCCGAGATCCATAAGATCATGAGCCGCGAGTTCGGCAACGCCTGGGCACAGATTGTTTCGGGAGAGATTTCCTCGCATGCGATTGACCACGCGCCGATCGCCAAGAGCGGCGTGCCATTCCCGGTTGTCACCTTCTCTCACGGCCTCGGTAGCACCGGGTTCCAATACACAGTGCTGATCGAACAGCTGGTGAGTTATGGATACGTCGTCGCCAGCATTGAACACACGTACACGGCGAAGGCGATCTGGTTCCCGGACGGCAGAGTTGTCACACAACACAACGATTCGCCGCCTGCCCGACTCTCCCAATCCGAGCGCCAGAAGTGGATGATGAAACAAGTCTCGATCGGTATCAGCGAAGGGGCCGTCGACGTTCGGTTCGTGATTGATCGCATGGAGGAGCTCAACCGCGACAAGCAGCACTCCGCGCTGGCTGGCGCAATCGACCTGAAGCGGCTCGCGGCCATGGGACACTCGGCAGGAGCGGAATTCGCCGCGCGCGCCTGCCAGCAGGACTCGCGCATCCACGCTTGCGTCGACCTCGACGGCGGTATGGTGCCTGTCGCCGCTCTCCCGCTCTATGAGGACAATCGAATGATGCGCCAGCCGCTCCTGTTTCTGGAGGCCTACCACCCCGACGATAGGATGGGTGGCATCCCCGACCAAATCGCGAAATACGAAAGAGTCAGGGAACAGCAGCTTCAGGAATTACCCCAGGGCTCCTACGCCGTGGTGCTGCACTCTCCCGAGATCGCCCACCCGAGCTTCAGCGATGTGCCGCTTCTCTTCCACGGTCACGACGGGTTTCCCGAGACTCCTGTTGTGCTGCACAATCTGGACCTGATCACGCGATTCATCCGTGAATTTCTCAGCAAGACACTTCGCGGGGAAAAAGTTTCGCTGTTCGATGGGCGTACCTCTCCTCTTCCCGAATCTATCGTCACGGCATATGGCCACTGATTCTGTTTGATTGTTTGATCAAGCGTTAGCGCTCGTTGAGTGGAGCCAGCGGACACGGCGGTTACCGCTGCTTGGATCGTTGCATACTGCGCAAAGTGGCTGCACGCGCCTACCTCGACCGTCGCTGCCATGGCATTCACACCGCACAGGAGGACCAGCAGAGTCATGGTTCCAATAAGACACTGTTTTACTCTGGACATGGGCAAACTCCGTTGCGTCAGAAGAGGATTTCTGGCAACGCTCTCTGAGCTATGTGAAACCGAGGTTTCCTTTTTGGACTCGAAAACGGCACCATAGGACACCTGTCTCTCCTGTTCGCGACACGGTGAAAGGATTTTCGCCGGGAGCGACCCTCGACGGTCTACCATCCCTGCCGGTACGGCCCGAAATAGACCCAGATTCTAGCGTGCTTTTGCAAAGCGTGGGCGGTAAAGGCTTTCCCCCCAAGGGAGGGTCCCCCTTTTAAGACACTGAGTGTGGGCGCAACGCTCTGCCGGTATGGAACTCCGTGTACCATGCCTCTTGGCACTCCGTGCGAGGGTCGCGCGACTTCAAAGCCTGACGATCCGCGTTCGGCTTGGATTCGCTTCGGTCGCCATGCGCTTCGCGGCAGGCAATTTCCATACACTAAATCCTGTAGAACCTTCCAGTGAACACCGGAGAGTCAACAACATAGGTTTTGTGGTAATTATCTGTCTCGCCCGGTTCCCGCGACAATTTGGAGAGTCAGGTTGGATGAGTATGGTCGGGCTTCCAGCTTTGGGGCCGACCTCGCTGGAGAGATCTCATGAAAAAGAGGCAGAATCATGTGGCCACGATGACTGTGAATGACGGACCAGATGCCGGTGAGAAAAACAACGGGCACTCCACTGGACCCGTTAGTCTGGTCGCCAACGATCTCACAGTCATCCTCGGCGCCCTGCAAACCGTCCGCGAGGGCGACTTCTCCGTGCGCCTTCCCGGTACCTGGACGGGACTGCCCGGAAAGATCGCCGACACCTTCAATGACATAGTGGCGTCCAACCAGCAGATGTCTCAAGAACTGAAGCGCATCGGCCAGGTAGTTGGAAAAGAGGGGCGGACACGAGAGCGCATGCGTTTCCACGAAACCCGTGGCGCCTGGGGTGAGATGGAGGTTTCGGTCAATACGCTGGTGGAGGACCTGCTGCGTCCAACGGCGGAAGTCACGCGCGCGATCGCTGCGGTTGCGCAGGGCAACCTCACCCAAACCGTGAGGCTGGACGTGGACGGCCGCCCATTGGAAGGAGAATTCCTTCGTTCCGCCAACATTGTCAATACCATGATTCAGCAGTTGGGAATCTTCACTGCTGAAGTCACCCGCGTAGCCCGCGAAGTCGGAACCGACGGCAAACTAGGCGGGCAGGCGCACGTGCCCGGCGTAGCGGGGACTTGGAAAGACCTCACCGACTCGGTCAACTCGATGGCCAGCAACCTTACCGGTCAGGTTCGCAACATCGCTGAAGTTGCGACGGCTGTGGCCAGCGGCGACCTTTCTCGCAAGATCACGGTGGACGTCCGCGGCGAAATCCTTCAGCTCAAAGAAGCCATCAACACAATGGTTGATCAACTGCGCTCATTTGCGTCGGAAGTGACGCGCGTAGCGCGCGAGGTGGGTACGGATGGCAAGCTTGGCGGTCAGGCGGTTGTGCCGGGCGTCGCCGGCACTTGGAAGGATCTCACCGACTCAGTCAACGCGATGGCTGGGAATTTGACAGCACAAGTGCGCAACATCGCCGAGGTTACCACCGCAGTCGCTCGTGGTGATCTGTCGCGCAAAATCACGGTCGACGTGAAGGGAGAAATTCTTGAGCTGAAAGACACGATCAACACCATGGTCGACCAGCTTAACGCATTTGCCGGCGAAGTGACCCGCGTCGCTCGCGAAGTCGGCACCGAAGGCAAGCTCGGCGGCCAGGCCAACGTGCCGGGAGTAGCGGGCACCTGGAAAGATCTTACGGATAACGTAAACTTCATGGCCAGCAACCTGACGGGTCAGGTGCGCAACATTGCCGAAGTGGCCACGGCGATTGCCAGTGGCGACCTTTCTCGCAAGATTACGGTCGATGTGCGCGGTGAGATTCTGCAGCTTAAAGAAACACTCAACACGATGGTGGATCAGCTAAACCGCTTCGCCGGCGAAGTCACACGTGTGGCCCGCGAAGTGGGAACGGAGGGCCGGCTGGGTGGTCAAGCCAACGTACCCGGAGTAGCGGGCACCTGGAAGGACCTTACCGACTCGGTCAACTCCATGGCCGGGAACCTTACCGCGCAGGTGCGTAACATCGCCGAGGTAACGACGGCCGTGGCCCGCGGCGACTTGTCCCGCAAGATCACCGTCGACGTAAAAGGCGAGATTCTTGAGCTGAAAGACACGATCAACACAATGGTCGATCAGCTCAACGCATTTGCCGGCGAAGTGACCCGCGTCGCCCGCGAAGTCGGCACGGAAGGTAAGCTGGGTGGCCAGGCGCAAGTACCCGGTGTGGCCGGCACATGGAAGGATCTTACGGATAACGTGAACTTCATGGCCAGCAACCTGACGGGTCAGGTGCGCAACATCGCGGAAGTGGCGACTGCCGTTGCTCGCGGCGACTTGTCACGCAAGATTACGGTCGATGTGAAGGGCGAAATTCTCGAGCTCAAGGACACTATTAACACGATGGTGGATCAGCTGCGAGCGTTCGCTTCCGAAGTAACACGTGTGGCGCGTGAGGTTGGAACGGACGGCAGGCTCGGAGGCCAGGCGCTGGTGCCCGGTGTGGCTGGAACCTGGAAGGATCTCACGGACTCGGTCAACTCTATGGCCAGCAACCTCACCGGCCAGGTGCGCAACATCGCCGAAGTCGCTACCGCCATCGCCAGCGGCAACCTCTCCAAGAAAATCACCGTGAACGTGAGTGGGGAAATTCTTCTCCTGAAGGAAACCATCAACACGATGGTGGATCAGCTCAACGCGTTCGCCGGCGAAGTAACCCGCGTAGCTCGCGAAGTGGGCAGCGAAGGCCGGCTGGGTGGCCAAGCCAACGTCCCCGGGGTGGCCGGTACCTGGAAGGACCTCACCGACTCCGTCAATTCCATGGCGGGAAACCTGACCGCGCAGGTTCGCAACATAGCAGAAGTAACCACTGCTGTCGCTAGCGGCGACTTGTCGCGCAAGATCACCGTCGATGTAAAGGGCGAGATCCTCGAACTGAAGAACACAATCAACACGATGGTGGACCAGCTCAACGCGTTCGCGGGCGAGGTCACCCGGGTAGCGCGTGAAGTTGGCACCGACGGCAAACTGGGCGGACAGGCGCAGGTGCCGGGAGTCGCCGGAACCTGGAAAGACCTGACCGACAACGTGAACTTCATGGCCAGCAACTTGACGGGTCAGGTACGCAACATCGCCGAAGTGGCTACCGCTATTGCCAACGGCGATCTCTCGAAGAAAATCACAGTCGATGTGCGCGGCGAGATCCTGCAGCTCAAAGAAACGCTAAACACCATGGTCGAGCAGTTGCGCTCCTTCGCTGCCGAAGTCACCCGTGTCGCCCGCGAAGTCGGTAGCGAAGGCCGCCTCGGTGGTCAGGCCAACGTCCCCGGCGTGGCCGGCACCTGGAAGGATCTCACCGACTCGGTCAACGCGATGGCTGGAAACCTCACTGCTCAGGTTCGCAATATTGCGGAAGTGACCACGGCGGTGGCACGCGGCGATTTGTCCCGCAAGATCACTGTGGACGTGAAGGGTGAAATTCTCGAGTTGAAAAACACCATCAACACAATGGTCGACCAGCTGAACGCGTTTGCCGCGGAAGTAACGCGTGTGGCACGCGAGGTAGGCACCGACGGAAAATTGGGCGGCCAGGCGGAGGTGCCCGGTGTAGCCGGCACCTGGAAGGATCTCACCGACAACGTGAACGTAATGGCCGCAAACCTCACCGAGCAGGTGCGCGGTATCGTCAAAGTCGTCACAGCGGTGGCCAACGGCGATCTCAAGCAAAAACTGACGGTGAATGCCAAGGGCGAAGTAGCCGCGCTCGCCGAAACCATTAACAATATGACCGATACGCTGGCCACCTTTGCGGACCAAGTGACTACCGTCGCGCGCGAGGTGGGTGTAGAAGGCCGCCTCGGTGGCCAGGCGAACGTTCCCGGAGCCGCGGGAACGTGGAAAGACCTCACCGGCAATGTCAACCTGCTGGCCGACAACTTGACCAACCAAGTGCGCGCGATCGCCGAAGTCGCAACCGCGGTGACCAAGGGCGATCTCACTCGATCGATTCAGGTCGAAGCCAAGGGCGAGGTCGCGGAGCTCAAAGACAACATCAATACCATGATCGACAATCTGCGGCTTACGACCGACCGCAACACCGAACAGGACTGGCTCAAGACAAATCTGGCACGATTCACTGGAATGCTGCAGGGCCAGCGCGACCTCACGACCGTGGGACGCCTGCTGCTTTCCGAACTGGCGCCACTGGTCAGCGCTCAGCAAGGCCTCATCTACCAGATGGAATCCGAGGAATCAGCGGAATTGGTGCTCCTCTCCGCATTTGCTGGCGACGGGCAGGATGGGCATTTGCGGCGCTTGAAGGTGGGCGAAAGCCTGGTCGGGCAGTGCGCTGCTGAGAAAAAGCGCATGGTGATCAGCGACCTGCCGGAACACACGGTTCCGATCCGTTCCGGACTGTTCGAGGCCACTCCCCGCAACGTCATCGTCCTGCCAGTCCTTTTCGAAGGCCGCGTCAAGGCAGTCATTGAGCTGGCTTCTTTGAGCATTTTCACCGCTTCGCACCTGGCATTTCTTGAGCAACTGACTGCCAGCATCGGTATCGTGTTGAACAGCATTGAGGCAACGATGCAGACCGAAGCATTGCTGAAGCAGTCGCAGCAGTTGGCCATCGAACTGCAGACGCAGCAAAAGGAATTGCAGCAGACGAACGAGCAGCTCGCGCAGAAGGCGCAACAGCTCGCCGAGCAGAACGTTGAAGTGGAACGCAAGAACCAGGAAATTGAGCAGGCCCGCCGCGCGCTCGAGGAGAAAGCTAAAGAGTTGGCATTAACCTCAAAATACAAATCCGAGTTTCTGGCAAACATGTCGCATGAACTGCGTACGCCTCTCAACAGCATCCTGGTCCTCGGCCAGCAACTCGGCAACAATCCTGACGGCAACTTGACCCCTAAGCAGGTCGAGTTTGCTCGAACCATTCACGGCGCAGGCACCGATCTGCTGAATCTCATCAGCGATATCCTCGACCTCTCCAAAATCGAATCGGGCACAGTCTCCGTGGACGCTGAGGAAGTACTCTTCGCCCAGCTGCTTGACGCGGTGGCGCGGCCGTTTCGGCACGAGGCGGAGCATCGGCAGCTTGACTTCGATTTGCACACCGATCCGCAACTTCCGCGCAGCCTGGTTACGGACTCGAAGCGCCTGCAACAAGTGCTCAAGAACTTGCTCTCCAACGCGTTCAAATTTACCGAACAAGGAGGTGTGCGGCTCTCGGTCTTCCTCGCCACCACGGGATGGAGCGAAGACCATTCGATTCTGGGAAAGGCAGCGTCCGTCGTGAGTTTCGAGGTATCTGATACCGGCGTGGGCATTCCTTTCGACAAGCAGCGCATCATCTTCGAGGCATTCCAGCAAGCAGATGCCAGCACTAGCCGCAAATACGGAGGAACTGGGTTGGGGTTGGCTATCAGCCGTGAGCTGGCCAACCTGCTCGGCGGCGAAATCCAGCTGCGCAGCGCGCCGGGCAAGGGCAGCACCTTTACCCTCTACGTCCCGCAAACTTACGTCGGAGCGTCTACGTCAAGCCTCATGGCACCAGACCGGGCACCGTCGTCGGTTTCGCCGCTGCAGTTGTCTGCCGTTAAAGTGGCGGAGCTCCCGGTCGAGCAGATTGCCGACGATCGCGGCAATCTGCAGCCACAGGATTCGGTCTTGCTCGTTGTCGAAGACGATTCGCATTACGCCCGCGTGCTCCGCGATCTAGCGCGCGACAAGGGATTCAAGGTCCTGGTGGCTACGCGCGGCGTGGACGCTCTTGCACTCGCCCGCGAATTTCATGTCAATGCAGTCTCGCTGGACGTGTTCCTGCCCGACATGCTGGGCTGGACAGTGCTGAATCACCTGAAGCAGGATCCGGCAACCCGGCACATCCCGGTCCAGATATTGACCGTGGATGAAGACCGGCGGCACGGCCTGGCACGAGGAGCGTTCTCGTTCGTGACCAAGCCGGTTACCTCAGATGGACTCGATGCGGCGCTGACCCGCATCAAGAAGTACGCTGCCCCGCGCCGCAAGCGGTTGTTGATCGTGGAAGATGATCCGGCGGAGCAGATGAGTACCAAAGAACTCCTCGGGTACGATGACATTGACGTCACCGTCGCCGGCACCGGCGCGGATGCACTCACCGCCGTCAACGAACAAGCTTTCGATTGCGTGGTTCTTGATCTGCGGCTGCCCGATATGTCGGGCTTCGACGTCCTCGAACGACTTCGCGATACCCCATCCCTGAACGATCTGCCAGTCGTGGTTTTTACGGGCAAGGAACTGTCGCCGCAAGAGGACGCCCGTTTGCATACCCTGGCACGCAGCGTCGTGGTCAAAGGGGTCGAATCGCCAGAGCGGTTGCTGGATGAGACTGCGCTGTTCTTGCACCGTTTGATCGCCGACCTTCCCCTAGAGAAGCAGCGAATGCTCGAACGCTTGCACCGGTCGGACGATGCGCTGACTGGAAAGAAAGTGCTAGTGGTCGATGATGACGTGCGGAACATCTTCGCGCTCAGCAGCGTGCTCGAACGGCGCGGCATGACGGTGCTGACCGCGGGCACTGGCCGCGAAGCCATCGCAACCATTGAGTCGACTCCGGACGTGGCCATCGTCCTGATGGATATCATGATGCCTGAAATGGATGGATACCAAACCATGCAGATGATCCGGCAGAATTCAGCATTTCAGCGTCTGCCGATTATTGCTCTGACTGCCAAGGCGATGAAGGGAGATCGGGAGAAGTGCCTGGAAGCGGGCGCTTCCGAATATCTGGCCAAGCCAGTCAATATCGAGCAACTGCTCTCGGCACTTCGCCGCTGGCTGCACCGATGATGCTCGGCTGTGAATAAGAACGTAGGAATGCCCGACGGAGAAATTGGCAAAGATGAGCGCGAGCGAACGAATCAATATCCTGATGGTGGATGATCAGCCCGCCAAGCTGCTCAGCTATGAGGTCATTTTGAGTGAGCTTGGGGAAAACCTAATCAAGGTCGCGTCCGGAAAAGAGGCCCTGGAGGTTCTGCTTAAGACGGATGTCGCTATGGTGCTGATGGACGTGAGCATGCCGGAGCTCGACGGGTTTGAACTCGCAGAGATGATTCGGCAGCATCCCCGATTCCAGAGCACCGCCATTATCTTTATCTCTGCCATACACCTCACCGATCTGGATCGCCTGAAAGGATATCAGCGCGGGGCATTGGATTACATCTCCGTCCCGGTCATTCCCGAACTCCTCCGGGCGAAGGTCAGCGTCTTCGCCGAATTACACCGGAAGCGACAGCAGCTCGAAGCCCTGAATCGCGCACTGGAACAGCGAGTGCTGGAGCGTACCGAGGAATTGGACCGCCGCGCCCAAACGCTGCAGCAGCTCAATAGCGAGCTCGCCAATAGAAACCAGGAACTGGATGCAATCGTTCAGACTGCGCCGGATATCATCTTCAGCAGACAGGCCGACGGCTCCAGAGACTACATCAGCGAACGATTTTATGAATATACCGGCGCTCCCACCGGTTCCGCGAATGGCTTCGGGTGGCTCGACTATCTGCACCCGCAGGATAAAGAGCGCAGCCTAACAGAATGGATGCGGTGCACCCAAAGCGGAGAGAATTACGAAACGGAGTACCGCTTGCGCGGCAGCGACGGAACCTACCGCTGGTTCCGCGCCCGCGCGGTTCCCATTCGATACGCGGACGGGAGAATCGCCAAATGGTACGGCTCCTGTTCCGATATTCATGACAGCAAGCTGCTGGAAGAGTCCATGCGTGAAAGCGCCGTGAAACTAGAGATGATGGTGGATGAGAGAACGCAGGCACTGCGACGCCTATCGAGCCAGCTCATCACCATGCAGGATGAAGAGCGGCGTCGAATTGCGCGCGAACTACACGATGGCTTAGGTCAGGATCTTGCCGCCGCGAAGATGACCGTGGATGCACTGCTGCAGCGGAAATCATCCCCGGTGAAGGATCAAGCCCTGGCTGAGGCGAGCGATATCATCGATCGCGCGATTCAACAAATCCGCGTCATGTCACATCTTCTGTTCCCGCCTTTACTGGACGAAGTGGGACTCGTTTCCGCCGTTCAGTGGTTTTTGGACGGAATGACCAAGCGTAGCGGCATCGAGACCGCGTTCGACGTGCAACCTACGGCTTTCCCACGACTTAGGCGAGAGTTGGAGACGGCCATCTTCCGCATTGTCCAGGAATCAATGACTAATATCTTCCGTCACGCCGGGGCACACGGAGCGTGGGTAACGCTCAAGCTGGACCGTGACGAGATCGTGGTTATGGTGCGCGATAACGGCAAAGGTGTCGGAGACCAGGTCGCTGAGCTACACCCTGGCAGCCTTGGGGTGGGCATCGGGGGCATGCGGCAGCGCGCTCTGGAACTTGGAGGCGAACTGCGACTAAGCAATGCGAATCCCGGCACGCTGATCGAGGTGGTCATCCCATGTGCGATTCCGGCAGCTACGAAGCACTGCATGAAGTCAGCGTAAGCGGAGCCCAGTGAAAAAATCGACACGGTCAACACCTTGTTGTTTCCGTCGCTTTCGCAGTTAGAGTCGATTGAGGCCGTTCCCAAGTACCCGATTCTCTGTGTCACGCCCCGGAGAGGTGCTAAGACTCCAAAGGAAATCAACCATGAAAGTTCGCATCCTGATCGCCGACGATCATGAAGTTGTGCGCCGTGGAATGTGCGCACTTCTCGAAGCGCACGCAGGCTGGGAAATTTGCGGTGAGGCCTCCGATGGGCACGAAGCTGTCGCCAAGGCGAAGCAGTTGCAGCCTGACATAGTGATTCTGGATATCGGTATGCCGAATCTGAATGGGCTGGCAGCAACCCGCGAACTTGTGCAACACTGCTCCCGGTCCAAAGTCATCGTTTTGACCATCGATGATTCCGACATGGTCATCCGGGAGGCTTTGGATGCGGGGGCGCGTGGCTTTGTGCTGAAGTCGGACGCTGCCTGGGACTTGGTGTCCGCCGTCGAAGCTCTGGAGCACAAACAGATGTTTTTTACTCCCAGGGTCAATAATCGGATGCTAGCGGGATTCCTGGATAGCGGGCGCAACCACCGGTCGACGGTGCACAAAGTGCCCACGCTGACAGCTCGTGAACGCGAGGTCATTCAACTGGTGGCGGAAGGCAGGAGTTCGAATTGGCCAGCGGCGATGCGCAGGAAAGCTCGCCCTGAGCGAAACCGGAATTGAACGATTGATTTGCGGCGGCGGTCGCATCGATAGCGCTGTTCGGTACGCCCGGCGCAATGGCCACTCCACCCACCCTGCCCAACAGTCCGCCCTGGAATGTCTTCGAATAGGGAGGATTCGTTCCCACGGTATCGACGACGCTGCCCGGCAAG
>Ga0209415_10007340_pt1 | contig 19274 bp, 14 predicted proteins | sample PeaSoiSIISIP2007_FD_187696 | JGI IMG/M metagenome (GOLD analysis project Ga0209415, IMG submission 187696) | Peat soil microbial communities from Weissenstadt, Germany - SII-SIP-2007 (SPAdes) (version 2) | ecosystem: Environmental > Terrestrial > Soil > Wetlands > Peat | place: Germany... | reverse complement strand
GGCTCGCCCATGCCCAGAGCTTACCCCGCTTTATTTTTCTGTCAATTGACTTCCTGGGTGGTTTTTTCACAGCTTCGTTTTGTGCAAGGGGCGGGTACCGGTGCCGCGTGGAACCCAGCTCCCACTCCCTTAATCCAATGTGGCCCGCCGACCAGTGGGAAGGGCACGGCTTCCAGCCGTGCCAAGTCCAGCGAGACGCACAGCACACGGCCGCGCCAGCGCATGAGCCCTGACCAAGCCTAACAATTACGCGCGCCCTCCATCCGCGCTAGAATTCCGTCTCAGTGAACAAAAATCAGCTCTATTACGGCGACAACCTCGTCGTCCTGCGCGAGCACATCAAGGACGAATCGGTCGATCTGATCTACCTCGACCCGCCCTTCAACAGCCGCCAGGACTACAACGTGCTCTTCGCCGAGAAAAGCGGCGAGCGCTCTGCCTCGCAGATCATGGCCTTCGAGGACACCTGGGAGTGGAACATGGACGCCGAACGCGCCTACGAGGAGATCGTCGAGCGCGGCGGCCGAGTCTCCGACGCCATGCGCGCCTTCCGCACTTTCCTCAGCCACAGCGACATGATGGCCTATCTGGCGATGATGGCCCCGCGCCTGATCGAACTACATCGCGTGCTCAAAGTCACCGGCTCAATCTATCTCCACTGCGATCCGACGGCCAGCCATTATTTGAAGATGCTGATGGATGCGGTGTTCGGCCCAGAGCATTTTGTCAACGAAATCATTTGGCAGAGAACGTCCGCGCACAACGACCCAAGCCGATATGGTCGAGTACATGACGCCATACTTTTCTATTCAAATGACGCACGACACACATGGAACACGGGTTTTGAAGAACCTGATGGCGCCTATTTTAAGTCCCACGATTTCGAGAAGGATACGGACGGAAGAGCCTATCGAAAACGCGATCTGACCGCTCCTGCACACGGCCGGGGTTCGGGACAGTACGAGTGGAGGGGCAAGTTTCCACCGAAGGGACGCATGTGGTCCTACACTAGGGAGAATATGGAGGCCCTCGAAAAGGAGGGGAGGATAGCCTACACAAAGACTGGAATGCCCCGGTTGAAGATCTATGTTGAGCATCTCCAAGGCGTGCCCTATCAGGACGTCTGGTCAAATCCAGATCTCTGGCTTAATTCGGCAGCCTCCGAGAGGCTGGGCTATCCAACGCAAAAACCCGAGGCCCTGTTAGAACGCGTTGTCTCGTGCAGCAGCAACGAGGGCGACGTCGTCCTTGACCCCTTTTGCGGATGCGGCACCGCCATCTCCGTTGCCCAGCGCCTCAACCGCCGCTGGATTGGCATTGACATCACGCACGTCGCTATCGGTCTGATTAAGAAGCGACTGGACGATGCTTTCGGCGAGAGCGTGCGCGATACATACGAAGTCATCGGTGAGCCAGTCGATCTATCAGGCGCCCAAAAACTCGCCCAGGACGATCCGTATCAATTTCAGTGGTGGGCGCTCAGTCAGGTCCACGCGCGCCCGCTGGAAAAGAAGAAAGGCGCGGACCAGGGCATCGATGGGCGACTCTACTTCCACGATGAACACAAAAGCGGCAAAAGCAAGCAGATTATTTTTTCGGTCAAAGCCGGGCACGTGCAGGCCGCGTACGTCCGCGACCTGCGGGGCGTCATCGAGCGCGAGAAGGCCGAAATCGGCGTGCTCATCTCAATGGAGCCTCCAACCAAGCCCATGCTCAAAGAAGCTGCCGAAGCGGGCTTTTACCAGCCTCCGGGGCTTACCGACAAGTATCCACGCTTGCAAGTTCTAAGCATTGCCGAGCTGCTGGCGGGCAAGAAGATCGAGTACCCGCGCCTGCTCGATGTGACGTTCAAGAAAGCGCCCAAGGCCCGCAAAGCCGCCGAAGAGCAAATCCTGCTCGGCACCGAGATCGAAGACGAAGGCCCATTCTAAATTTCGTCCCTGTTTTCCTAAGGCAACAACACCTATTCGCCGATATCCACATTTTTTCCGCAACTCGCCCGCCCTGCTATATTCCCTTCAGCCCCTCTCTGGCGCACAATTCCTGCGGATCACTCTGTCCATGGCCAACCCCGGCGACTTCGCGTACACGGTCAAGCAGCAGGCCGACATCGTCCGTATCGTCGGCGAGTACGTCAAACTGAAAAAGGCCGGGGCGCAGAACTACGCGGGGCTGTGTCCCTTCCACAACGAGAACACGCCATCTTTTTCCGTCCACGCCACGCGGCAGTTTTTTCACTGCTTCGGATGCGGCACTTCGGGCGACATTTTCACCTTCGTTCAGAAGATCGAGAACATCACGTTCGCCGAATCCGTCAGGGCCGTAGCCCAGAAGCTGGGAATTCCCCTGCCGAAGGCCAGCTACAGCAGCCCGGCCGAGGCCCAGGAAGCCAAGCTGCGCGGCGTGTTGCTCGAAATCCACGAGCGCGCCTGTGCTTTCTTTCAGGAATATCTCCGGCGGCCTGAAGGAGCGCGCGCCCGCGAATACCTGGCCGGACGCGGCCTGAACGACGAGATCATCAAAGCCTTTCATATCGGCTACGCGCCCGATTCCGGGTTCCTGCTGCGCGACCACTTGCGCGGAGAGTACGCCGAAGAGGCGCTGCGCGAGAGCGGGCTGTTCTCGTGGAAGCAGGAAGACGGGAGTCAGGGGTCAGGAGTCAGGAGTCAGCCAAACAGCAGGTCCCTCGACTCCACCGAACCGGTCGCGAGCGACCGTTCCGGCTCCGCTCGCGATGACAAGGGTACGGAGGAGGCTGGCAAGACGACGGCTGCGAATCAGACAAAGCGAACGACGGACGACGAACGACCAACGACGGACGCTCAGCCGACGACCAACGACGAAGGACGAACGACGGAGGGCGAGCCAAGAGCCAACAGCCAACAGCCAAAGGCGGCTGTTTCCTCTATCTACTCCAAGTTCCGCAACCGGGTGATGTTTCCCATCGCCAACGAGACGGGGCGGGTGATCGCCTTCACTGGGCGTACGCTCTCGACCGACGAGAAGGCCGGTCCCAAGTATTTGAATTCGCCGGAAACGGGCATTTATTCCAAATCGCGCGTGCTGTTCAATCTCGACCAGGCCAAGGAAGCCATTCGCAAGCTGGATTACGCCATCCTGGTCGAGGGTCAAATGGACTGCATCTCGGTCTACGCCGCCGGCTTTCACAATGTGATTGCCAGTTCGGGTACTGCGTTCACCCAGCTCCAAGCCAGGTTGCTGGCACGCTTCAGCAAGAATGTTGTCGTCAATTTCGACCCGGACACCGCCGGCGCCCGGGCCACCGAGCGCACCCTGGGTCTGCTGGTAGAAGAAGAGTTCCAGATCAAAGTGCTTACGTTGGAAGCGGGTTTCGATCCCGATCTCTTCATTCGCCGCAAAGGGAAGGACGCCTACGCTGCGGCGCTCAAGAATTCGCAGCCATATTTTGCCTATCTGATCGAACGTGCGCGGGCCCAGTTTCCCGTGCGCAGCGCCGAAGGCAAGGTGAAGGCGGTGAATTATCTGCTGCCACACATTCAGCGGGTTCCCAGCCGCATCGTTCGCGATGAACTGACCCGCGAGATCGCGCAGAAGCTGGCTATCGATTCGGCCGTCCTGCGCCAGGAGTTGAAACATGCCGCAGCCAGCCGGTCCATCTCCATTTTGAAGGCGCCGGCAGAAGCGCAGGTCACGGATGCCGAACGTATCCTGATCCGGGCCCTCACTTCAGCCCGGGAAATGCAGCCGTCCGAGGAGCACCTCTCTTCCCGCGACGGCGCCGAAGAAGAATTCGATCCTGCGCGCCAGGCCCACTTCGCGCTCAAGAACGAGCGCCTTCACGCTGGTCTGGCGACCGAGTCGCTGATCGAAACCGTGCTGACCGCACCAGAATCCGCCGACGTGATGGCGCTGGAGTTACCAGAAGCGGACCGTAATCTTCTGGCCGCAATCCTGATGAGGGACGACGAGGAGCTCACTGCAGATCGGCTGGAAGGCGCGGTCCGGGCGCTTCGGCGCATCCAGCTCCGGCACAAGCAGGAGCAAGTGCAGCGCGAGATCCAGGCCTGTGGCAAGCACGAACCGGAGCGGCGGAATTCTCTGTTACGGGAGAAGGACCGGCTAAAGCGCGCATTGATGGACCCCGGCGTACCCGAAACTGGGTCGGCCCCTCCCGCCGCGTGATCCGGGGACAAGTTGAAACTTAACGGGCTGATTTAACATCTAAGTTATTAGCGGCGAGCGACATACGGCGGCGGCGGAATGTTTGTACTGGCAGGCGACTCAATACCTGCCAGTTCTTGTGCTATACTCTGAAAGTTTGTGTCGGCGCTGATCCGCCATATCACGTTCCCACCGTTATTAACGACGATTCGACGTCCTTCCAGGGGACGACTTGAGGGTAATCCGTCTTGGCTCTAGACGATAAATACGACGATATTAAAAAGCTGATCGATACCGGGAAAGAAAAGGGATATCTGACTTACGACCAGGTAAACGACTTGATCCCGCACGACGTGCACTCTCCCGAAGACCTCGACGATCTGCTCACCACCATTGGCACCCAGGGAATCGATGTGCTCGAGGGACCGAAGCTTCCCTCCGCCGCTCTCGATAAGAAGTTTGAGGAAGACGAGATCGGAGAGGATGTCGAACTCGACCTCACTCCCGGCGCGATGGAGAAAACCAACGACCCTGTCCGCATGTATTTGCGGGAGATGGGCACGGTTCCGCTGCTCACGCGCGAGGGCGAAGTCGAAATCGCCAAGCGCATCGAGCGGGGACAACTCCGCGTTCTGAAAGCGCTTTCCCGTTCGCCGATCGTGATCAACGAGCTGCTGGCGATGGGCGAAGACCTCAAAAAAGGTGTTCGCTCCATCAAAGAAGTGGTCACTTTCGACGAGGAAGAGATCACCGATGAAATCCTGCAGAACCGGCTGAAGGAGTTCACCGGAAAGATCGACGAGTTGGCCAAGGCCTACAAAAAGGCCAATCTGCTGCTGGAGAAGTTCGCCGCAGTTTCGCAGAAGAAGCGTCCGAAAGATTATCGCCGCTATCGTCTGGCGCTGGCCCGGGCCATTGTCAACGTTTCGCTATGCGTGCGGAACCTGGGTTTCACGAACAGCGAGCGCAAGCGGCTCATCGACCGGGTCAACAAGACGGTCGACATGATGCGCTCGCTCGACCGCCAGTCTCTGAATCTGGAGAAGAAGGCGGACGCGACCCGCAGCGAGGATCAGCGCAAGGACTACCGGCGACAGTCGCGCACCATCCGGATGGAACTGGAAAAGCTCGAGATCGAAGCCGGCGTGTCGTTCCAGGAGCTCAAGCGCACCCAGCGCGAAATCATCCAGGGCGACATGGACGCGGAGCAGGCCAAGCGCGAGCTCATCGAGGCCAACCTCCGCCTGGTGGTTTCGATTGCCAAGAAATACACCAATCGCGGCTTGCAGTTCCTGGACCTGATTCAGGAAGGCAACATCGGTCTGATGAAGGCCGTGGACAAGTTCGAATATCGCCGCGGGTATAAGTTTTCGACTTATGCCACGTGGTGGATTCGGCAGGCGATTACTCGTGCCATTGCGGATCAAGCGCGTACGATTCGCATCCCCGTCCACATGATCGAAACCATTAACAAACTGATCCGCACCTCGCGGCAACTGGTGCAGGAACTGGGACGCGAGCCTACGTCGGAAGAAATTGCCAAGCGCATGGATATTCCGGTGGCCAAAGTGCGCAAGGTGCTCAAGATTGCTCAAGAACCGATCTCGCTGGAAACGCCCATCGGGGAAGAAGAAGATTCGCACCTCGGCGACTTCATCGAAGACCGCGCCGTGGTCTCGCCGGCTGAAGCAGTCATCAACGTAAATCTCAAAGACCAGACCTCGCAGGTGCTGCGCACCTTGACTCCGCGCGAGGAAAAGGTCATCAAGATGCGCTTTGGGCTGGAAGATGGCAGCGAGCACACGCTGGAAGAAGTCGGCCAGTCGTTTGCCGTTACTCGCGAGCGCATCCGCCAGATCGAAGCCAAAGCCCTGCGCAAGCTGCGTCATCCATCGCGTTCGCGAAAACTGCGCGCGTTTATGGATGGAGTGAGGGACTAACTTTTCGGATTTGTCATTCCGAGCGTAGCGAGGAATCTGCTTTTCCTTACCGCCTTTGGTTACTTGACGACCCGCCAGAGAGAGTTATTCTGATATTGCTTCGCAGGCGGCGCTTCAGTGCCGATTAAAAGCCCCGGATGATCCGGGGCTCTTGATTTGTGCGCATTTGCATCGCTGATACCGTAGAGATTCCCCGCACCATGTCAGTTAGTAAGAGCGAACGAAATCGTGAGAGTATTGGGGACGTGAACACGGCACAGTCGCCCGCTCAGCCCAACCCTAGCAAGCTCGCCATCATCATCCAGCAGGGCAAAGTTCTCGATTTCATCGACGGCATAACGCAGCGCAATGACACACCCGAGGAATACGTCCGACAGGAGATCGCCAAGTCGCTCGTGCGGGAATACCGCTACGATAAGACGAATATCGATGTGGAGTTTACGATCCGGGTCGGCAGCAAGAAGCCTCGTGCCGACCTAGTCATTTTCCCGCCTACCACTGACCACAAACAAGAAAACGCGCTTATCATCGTCGAGTGCAAATCTGCGAAGGTAAAATCCGAGGACAAAAAGGACGGCGTTGGCCAGCTTCAGAGCTACATGGCCGCATGCCCAAACGTCACCTATGGGATGTGGACGAATGGCGTCGAGCGGTTCTGCTACCGTCGTATCGTCAAAGGCGGCCAGGTTGTCATCGAGGACGTACCGGACATCCCGGAATTTGGACAGGACGAGGAAAGCGAAGATCGGCCCCGATTCGACCAGCTTAAACCGGCCACTTCGGATGCACTCCTTTTCGGATTCCGGCGCTGCCACAACTACATTGCGGGAAATCAGGGGTTACAGAAGCCGCAGGCGTTCTGGGAATTGCTCAAGCTAATCTTCTGCAAGATACATGACGAACGGCATAACGATGAGGTGGAATTCTACGCCGCTGCGAACGAGAGGCACGGCATCAATGGCCCGCTTAAAGTGCAGAAACGCATCGAAGCCCTCTTCACTCAGGTAAAAGACGACTACCCGACCATATTCAAAACTTCCGAGGTCATCGACCTGAAACCGGGAGTTCTCGCCTATCTGGTGACGCAACTCCAAATGTACTCGCTCTTGGAGAGCGACATCGACGTGAAAGGCCGCGCCTACGAGGAAATTGTAGGCTCCAACCTTCGCGGCGACCGCGGCGAGTTTTTCACGCCTAGGAACATCTGTCGCATGGCGGTGGCCATGCTTGATCCCAGCGAGAAGCAGTTGATCCTCGATCCCGCGTGCGGCACCGGCGGGTTTCTCATCACTGCGATGAATCAGGTCATCGAAAAAATTCGAGCTGCAGAGCTCTCCAAGTGGGGCAACAACATCACGCGCGCCGAGGAGGCCATCAAGGCGCGCATCAAGAAATTCGCTGAACAGTTCATAGTGGGCATGGACTTCAACCCCGAACTGGTGAAGGCGTCGAAGATGAACATGGTGATGAACAACGACGGCGCCGGGAGCCTTTTCCAAGCGAATTCGCTCGAAGCGCCGCCGACTTGGGAGCCCGATCTTGTCGCACGAAAACTGATGGGCCGGGTTGATATCCTGTTCACCAACCCGCCATTTGGCTCGAAAATCCCGGTCGATCAGCCCTCAATTCTGGAGAAGCACGATCTCGGCTACATCTGGAACTACGATAAGGTCAGCGACAGATGGATCAAGTCCGAAAATGTTCAGAAGTCCCAGCCCCCTGAAATTCTATTCATTGAGCGGTGTGTCAATTTTCTAAAACCCGGCACCGGCTGTCTCGCTATCGTCTTGCCGGATGGAATTCTCGGCTCACCCGGTCTGGGGTATGTCCGTCAGTGGATTTTGAAGCACACCAAAATTCTCGCCAGCATTGACCTGCACCCGGATACCTTCCAGCCGGACGTAAGTATCCAAACCAGCGTTCTGGTCTTGCAGCGCAAATCCGCCGATCTCATCGCAGTAGAGGCGGCAGCCGGCACGATCAACGACTACTCTGTTTTTATGGCGGTCGCGAACCACGTCGGCCACGACAAGCCGGGGCAATAAGACCTATGTCCGCGACCCCAAGGGCAACGAGGTTATCGAGGAGGCCGAAGAACTGGTCAAAGAATGGGATAACGGCACCCCCACTTATCGGAAGCAGACAACTCGCAGGAAAGTCGCGGACGATAACACTCTACAAATTGCCCAGGAGTTCCGCCGATGGCTCTCCGAGCAAGATTAACTCCACCATCGCCGCCCCCGCGAACTGTCTGGCCCTATCACAAGGCCAAAATCGGTACTATCGCGGCCCACATCCTATTTGCAGACGACCGCCGAATGGAGGCTGAGACTTATCTTTCCTCCGGCTACGGCATACGCATGGCCATCCAGAGCAAGCCGAACGGATGGAGCCATTTTCGCCAATTTGCAAAAGTTTGGATGCCGAACCGACTGAAGGGAATCCTGGTTTCACCGGAGTACGGAAACCCGTTTTTTTCAGCGACTCAGGTCTTCGATGTGCGCCCGATCGCTCGAAAGTTTTTAGCGCTGGAGAAGATGAGTGGCGCGAAAAATTGCTTCGTTCAAGACGGCCTAATTCTGGCTACTCGATCCGGCTCCGTGGGGAGGCCCGCGCTCACCCACGCCCCACACAGGGGCGTGGTGATTTCCGACGATCTGCTTCGCGTCGAAGCCATCAACCCTAAAGACCGGGGATGGCTCTACGCCTACTTACTTGCGCCGCAAACGCGCGCGATGACCAAAAGCGCCCACTATGGCCACATCATCAAGCATCTGGAAACGTCGCACCTCGATGCGCTGCCTATTCCAAGCGTTGATGATGCGACTACGCTCGATTTCTCAAAGCGAGTGACAAGGATTCTGGAGCTACGGAACGAAGGGTACAGGCTGACATTGGAGGCCGAGGCTCAGTTTGGAAAGGCGCTTGGCTCCCTCGCCGTCAAGGACTGGGGGGAACGCGGCTTCACGGCGAAAGCATCGAAATCGTTTCTGGACGGACGCCGCAGACTCGATGCCGCGCGTCACAACCCCGGAGCCGCCGCAATCCATCGTTTTCTCGCCAAACACGGCCAAGGATTTTCGACGCTACCGCAGGCTGGTTACGACGTTTGGGTCCCTGGGCGGTATAAGAGGATTCCAGTCGAGGACGGCATTATCTACCGCGACAGTGCAGACCTATTGGAAGTTAACCCTGACCTACCGAAACGATATGCCGACTGCAAATTCGGTGACAGGTTCCGAGGCCGAGTCAAAAATGGCTGGATTCTCGTCGCTTGCTCTGGACAAGTTTACGGCATCATCGGAAGCGCGGTGCTTGCTACGCAAGCCCTCAACGACCAGGTCGTTTCCAATCACGTCCTGCGAGCCGCTCCCAAGAAGGGCAGCGTTCCCGCCGGATACATCGTCACGGCATTGACTCATCCGCTTTTCGGCAGGCCCATCGTTAAGGCTCTGGCATTCGGTTCCAGCGTTCCGGAGATCGACGGCGACGATCTTGCACAACTTCATATCGTCCGACTTAAGCCTAGCCAGGAATCGGCTATTGCCGAGGCCGCAGAAGAATCCGCGAATGTTCGAGCCGCCGCCGACCTTTTGGAACGCGAGATCTCTGCCGACGCCCAGAGGATCATCGCCAAGTTCATGGCCGAATAAGCACCCGCCTGATCGGGTTCGCGGCTTTTCGCGGGCGAGGGCGCTCGCGCCACATTTTGTTTGCAGTTCCCATTTCGGGAATCGCACTTTTCTTTCTCTTGCCTTCGACTTCTCAGAAGTTTCCAATAGAGACATAAGGCGGCGCTGGCGAGTTTTCACCGGATGCCGGCTTTCTAATTCTGAGGTGGGCGGGTGAAGCGGAAACCGAAGATTATCAAGGACAAGAAACTGCGGGGGGAGTGGGCGGAGTCGGTTTTTATGGCGCGGGCCAGCGAGCAGGGCTTGCCCGTGAGCAAACCCTGGGGAGAAATGAGCCCCTATGACTTCGTCATCGGCAAGACCGGGCGATTTGTCAGCGTACAGGTGAAATCCACCACTTGCGTGGAAAAGACAGGGTACATGTGCGTCGTGCGCGGCGGGCACAAGGCATACCCCGCAGGCTCATTCGATTTCCTCGCTGCCTATGCCGTCATCGCCGACGCCTGGTACATCATCCCGGCGGAATTGATTCCCGGTAAAAAGTACATCACGCTCTATCCGAGTTCGCCAACCGCGAAATATGAGAAATACCGCGAAGCCTGGCATCTGTTGCGGGAAGCGGCTGAGTCGTGTCGGGAGACCGAGACTGGCGCGGAAGAGCCTGCTGCGGTGGAGTGTGTCGAGACGCGTCCCACGGGCGCGCTGGGCCGGCTGGAGGCGGCTATGAGCTTCTTCCAGCGGCAACTCGAGCGGGGTGGCGATCCACGGAAGCGCAGCGATGACGTCTGAGACACGGCATAAGGCGTTGCGGAAGCTGCGGCATCCCTCGCGTTCGCCAAAGCTGCGAGCGTTCATGGGTGGGGTAAGAGACTAGTACCCCTTTCACCACAGAGTCACAGAGTCGCGGAGAAAGACTGGGCACGACTTCTGGCTGGCATGTCTGGTTCCAGGATTGGTTTGGATCCGTGCTGATCTGTGAAATCCGTGGGCGATTTTTTCTGTGTTTTCCTCCCCTTTCCACAAACAATCCCGGTCCTCCACAGCTTCTGCACAATCCGGCGTTAGTTTTCTGTTGCAGGGGTTTTCCTCTTGAAGCAGAGTACCGCCAGTGCATTCGTGGGGTGCCTTAAGAGCGCTGCCACAGATTGCGACTAGGCTGGCGGTCCCAGTGGTTCTCGAGGGTGAACCGCTGGAGGGTTTCCTAAGATGTGTCATGGCAGATGCGTCATGGCGCGTGGTTGGGAACACCGGGCGTTGCGGCCTCCTCAAGGTCCTCCTCACTGGTAGGACTGAGCCGCCGGCTTGAGCAATCACTGCGGATCGGGGTGCGCGGCGCCAAGCCGGGGAACTGCGATCTGCAGGGTGCGTGGAGAAACGAGTGTTCCTCGGTGAATGCGGTTTCGAAACGCGCGCTGACTGCCTTGTGCGGTGAGAGAGCAGGCGGGACATCCTACGAGCAAATGCGGCCCAACTGGCTGGGTTGGGCCGCATCTTAATTTTGAGAACATTTTCTTTAACAGATCGTTTTTTTGGCACACATCCTTTCGGCCGCTGATTTGGCGCAGATCAACGCCGAAGAGAACGATTTCATTCCGCGCACTCCGAGGCGCCGGAGAAAGAAGGGCCGGAGCCCGTTTCATAACTTGAGCTGCGCTTTTTATTCCCCTATACTGGCGGTGAATGAAATCGCAGTTCAAGGTGAGCAACTACGCCGCCGGAAAAAATCGATTAGGTCCGCGTTTTCCGAAGTTGTTGCCGCGCATTCACAAGTCAGTTGCGAGTAATATCGCGTTCGCGTTCCCCAACAATTTTTCCCGGACAGACTAGAAGACTTTGGCCACCACTGATTACAGTCTCGCGCACACTTTGCCGGCCAATGTAGAAGCCGAGCGCTCGATCCTGGGCGCGATTCTGCTCGACAATCTGGCCTACAACCAGGCCGCCGAGCATCTGAAGCCGGAAGATTTTTCGCTCGACTCGCACCGCCGCGTGTACACCCGCATGATGGATCTGGCCGAGTCCTCGCGGCCGATCGACATGATCACGTTGGTCGAAGAACTGGACCGGCGCAAAGAACTGGAGGCGATTGGCGACGTCGCCTACATCTCCGGTCTGGTGGATGGCGTTCCCGACCGGCCGAGCATTGAACATTACATCAAGATCGTCCGTGACAAGGCGCTGCTGCGCGGGCTGATTCACGCCGCCAATGCCGCGATTGCGCGAGCGGCGGAGCAGAGCGATCCGGCGGAAGAAATTCTGAATGACGCCGAAGCTGCCATCTTCCAGATTTCGGAGAAGCGCATTGGGCGCGGCTTCATGGGCGTGCAGGAGATCGTCAAAGAGTCTTTCGGATCGGTCGATGCGTTGCTGCAGCGCGGCCAGCGTATCACCGGCATTGCCACGCACTACGCCGACCTGGACGAAATGACCAGCGGGCTGCAACGCTCGGATCTGGTCATCATTGCCGGCCGCCCGTCGATGGGGAAGACGGCGTTCGCCATGAACATCGCCGAGAATGCAGCCATCGAAGATCAGCGAGTGGTCGGAATGTTTTCGCTGGAAATGTCAAAAGAGGCCTTGCTGCAAAGGCTGTTGTGTTCGGTGGCACGAGTGGATTCGCACAAGTTCAGAACCGGCTCGCTGTGGAAGGACGATACGCGCAAGATCCTGGAGGCGGCGGAGAAGCTGGCGCATGCCCCCATTTTCATCGACGATACGCCGGGCATCGCCCTGAGCGAAATGCGGGCCAAAGCTCGCCGCCTGAAGCAGTCGCAAGGCAAACTCGACCTGCTGATCGTGGATTACCTGCAGCTCATGTCAGGCGGAAGCCGGCGTTATGAAAACCGCACTCAGGAAGTGTCGGCAATTTCACGCGGCTTGAAAGGGCTGGCTAAGGAGTTAACAGTGCCAGTGGTTGCCCTGTCCCAGTTGAGCCGTGCGCCGGAGAGCCGGGGCGGCGACCATCGTCCGCAACTGGCTGACCTGCGGGAGTCAGGGTCGATCGAGCAGGACGCCGATGTTGTGACCTTTATCTTCCGGGAAGAGGTTTACAAGCCGGATGATCCCGACTTGCAAGGTAAGGCGGAACTGATTATTGCTAAACAGCGCAATGGTCCCACAGGCAAGGTAAAGCTGGCATTTTTGAAGAATTCGACCCGGTTTGAGTCGCTGCTGCAGGGGGACTCGGAGCCAGAGTGAGCGGTCCATTGCTCGGCAGGAGTGTGTGATTCGGATCACTAGCAGCTGTGGAAAATTTTGTGGAAGGGTGGGTCCCCGTCGAACTATCACCTGTAGTAGTACCGGCGTGGGTGCCACTTTAGCGGCGCCAAGATCCCCTAAGTCACACGATCCCGTGACGTTACCAGTTTGTAAAGATATCTGCGAGGTCTCCTTGGAGAGTTCGATAATTTCAGGCAACCTTTGAGATTTGCACATGCGCGGGGACGTCCGTCCGTTCCTGGGCCGCAGAGTGAACAACTTTCCCGCCCTAACGTCGCAAAAAGCGCGACGTTGAGGATGGGGCACCCCGGCATTCGCGCGGCAGGATGGATTCCAATCTGCCCCCGGTGGCGTGCCGTCCAATGCGATTCGATCTCCACAACATCGTCTTCTCCGGTGGCGTAGTGGCGGAAGCGGGTCGAACGCCAATCCTCCGGGCGCACGACCAGGCCCCGCCGACTTCTCCGTAAGCGTAGGTCCGCGCTGCTGGCGCCGCCGAGCGTCGAATGGCCGCTCGTTCGGCACCCTTCGACTTCCCCCTCGGCTTCGCTCGGGGCCTCGGCAAAACAAGGCAGGCTCTTGAAGCCGTGACCTTCCACGCTCTCCCCGGCGTGCGCCTTTGTTCCAAATGGAAGGCTAAAATCCCCACCCTAACGTCGCAAAGAACGCTCCGTTAGGATGGGGCACCCGGCAGAGTTTCGAGTGCATTAAGTAGAGGCGGGCAGGCAAACTGGAATGCGATTGGCAGCTGATTCGCAAGTGATTGGCAACCGCAACGACGCGATGCGAGCAACCACACGGGAACTAAAACCGAAGCAGGCACGGATTGCCTGCGGATGACGTGCTGATGTTTGATTGTGCAGCGGATGATGGGAGATGCGGAGTACTACTTTACGATTGTGCCGAGGCTGCCGGGCGGCCTGACCCCCGAGGATGGGACCAGGCGACCGGCATCGCCTAACAAACGCTGAGACTCACTGTTCTGTTCCGGTCATTGACACATAAAGGACGAGTTGCCCGTTGATCCAGTATGACTCTGCCCCCTGGTTTATAGTTACGCAGGCGTTAGGGTCGCCGTTGGTGTCGCACACGATCACTGCGGAACTCTGCGCCACCGGAGTGTAGTAATAGTCGCCGTTTTGAGGGTGATTCACCCACAGGGTGGTCTCCGTGGAATCATAACGAGCTACCCACCAGATCGGCGCACTGGATGGCCCGCCTGGTACCTCATCGGCGGCCCCGGTAAGAGTGACATAGCCAGAGCCCGTGCAAACGATCTGCGACTGCGCCAATGCCCCTACCGCACATAGCAACAGCATGGCGGCAAATACGCCAGCTTAGTGGTGAGCCTAAAGTTGAGGGTGCTTCGCCGTCGCGGTTTACGAAAGGAAATGTGAGCCCAGAGTTGAGGTTAAGCGCCTACCTGGTTCCCAGCACGGCAAACGTCGCAAGATAGAAATTTTCGAGCGTCCAGCCTTCGTCGCTCTCGTCATAGGCAAACTCTCCCATGGTACCTTTGTACGTGAAGACCCAATCATCCCACTCCGTGCCGGTGGCAGCGGCGACCACCCAATATTGCGTTCCCTTCTGCACGGGCAGACCCTGTCCGTCCTTGACCAACGTGTACAGGCAGGGGTAAGAACCAAATTTTCCTACTCGGCTAGTGACCCAAGTGTGAATAGGATTGCCGGGCAGGCCGCCGCTGTCTTCATTTAGGCTAATCACCACTCCGCGAGTGCCGGTTGTCCAGAGCATGCCCAGCTTGAGTTTCGTCACGGTTGCGTCCGCTTTGGGCGTAAAACTCATGGCGATATATTGGGACTGGCCAAACTCAGAATCTTCCCCAGCGACAACCCAGCCGTCGCCGGATGAGTTGTAGCATTTTGGCTTCTTACCGAAATTGTTGAAGATCGTGTAGAGACCCGCGCCGTCATCCGCCGATGCCTTTGTCTCGCCCACCCCAATCGCTGAGTTCATGGATACGGAGGCTGGGGTGCCCGCAAGCAGCACGAATCTGCCGTTCCCGAAGCTTTGGGCGAATGGATGCCCGCAGAGCAGCAATGTCGCAAATACAAGGGCGGATACTCTGGCGATAAGTTTCATGCGAACCTCCAATTCCGCGATTATGTGCGCCTCTTCAGGGCAACACGGAGACAACTGCCCGGCCAATGGTTCTGCACACGTCAGATTAGTTTGTGAAGCGCTTTTCCCTTCCCCTCCTCAGAATCACGCACCCAAAACAAGCTTGAAACGATATGATTCGCGGGTAGAGCTGAGTCGCAGTTATTGCAGCTGTGATCCAGCAGTAGAGGCGAGTCGCAGTCATGCGGAGTATGCGCTGGAGATCTTGTTTGTCAAGAGATTTCGCTTCACCGCCAAAGAGTCTTTGTTTTCGTCAATTTAGGATTCTCGTTCTTGGACAAAATGCCAGCCGGAGTGAGCACGATTGGAATTTGGCGCGTTCGTCTACAGTCTGGCAGCGGCTATTCTGATTGCACTCGGCCTTTGGATAGGGGTTGAGGCGATAACTTTGATTCAGTAATCGTCGTTGCAGCCGCCCAATGCTGCATCTGGATCGTCGCAGGCAACAGTAATCCCACGCTGGCGCAGCGCCGTTAGGACGAGCATGAGGCCCAGGATGATATCGCAGCAGCTGGTTCTGGGTTTTGGCGGCTGCGAGATCGAGGAGTACGTTCCCATAACGTTGCCGGCTAGCTTCGTCGGCCGCAACCAACTCGTCCCGTCCTTCGCCGAACTCAAGAAGTCTATTGCTGACCTCACGGATGCCTTCAGCTCTTCGCGAGGGGACACGATCATAGCTTTGACCAGCGCCAAAGTCATCGTATACGACGTCACCGGAGCGAAACTCGGCGCAAAGTTGCTCGAAGCCGATTTCCCTAGCGGAGCGGTTTCGGTTATGGGCCAGTGGGCCGTTGGCACGCACGTCGAGGACTGGAGCTGGCAAGTTCAGCAGTGGCAAGCTCATCCGCCTGCGGGGCCTGTCATATCGGTCAGGTCCGACAAACAACCTTCGGTTCACTGAGCACCCGTTTGTGACTGGTAATGCAGGCTCGCGCATTCGCGCGGCGGGATAGATCCCAAGTTGCTCCCGCTTGCGTGCCGTCCAATGCGATTCGATCTCCACAACATCGTCTTCTGCGGTGGCGTAGTGGCAGAAGCGGGTCGAACGCCAATCCTCCGGGCGCAGGACCAGGCCCCGCCGACTTCTCCGTAAGCGTAGCTCTGCGCTGCTGGCGCAGCCGTGCGTCGGAGACCGGTCGTTCGGCACGGCTGAAGCCGTGCCCTTCCACGCTCTCAGCTCCATTTGCATGATGTCACAATCGTCACGCACACCCGGCCCGACGTTAACCCGCCCCTTGCCAAGAACCGGCAAGGAGCGGGGCACCCCCAAATAGGAGGACGTTTTGGGATTGGGCACGAGCGGGGCCGCTCGCGCCTACATCACAGCTTTACCATCCTAACGTCGGAAAAAACGCGACGTTAAGGATCGGGCACCCTTGGGGTTTGGGGCGCTGAAAAAACAGGTCCCTCCACTCCGCTTCTCCGGTCGGGATGACAGAATCATGGACAGAATCTCGCTGCCTTAACTGCTGTCTTCGCCCACTTTGAGTACCGCCAGGAAGGCTTCCTGGGGAATATCGACGCGGCCGATGCGCTTCATGCGCTTCTTGCCTTCTTTCTGCTTTTCGAGCAGCTTGCGTTTGCGCGTGATGTCGCCGCCATAGCACTTGGCAAGCACGTTCTTGCGCATGGCGTGCACCGTCTCGCGGGCGATAATCTTGGCGCCGATCGAGGCCTGAATCGCGACCTCGAACATCTGCCGGGGAATCAGTTGCCTCATCTTGGAAACCAGCGCCTTGCCGCGTTCATAAGCGAAGTCGCGGTGCACGATGACCGACAGCGCATCTACCGGATCGCCCGCCACCAGAATGTCGAGCTTCACCATGGGCGACTCCCAATAGTCCGCCAAGTGGTAATCGAGCGAGGCGTAGCCGCGCGAGACAGTCTTCAGCCGATCGTAGAAATCCAGCACAATCTCGTTCAAGGGCAGCTCGTACTGCAGCATCACGCGGGATGAACTTACGTATTCGAAACTTTTCTGCTTTCCCCGCTTTTCTTCGACTAGCGCCAGAATTCCCCCGACGTATTCTTCGTTGGTCAGAATGGTAGCCAGGATCACCGGCTCTTCGATCTTGGCGATTTCACTCGGCGGCAGCCAGCGCGAGGGATTATCCACCTCGACCATTTCACCGTTGGTTTTGTAAATCTTGTAGCGCACGCCCGGGGCGGTGGTGATCAGCTCCAGATTGAACTCGCGCTCCAGCCGTTCCTGGATAATTTCCATGTGAAGCAGTCCAAGAAATCCGCAGCGAAAGCCGAATCCGAGCGCGACCGAACTTTCCGGCTCGAAAAAAAATGAGGAATCGTTCAGGCGCAGTTTCTCGAGCGCCTCGCGCAGCTGGGTGTGCTCGTGCGCGTCCACGGTGTAAAGCCCGGCAAAGACCATGGGTTTGATCTCTTCAAAGCCGGGCAGCGGCTCGATGGCGGGATTGTTCTCTTCAGTAATCGTGTCGCCGATTTTCGTGTCCGCGACGTTCTTGATGTTCGCGATCAGGAAGCCGACCTCGCCGGCCCGCAATTCGTCGATTTCAACTGGCTTCGGCGTAAGAACCCCGAGCGTCTCCACATCGAGGACTCGTCCGTTCCACATCAGGCGGATTTTTTGTGCTTTGCGCAGCGTGCCTTGAAACACGCGCGTCAGCACAATGACGCCGCGGTAGGAATCGAACCAGGAGTCGAAAATCAGCGCCTGCAGCCGTTTTTCGGGATCGCCTTTCGGCGGCGGAATGCGTTTGACGATGGCTTCGAGGACATCGGGCACGCCCTGGCCGGTCTTGGCGCTGATGGGAATCGCATCTGTGGCATCGAGCCCCACCGTGCTTTCGATCATTTCCTTGGTGCGCGGGATGTCGGCGCTGGGCAGATCGATCTTGTTAATGACGGGAATGATTTCGAGCCCATGATTAATGGCTAGATAGGAATTGGCCAAAGTCTGGGCCTCGACCCCCTGCGAGGCATCCACTACCAGCAGCGCGCCTTCGCAAGACGCCAGCGCGCGAGAGACTTCGTAGGAAAAGTCCACGTGGCCGGGTGTATCAATCAGGTTGAGCTGATAGGTCTGGCCATCCTTGGCCGTGTACGCCATGCGCACGGCGTGAGCTTTGATGGTAATGCCGCGCTCCCGCTCCAGGTCCATGGAATCGAGCACCTGGGCCTGCATTTCGCGCGCGGTCAGCGACCCGGTCAACTCCAGCAGGCGGTCGGCCAGCGTGGATTTGCCGTGGTCAATATGCGCGATAATCGCGAAATTGCGGATGAGAGAAGAGTCCATGGCGAGTGCGGTTAACTATTGATTCTAACAGGCGATCAAACCGAGCTGATCGTCTAGAATCAGACTCTCATGCTGGTTCTCGCCTCTGCTTCCCCGCGCCGTCAGGAGCTTCTCCGCAATGCTGGCATTCCATTCGTGGTACAACCCACCGATATCCCGGAGGCGCCGCAAGCAGGAGAGTTCCCGCAAGCTTGTGCGGAACGCCTGGCGCGGGAAAAAGCCTTGGCGGTGTTTCATGACCGGCCGCATGACATCATTCTGGGCGCGGACACCATCGTTATTGTTGATAGTCAAATTCTGGGCAAGCCCCGCGACCCAGCCGATGCCGTTCGCATGTTGCGCCTGCTCTCGGGTCGAAGTCATCAAGTAATCACTGGAGTTTGTCTCGTCGGTCCTCCTTCCGAACTGCGAACTGGGAATCGGGAACTGACAACTGCTTTTGAAGACACTCGCTCCGAGACGACCCTTGTCACGATGGATGCCTTCGGTGATGATGAGATCCAGGCTTACGTAGCAACGTCTGAGCCCATGGACAAGGCCGGCGCATACGCCATCCAGGGTATGGCTTCGCGCTGGATTTCCAGAATCGAAGGTGACTATTTCAACGTCGTGGGATTACCGGTTTCGCTGGTGTACCGAATGCTGCGGGAGCACGGAGCCGCTTGAGGCTGCGCGCGTGGAGATTTCGCGAAAGAATACTGTCCGGTTGCCGTCCTGAGAGGCTGTGACTTTTTGCTTTGTCGCATTTCAAGGCGACATGGCATTCCACGAATTTATCGCGCCTTCAAGTCTGTCATCCTGAGCGCAGCGGCCGCTTCGCGAAGCGAAGCAGCCACGGAGTCGAAGGACTCCTATTCGCATGGGGCAGGATGAATTTAGAAAGGCGTTTTCACGAGGCTGCGAAGCGAAATTCCCTGTAAGGCCTGC
>Ga0209415_10007338_pt1 | contig 19275 bp, 30 predicted proteins | sample PeaSoiSIISIP2007_FD_187696 | JGI IMG/M metagenome (GOLD analysis project Ga0209415, IMG submission 187696) | Peat soil microbial communities from Weissenstadt, Germany - SII-SIP-2007 (SPAdes) (version 2) | ecosystem: Environmental > Terrestrial > Soil > Wetlands > Peat | place: Germany... | reverse complement strand
CAAGGGCGAGCGCAGCAGCATGGCAAGGATTCACGAGCGATGCGCCTCGGCCGCGAGGATTCCTAGCCTTTCAGAGAAAGGCGATTTCATCGGATTTGCCCCACTGCGGATTTCCACATTGAGGGCGGCAGCTTTAGCCGGCGGCGGCGCGCTGACCCCCGCCTTCGCGGCCAGTGTCACGGCGCGCGGCGGCCTTCTTTTTCGGCGGTTTCTTGGTGGCGGCCTTTTCGGAAGTGCCGGTGAATTCGATGATCGAGAGCGGCGCGGCGTCGCCGCGGCGCACGCCGAACTTCACAACGCGAGTGTAACCGCCGGCGCGATCGGTGAAGCGCGGCGCGATTTCGTCGAAGAGCTTCTTGACCGCCGTGCGCGACTGGATGAAGGCGAACGCCAGCCGACGTGCCGCGAGGTCGCCGCGTTTGCCGAGCGTGACCATCCGGTCCGCATAGCGCCGCAGCTCCTTGGCCTTGGCGTCGGTGGTCTTGAGCCGCTCGTGCTCGATCAGGCTCAGGACGAGGTTCCGGAACAACGCCTTGCGATGAGACGAAGTGCGATTGAGCTTGCGGCCCTGGTTAAGATGACGCATCGGTTAAAACTCCCACTCAGAACACGAAATCGGCGGCGACGCTTCGCTGCACACGAATCACCCAGCCTATCACCACATCAGCAGCGGCTGCGCGCTCTGACTCACGCCCGAGCTCAGGCCGACTCGCGGCGTTCCTGCTCCTCCCACATCCGGTCGAGCTCGCCGCGCGACGGCAGATTTTCGAGCCGCATGCCAAGCGACAACCCCATGTCGGTCAACACTTCCTTGATTTCGTTGAGCGACTTGCGGCCGAAGTTCTTGATCTTCAGCATGTCCTGCTCGGTGCGCTGCACCAACTCGCCGATATACTTGATGTCGGCGTTTTGCAGCCCATTGAAGGCGCGCACCGAAATCGGCAGACCCTCGACTGGCCGGTAGAGGTATTCGTTGAAGACGGGCCGGATCTCCGCCTGTTCGCCGGAGATCGGCACTTGTTCCTCTTCCTCGACGCCCGCGAAGATCGTCATTTGATCGCGGATCACGCGCGAGGCGTAGGTCAGTGCCTCGCGCGGCGAGATCGAGCCGTCGGTCCAGATTTCGAGCGCCAGCCGATCGTAGTCCGTGCGCTGGCCGACGCGCGCGTTGGTCACGACGAAATTGACTTTTTTGATCGGCGCGAAGATCGCGTCGAGCCGGATCGTCCCGATCGGCTCGTCTTCGTCTTCCGAGCGCTCGCCCGGCACGTAGCCGCGACCACGCTTGATCACCAGTTCCATGTCGAGGTCCGCGCCCTTGTCGAGCGACGCGAGGTGGCGATCCGGAGTCAGGATATCGAGACTCGGGCCGCCGGTGATGTCACGTGCGGAGACCGTCGCCTCGCCCTTGGCTTTGAGCGACGCCGTGAGCTGCTCACCCTCATGAAGTTTCAGGCGCACTTCCTTTAAGTTGAGGATGATGTCGGTCACATCCTCTTTGACGCCCGGGATGGTCGAGAACTCGTGCAGCACGCCCTTGATGCGCACCGCCGTAATCGCGAAGCCGGGGAGCGAGGAGAGCAATACCCGGCGCAGCGCGTTACCGATGGTTATCCCGTAGCCACGCTCGAGCGGTTCAGCGACGAAGCGCCCGTAGGTCGGGGTAGTTTCCTTTTCGTCGAATTCAACCGCCTTCGGTTTGATGAGGTCACGCCAATCATTCTGCATAGTTGTGTACTTTTACCGCGAAAAATTTGTTGTCAGGCAATTTCGTTCGGACGACAACCTCCTAACGTGAGTAAAGTGCTTAACGTGAGTAATGTTCGACGATGAGCTTTTCGCTGATCGGCATCGTCAGGTCGCCGCGCGCCGGGAAGGCCCGCAGCGAGCCGCGGAACTGCTCGCGCTCGAGCGACATCCAGGAGGGCACGCCGCGCCGCTGCGCCAGTTCGATCGCCTCGACGATGACCTTCTTCTGCCGGCTCTTCTCGTTGACGCTCACGACCTGCCCGACTTCGAGAAGGTACGAGGGAATCGTCACGACCTTGCCGTTGACTTCGAAATGGCCGTGCAGGACGAGTTGGCGCGCCTGCGCGAGCGAACTCGAAAAGCCGAGCCGATAAACCGCGTTGTCGAGCCGCCGTTCGAGCAGCACGAGCAGATTTTCGCCGGTGATCCCGGGCATCCGCTCGGCCATCTCGAAGTACTGGGCGAACTGCTTCTCGAGCATCCCGTAGATGCGCTTGACCTTCTGCTTTTCGCGGAGGCGAATAGCAAATTCCGAGAAGCGCGTGCGCGCCTGGCCATGCGCGCCGGGCGGATAATTACGCCGTTCGATCGCGCACTTGTCGGTGTAGCATCGCTCGCCCTTCAGGAAGAGCTTCAGTCCTTCGCGCCGGCACATCCGGCAAACCGGTCCAAGATTTCTAGCCACCGTGTTCCTCTGTAAAAAGCGCGCCGATCAGACCCGGCGCCGTTTTGGCGGACGGCATCCGTTGTGCGGTATCGGCGTCACGTCCTTGATCGAAATTACCGCTAACCCGGTGGCCTGGAGCGCACGTACCGCCGATTCGCGGCCGCCACCGGGGCCCTTCACGTGCACGATAACGGCGCGCATCCCATAGTCCGAACATTTGCGGGCGGCGGCTTCGGCCGCCATCTGCGCCGCGAACGGGGTGCCCTTGCGCGAACCCTTGAAGCCGACCGCACCGGCGCTCGACCACGCGACGACCAGACCGAGCGGATCGGTAATCGTGACGATGGTGTTGTTGAACGTCGCATGCACATGGGCGACGCCTTCGGGCACGGCGCGGCGGGTGCGGCGCTTGCGCGGGGCCGCGGGCGCGGCGCCAGTAGTGGCAGCGGCCGCTGCGGGCGCGGCACCGGCGGCTGGAACCGCAGCGGGCGGAGTCGCAGCGCCAGCCGCTTTCGGGGGCGGCGCGGCTTTGGTCTCTTTCTCTTCTTCAGCCATTAAACTTTAGCTCTCGCTTTAAATTCCTGCCTAGTTAGCGCTTAAACCCGGCTTAAATTCCCCGCTCTGGTGCGCATATCCCGAGTTTATCTCCCGGATTTCTTGCGGATTTCATGCAAGGCGGGGCGAACGAGCCGCGCGCCTGCTATCCCTACCTCGCGGCACTACTTCGGCGGCGCCTGCTTCTTGCCCGCGACCAGCTTACGCGGACCCTTGCGCGTACGCGCATTGGTATGAGTGCGTTGTCCGCGCACCGGAAGTCCGCGCCGATGGCGGAGGCCGCGGTAACAGCCGAGGTCCGTCAGGCGTTTGATCGACTGCTGTACCTCGCGCCGCAGGTCACCTTCGACCTTGAGATCCGCGTCGATGACCTGGCGGATTTTCACCTGATCGTCGGCGGTCAGATCGTCGGTCTTGATGGCCGGATCGACCTTGGCCTTGGCGAGAATCTTGTTCGCCGTGGCGCGCCCGATGCCATAGATATAGGTGAGCGCGATTTCAATGCGCTTGTTTCTCGGCAGCTCGATACCGGCTACTCGTGCCATCGAACGATCCTCCTGCTAAGCCCGCTTAACCCTGGCGCTGCTTATGGCGCGGATTCGCACAGAGAATGCGAATCACGCCTTGGCGGCGAACCACTTTACAGTTCTTACAGATCTTTTTTACTGACGCGCGAACCTTCATTGTATTAGCCTGCTCTCCCGCCTAGCGCATCCGGTAGGTAATCCGGCCGCGCGTGAGGTCGTAGGGCGACAACTCGACGGTGACCTTATCGCCGGGGAGAATCTTGATGTAATGCATCCTCATTTTGCCCGAAATATGCGCTAGTACCCGATGGCCGTTATCCAGCGTGACGCGGAAGACCGCGTTGGGCAGGGCCTCGAGGACAGTACCGCTCACTTCAATCGCGTCACCCTTAGACATGGGCCAACTCGCTCAAAATCTCCGGTCCGGCGGTGGTGATCGCGATCGAATGCTCGAAATGCGCCGACAGCTTGCGATCCGCCGTCACCGCCGTCCAGCCGTCGTCGAGAATTTCCAAGTCCGCCGTTCCCTCGTTGATCATCGGTTCGATCGCAAGCACCATCCCTTCCTGCAGGCGCGGATTCGGCATCCCGGGCCGGAAGTAATTCGGCACCTGCGGGTCCTCGTGCAACTTGCGGCCGATGCCGTGACCGGCAAAATCGGTCACGACCGCAAAGCCCGCATCCTCGGCCGTGCGTTGCACCGCGCGCGCGATATCGCTGATGCGATTGCCGACGCGCGCCTGTTCGATTCCGGCGTACAGCGACTCGCGCGTCACGCGCATCAGGCGCGTCGCGCTCTCGGAAACTTTGCCGATCGCGACGGTCCGCGCGGCGTCGCCGTAGTAGCCGTGGTAAACCACGCCAAAATCCAGACCCACGATATCGCCGGGCTTCAACTTGCGCCCGGCCTTAGGAATTCCGTGGACAATCTCCTCGTTAATCGACACGCACAGGCTATGGCGATAAACCACCGCACCCGGCTGATAACCCTTGAAGGCCGGCTTGGCGCCTTTCTTCAGCGTCAACTGTTCGGCCAGATGATCGAGTTCGAGCGTCGAGACACCCGCCTTCGCCGCCGCGACCAACTGATCGAGGACCTCGGCGACGATGCGATTCGCCGTGCGCATCACGGCGATTTCGTCAACGCTTTTCAGCGTGATCAAGCCTTCTCCTTGGTCGCCCCAAGGCCGTCATTCTCGTGGCCAATCGCCTTTAAAATTCGCTGCTCGATCTCCTCCGGCCGCCCGATGCCGTCGATCTGATTGAGCAAGCCCAACCGTTCATAATGCTCGAGCAACGGCCGCGTCGAGGCCGCATAGACCTGCAGGCGCATGCGGACGGTATCCTCGGCGTCGTCCTCACGCTGGTACAGTTCGCCGTTGCACGAGTTGCACATATTCATATTGCGCGGCGGATCGAAAATCAGATGATACATCGCACCGCAATTACGGCACGTCCGCCGTCCTGAAATCCGCTTGATAATCTCCTCATCGGGCACGATTATCGCTACCACCCGGTCAAGTTTCACACCGCGTCCGTCGAGCATTTTCGTCAGGGTCTCGGCCTGCGGAACGGTGCGCGGAAAGCCGTCCAGAATAAATCCCACCTGGGCGTCGGACTGCCGCAGACGATCATCAACCAGCTTCAGGACGAACTCGTCGGGCACCAGCGCGCCCTTGTCCATGAAGCTCTTGGCCTGCTTGCCGAGGGCCGATTTGCTGCGCACCACGGTCCGGAGCAAATCGCCGCTCGCGACCTGCGGGACGCCGAGATGGGTCTCCAGCATCCTTGCCTGCGTGCCCTTACCGGCTCCCGGCGGGCCCAAAAGTACTAATCGCACCAGCTATTCCCGTGTCCCACTGCCTCACGCTCGTTTTCGGTTGCGTCCACCGCCCCGCGGACCGCCCATAAAGGACTCATAATTACGTGACAGCAGATGGGTTTCGATCTGTGCCACGGTATCGAGCGCGACGCCGACAACGATCAGCAAAGCAGTACCGCCAAAATAGAACGGGACGTTGAAGCGCTGAATCAGGATCGTCGGCAGCACGCATACGGCACTCACGTAAATCGCGCCGCCGAGCGTGATTCGCGAGAGCACCCGATCAATATATTCGGCCGTGAAGCGTCCCGGCCGGATGCCCGGAATAAAACCGCCGTACTTCTTCAGGTTGTCGGCGACATCGACGGGGTTGAAAGTAACCGCCGTGTAGAAGTAGCAAAAGAAGACGATCAGGGCGACGTAAGCGATATTGTACACGAGTCCGCCGGGCGTTACATAGGCCGAGAGCCATTTAAGCTGCGGCACAAAGGTCGCGAGCGTCGCGGGAAAAACCAGAATCGAGGAGGCGAAAATCGGCGGAATAACGCCCGAGGTATTCACTTTTAAGGGCAAATGCGACGACTGCCCACCATAGACGCGACGGCCGACGACGCGCCGGGCATATTGCACCGGAATACGGCGCTGACCGCTTTCGACGAAGACGATTACCGCCATCACGCCGAACGCGAGCATCAGTATGAGGACAAGCAGGAAGATGCTCATCTCGCCGTTGCGCACGAATTCGACGGTGGTGCCGATTGCGCTCGGGAGGCGGGCGATGATGCCCGACATGATGATCAGCGAGATGCCGTTGCCGACGCCGCGCTCGGTGATTTGCTCGCCGATCCACATCACGAACATGGTGCCAGCGGTAACGGTAATCACGGTCATCGCGATGAAGCGGAAGCCGGGATTATAGACGACGGTACCGCCGCCGGGCGCCTGAATTTTCTCCAGCGAGTAGGCGATCATGGTGCCCTGAATGAGCGCGAGTCCAACGGTGCCGTAGCGCGTGTACTGGGCGATTTTGCGACGCCCCGCCTCGCCCTCTTTGTAGAGTTCGTCGAGATAGGGCCAGCCGATTTTGAGCAGGTCGAGAATAATCGCGACCGAAATATAGGGCATGATGCCGAGGGCAAAAATTGAAAACCGCTCGAGCGCACCGCCGGAGAACAGATTGACCCAGCCGAACAGGGTGCTCGAGGCGGCGTCGAAGAACGCGGCCAACGCCTGCCCGTCGATGCCGGGCGTGGGAATCGCGACGCCGACGCGGTACACCACGAGCATCCCGGCCGTAAACAGCAGGCGTCGGCGCAGTTCCGGGATGCGCGAGGCATTTGAAAACCCTTCAAGCATTCGGCCGTCTCAGCCTTCGATCAAATCCGCGCTGCCACCCGCCGCCGCGATTTTCTCGCGGGCGTTGCCCGAAAAAGCATGGGCGCGAATCGAGAGCTTAACCTTCAAATCACCGCTACCGAGAATCTTGATTTTGCGGCCCGCGCGCGTCAATCCGCGATCGACCAATACCGCCGGATCGATCATCTCGCCTTCGGCAAAGCCGGTCAGCTTACCGATGTTGACCTCGACGAAGCGGTCGCGCGCCTGCTCGTTTTTCTGCAAGCGGCGAAAACCGCGCTTCGGAATCCGTCGCGACAGGGGCATCTGACCGCCCTCGTATCGCACCGGCGTATTGCCGCCCGAGCGCGATCCCCGACCCTTATGTCCACGGCCCGCGGTCTTGCCGTGGCCCGAGCCGATACCGCGTCCGATGCGCTTTTTGCGATGGGTCGAACCGGCGGCCGGCTTGATATCGTTGAGGTTCATTTGCAGTCGTCCGCCTATTCCTTAACTTCGTCAACGAGGTGCGCGACGCGCCGGAGCATCCCGAGCACTTCGGGCGTAACCTTGAGCACGCGCGTGCTCCCGAGCTTGCCGAGGCCGAGGCCTTTGAGGGTCTCGCGCACGCGAATCATGGTCCCAATCGGGCTGCGCACCAGTTTGATGTGAATCGTGTCGGTCATCGCTAATCTCCGCCCGAGCGCGTCAAGCCGCCGGCGGCTGTTCCACCGCGCGCAGGCGCATCACGTCCTCGCGGCTGCGCAATTCCGATAACGCCTCGAGCGTCGCCTTGACCAGGTTATGCGGGTTCGACGAGCCCAGCCGTTTCGTGAGGATATTGCGGATGCCCGCCAATTCGACGACGGCGCGTACGCCGCCCGCCGCGATCACACCGGTACCCTCGGCGGCCGGCCGCAATACCACTTTGCCCGCGCCAAAATGGCCGAGCACCTGATGCGGTATCGTGCCGTCGCGCAGCGGAACTCGAATCAGGCTCTTCTTCGCGCGATCGACGCCCTTGCGAATCGCCTCGGGAACTTCGTTGGCCTTGCCCAATCCATAACCGACCAGACCGTTCTGATCGCCGGCCACGACCAATGCGCTGAAGCTGAAGCGCCGGCCGCCCTTGACGACCTTGGCCACGCGGTTGATGTGGACCACCTTCTCTTTGATATCCATCCCTTGCGGGTCAATTCGTTGTGCCACGGCGTCCTTCCTGCCAGTTGTCAGATCCTAGAATCTGAGTCCGGCTTCGCGCGCCGCGTCGGCCAGCGCCTTCACTCGTCCATGATAGAGAAAGCCATTGCGGTCGAATACCACCTGGCTTATGCCATGCTCGCGACAGCGATCGGCGATCGCCTTGCCGACCGCCTTGGCCGCCGCGACGTTGCGCAGACTCGCGCCGCCCTCGCGCACTTCCTTGACTGCGGTCGAAGCCGACGCCAGCGTCTGCCCCGATTCGTCGGAGATCACCTGCACGTATATATGATGTAGCGAGCGGTACACGGAGAGCCGCGGCATCTGGTTGGTGCCGCGCACTTTCTTTCTCACCCGCCCTTGGCGCAACTTGCGTTTTTCTGATCGCTCGACAGCCATCGTTACTCCAATCCCCGTATCAACCGGTACTCGATCCGGCCGCGGCCTTGCCGGCCTTACGGCGAATCGTTTCGGTCTGGTACTTGATTCCCTTGCCTTTGTAAGGTTCCGGCGGCCGTAAGCCGCGAATTTCCGCTGCCACCGATCCGAGCAGTTGCCGATCCGCACTCTCCAGCGTCATCAATACCTGGCGTTCGACCTTGGCCGTGACCTCGGGCGGCAGCTGGTAAACGATCGGATGCGAGTAGCCGAGCGTGAGGTTGATCAGATTGCCCTTGACGTCCGCGCGATAGCCGACGCCGTTGATCTCCAGTACCGTCTTGAAGCCCTTGCTGACGCCTTCGGCCATGTTGGCGACGAGTTTGCGCATCAGACCGTGCACTGCACGATCGCCGGGAGTGTCACCCGGCCGCTTCACGACGATCGTCGAATCGGTGATATCGATCACGAAGCCCGGATGGACGCGCGTCTCGAGTTTGCCCTTCGGGCCTTCGAGCCGCAGCTTGTCCGCGCCGAGCGTCGCCTTAACGCCCTTTTCCAGCGGGATCGGTAATTTTCCTATGCGCGACATGACGGGCTACCAAATCCTCAGGAGAATCTCGCCGCCGATTTTGCGGCGCCGCGCCTCGCGGTCGGTCATCATGCCGAGCGGGGTCGAGACCACGTGCAGACCCATCGCACCCTTCACTCGCGGCATGTCTTTGGCGCCCGCGTAACGGCGCAGACTCGGTTTGCTCACCCGCTGCAGCCCGCGAATCACCGGCTCACGGGTAGGCGAGTAGCGCAGTCCAAGCATCAGCCTTTTCTTGTAGCCTTCGCCCGCGGTTTCGATACCGGCGAGAAATCCCTCCGCCAGCAGCACCCGGCAAATGGCCTCGCGCACGCGCGAATGCGGCACTTCGACCTGGTTGTAACGCGCATGCATCGCGTTGCGAATCCGGGTCAACAATTCCGCGATTGGATCAGTCTGCGACATTAATTCTTCCCCAATTCTTCCCGAGCGGTCCTACCAACTGGCCTTGACCACGCCGGGTAGCGCGCCCTTCAGCGCATTTTTGCGCAGGCACAGGCGGCACATCTTGAAGCGCCGGTAATATGCGCGCGCGCGTCCGCAGAGCGGGCAGCGGTTGTAACCGCGAACCTTGAACTTGGGCGTACGGGTCGCCTTGACCCGCAGGCTGGTCTTCGCCATCTCAGTCGTCCCCTACGCCGCCGCTGCCGCGCCGTCACGATCGGCGGCGGAGCGAAACGGCATTCCCAGCGCGCGCAGCAGCGTCAGTCCCTCGAAATCGCTGGTCGCGGTGGTGGTGATTGAAATCGTCATCCCCTTGACCTTCTCGACCTTGTCGAGATTGAGCTCGGGGAAAATTGTATGCTCGCGCAGGCCGAGCGAATAATTACCACGGCCATCGAAGGCCTTGTCGCTGATGCCGCGGAAATCGCGCACGCGCGGCAGTGCGACACTCACCAGCCGATCGAAGAACTCCCACATGCGCTCGCGCCGGAGGGTCACCATCACGCCGATCGGCATCCCTTCGCGCAGCTTAAAGTTCGAGATCGCCTTGCGCGCCTTGGTGGTCACGGTCTTTTGACCGGCGATTTGCTGCAACTCGTCCGCAGCCGAATCCAGAATCTTGACGTTTTCGCGGGCCTCGCTAAGCGACATATTGATGACGATTTTGCCCAGCGTCGGCACGCGCATCCGATTGGTGATCTTGAGATCACGCATCAGCGCCGGCACGATCTCCTGCTCGAACCGCACGCGCAATCGTGCCGGCAGTTTCTCTTCGGGCGCGCTCGCCGACTCTTCGGCCGCAGCCGCTTCCTGAGCCGCCGCGGCAGCCTGCTGAGCGCGAGCCTTGCGGCCACCGGGCTGCTTTTCGCCTCCGCTCTTTTCGCCGGACGCCTTGTCGCGCTTGCCCTTTTGCGCTTTTTCGCCTTTTTCGTCGTCCGCCATCAGTCATTCCCCAATGCTTCGCCGCAGCGGCGGCAAACCCGCGTTTTGGTGCCGTCGGCGGCAGGTTTGACCCCGGTCCGGACCGGCGCGTTGCAGCGGTCGCAGAAGATCATCACGTTGGAAATCTGTATCGGGGCCTCTTTCTCGATAATTCCGCCCGGACTGCCGGCGCCACGCGGCTTCGAATGGCGCTTCACGATGTTCAGCCGCTCGACGATCAGCTTGCCGGTCTCCGGCAGCACCCGCATGACCTTGCCGGTCTTGCCGCGATCGCGCCCGGTGACCACCATCACGTTGTCATTCTTGCGAATGGCGAACTTCGCCACATGCCGATGCGCGGACATCAGAGCACCTCGGGAGCGAGCGAAATAATCTTGAGGAAGCGCTTGGCCCGCAGCTCGCGCGCGACCGGTCCGAAGATGCGCGTGCCGACCGGCTCGCCCTGACCGTCGAGCAGCACCGCCGAGTTGTCGTCGAAGCGGATGTAACTGCCGTCGTCGCGACTCACTTCTTTATGCGTGCGCACGATTACCGCCTTGCTTACGTCGCCCTTCTTGACCTTGCCGTTGGGAATCGCTTCCTTGACCGACACCACTATGACGTCGCCGACCGTGGCGTAGCGCCGGCGTGATCCGCCGAGCACCTTGATACACATCACTTTGCGCGCGCCGGAGTTGTCGGCCACCGTTAATACTGTTTGCGTCTGCACCATGGCCGGTCTCCTAGCGCGCCGCCTGTTGCAGGACGCGGCTGACGCGCCAGCGCTTGAGCTTGGAGAGCGGACGCGATTCGATAATCAGCACACGATCGCCCTCATGGCATTGGGCCTGCTCGTCATGTGCCATCAGGCGCGTGCGCTGCTTGAGGCGCTTGCCATACAGGCGATGCTCAACCAGGCGCTCGACCTGCACCACTACGGTTTTGTTCATCTTGGCCGAGACCACCATGCCCTCGCGCCGCTTCGTCCGCTGCCGCATCGCTATCCTTTCCTCGCGCTCGAACCCTTCCTCGTGCTCGCCGCGTTGGCCCCATTCGCATGCTCGCGAATGAGCGTGAGAATCCGCGCCAGCTCACGCCGCGCATTGAGGTAATTCGCCCGGCTCTCGAGCTGATTAGTGCGCAGCTTCAAGCGCAGCTTGAAAATCTCTTCGCGCGCCTCGCGTTCCTTGATCCGCAGGTCGGGCACGGCCATCTGCCGCAATTCGCTAAGCTCCAAAGGCCTCGGCCTCCCGTTCCACGACGATCGTCTTGACCGGCAGCTTGTGCGCCGCGAGCCGCATCGCTTCGAGCGCGGTCACTCGATCGACCCCTTCCATCTCGAACAGAATTCGGCCCGGACGCACGCGCGCGACCCAGCCCTCGGGCGCGCCCTTGCCCTTGCCCATGCGGGTTTCGGCCGGCTTCTTGGTGAAAGGCTTGTCCGGAAATACGCGAATCCAGACGCGGCCGCCGCGCTTTATATGACGGGTCAGCGCGATTCGGGCGGCTTCGAGTGCGCGCGTATCGACGCGGCAGGTCTCGATGCTTTTGAGACCGAAATCGCCAAAGGCGAGTTCCACCGCACGATTTTCGGCGCCGCGGACGCGGCCCTTCATCAATTTGCGATATTTTACCTTTTTTGGTTGCAGCATTTGTTTCAGTTAGTCCGGGTCAAGTTCTCGTTCCTTCGCATCAAGCATCGCACTTCCGAACCGCCAGTCTCTTACCTGAACCCCCGGCCCCTTACTGCTGTTGCGCCGCGGCACCCGCGCGCTTGGCCGCCTCGGCTTGACGGGTCAGAATCTCGCCGCGGAAAATCCACACCTTGACGCCAATCTGACCGTAGGTCGTATGGGCTTCGGCGAAGCCGTATGCGACGTCCGCGCGCAAGGTCTGCAATGGAACCCGGCCTTCGCGATACCATTCCGAACGCGCGATTTCGGTGCCGCCGAGCCGTCCCGCGACGTGAACCTTGACGCCGAGCGCGCCCATGCGCATCGCGCGCAGCACCGCTTCTTTCATCGCGCGACGGAAGGCCACGCGACGTTCGAGTTGCAGCGCGATATTTTCGGCCACCAGTTGCGGATCGAGATCCGGGCGGCGGACTTCGTGAATATTGATGAAGGCGTCCTTACCTTTCATCATTTTCTGAATATCGGTCTTGAGCTTGTCGATCTCGACGCCCTTCTTGCCGATCACGATACCGGGGCGCGCGGTGAAAATATTGATCTTGGCCTTATTCGCCATCCGCTCGATTTCGACGCGCGAGATGCCGGCGTGGTAGAGCCGCTTCTTGATGAAGTCGCGCAGCTTCAGATCCTCATGCAGCAGCGCCGCGTAATCGTGGCTGGCGAACCATTTCGAATCCCAACCCTCGATAATGCCGAGGCGCAAGCCGCGCGGATGTGTCTTCTGGCCCATAGATTCCTTTAGGACGCGTGCTCGTCCACGATTACCGTCAGATGGCTGGTGCGCTTCAAAATCGGCGTCGAATGCATATGCGCCCGCATCATCGAGCGCTTCCAGGTCGGTCCGGTATCGGCCAGCGCGCGCTTGACGTAAAGCCGATCCTCGTCAACATTCTGCTGATCGCGCGCATTGGCGATCGCGGCCAGCAGGACCTTCGAGACGATTTTCGCGCCTTTCTTGGGCGTGAACTCCAGAATCGAGAGGGCCTGATCGACCTTCTTGCCCGCCACCAGCTCGCAAATCAGCCGGAGCTTCTGCGGCGAAATTCTAATAAAGCGATTGCGCGCCACTGCTTCCATCGCGAACCAATCCTCGCCGCCGTTAAGAGCGGCCCGCTCCCGCCCCGCCTCGCACCTCGCCTTTGCGGTCGCCCGCATGGCCATGGTAGGTGCGCGTCGGCGAAAACTCGCCCAGCTTGTGCCCGACCATGTTTTCGGTGCAGTACACCGGGATGAACTTGCGGCCGTTATGCACCGCGAACGTCAGCCCGATCATGTCGGGCGTGATCATCGAGCGGCGCGACCAGGTACGGATAATCCGCTTGTCGCCGGCGGCCGACGCCACATCCACCTTTTTTTGCAGATGGGTATCGACGAACGGACCTTTTTTGAGCGATCTCATCTAATTCATCAGCCCCGCTAGTTCTCTCAGCCCCGCTTCCCGCGCGGACGCTTGCTCACGATAAAGCGATCCGAGATCTTCTTCCCGCGGGTCTTGTAGCCTTTGGCCGGCTGACCCCACGGCGACTGCGGATGATTGCCCTTCGAGCGGCCCTCGCCGCCGCCGTGCGGATGGTCAACCGGGTTCATCGCGACGCCGCGCACATGCGGCCGCTTGCCCGCCCAACGACTGCGTCCGGCCTTGCCGATGGAAATATTCTCGTGGTCGATATTGCCGACCTGGCCGACCGTCGCGCGGCATTCGGCCTGCACCATCCGCTGCTCGCCCGACGGCAGTTTGAGCAGGGCGAACTTGCCCTCTTTCGCCATCAGCTGCGCCTGCGTACCGGCGCCGCGCGCCAATTGCGCACCCGCGCCCGGCTTCATCTCGATCGCATGGACGAAGGTGCCGAGCGGGATATTCTTGAGCGCCAGCGCATTGCCGGGCTTGATATCGGCCTCCGTGCCACATTCGACATGGTCGCCGACCTTGAGCCCGACGGGCGCGAGAATGTAATTCTTGGCGCCATCCGCATAATGCAGCAGCGCGATATTCGCCGAGCGATTCGGATCGTATTCGAGCGCCGCGACCACCGCCGGGATGCCGTCGCGCTTGCGCTTGAAATCGATCACGCGCAGACGCCGCTTATGGCCGCCGCCGCGATGGCGCATCGTCATCCGGCCGCGATTATTACGGCCGCCCGATTTCTTGACCGGCTTCAGCAGCGCCTTTTCGGGAGCCTTCTTGGTCAGCTCCGAAAAGTCGGCAATCTGCATGAAGCGCTGGCCCGGCGTGCGCGGATTAAGTTGAATTACTGCCATCTGACTGTCGCGTCCTAGACGCCCTCGAAAAATTCGATCTTGTCGCCTTCTTTCAGCGTTACGTAAGCTTTTTTCCAATCCGGCTTGTGCCCGACCACGCGGCCGCGGCGGCGTTCCTTGCCGAGGAAGTTCGAGGTCCGCACGCGCAGCACCTTGACCTTGAACATCTCCTCGACGACCAGCCGAATCTTGTCCTTGGTCGCCTCGGGCCGCACCCGAAAGACCACCTGGTTGGCCTTCTCGCTCGCGATCGTCCCCTTTTCCGTGATCAGAGGAGCGATAATCAATGCTTCCGCACTCATTTACCGGCGCCTCCGAACCGCGCCTCGATCGCCTTGGCGGTTTTCGTCGTCATCAGCAATTCGTCGTAGTTGAGCACGTCATACACGTTGAGGCCGACGATCGGCAGCAGCTTATGCGCCGCCAGGTTGCGCGCGGCGCGAAAGAAGTTGGCGTCGTCGTCGCCGAACACGATCAGCGCGTGATTACATCCCAACGCCTCGAGCGCCGCCTTGGCCTGCTTGGTCTTAGCCTCGGCCAGATCGAGCGACTCAACCAGAATCAACTTGCCGTTGAGCGCGCGATCCGAAATCGCCAGCGCCAAGGCTTGTCGCCACGCCTTCTTCGGCATTTTGTACGAATAGTCGCGCGGCTGCGGTCCAAAGATCGTCCCGCCGTGCCGCCAGATCGGCGATCGCGTCGATCCGGAGCGTGCGCGTCCGGTGCCCTTCTGCCGCCACGGCTTCTTGCCGCCGCCGGCGATCAGCCCGCGCGTCTTGGTCGAGGCGGTACCGGAGCGCCGCTTGGCCAATTGCATACGCACCGCTTCGTGCAGCAACGAGTTATGCCCTGTGCGGCCGAACACCGCGCCCGACAATTCGAAGTCGCCGGTGCGTTCGCGCCCGGCGGAGAACAATGGCACCTTCACCGATTCGACTTTCGCCGCGGCCGCTTGTTGCGCTTCATCCATTGGCCTTCGCCTCCAGCGCAACCCGGCGCGACTTCGCCGAATGCCGCACGATCACTAGCGTGCCGTCGGCGCCCGGGACACATCCCGAGACGAGGATCGCATTGTCGTCGGGCAGAATTTCGACCACCTTCAAATTCACTGTGGTGGCCTTTACGTTGCCCATCTGACCCGCCATCCGCATGCCCTTGCGCACGCGACCTGGATACGAACGGTTACCGATCGAGCCGCCATGGCGAAAGTACTCGTGCGTGCCATGCGAGCCCGGGAAGCCGGAAAAGTGATGGCGCTTGATGACGCCGGCGTAGCCGTGCCCCTTCGAAACGCCCGAGACATCGACTTGATCGCCGAGCGTGAAAACGTCGCCGGCGACGAGCGCCTGTCCGAGCTTCAATTCGCCGCCGCCGCGCTTGGTGAACTCGCGGGTGGCGACGCCCGGTGCGACCTCGGCCTTTTGAAAATGGCCGCGCGCCGCAGACGAGGTCCGCGAGAGTTTGCGCTTACCGAAGGTCACCTGCACGGCCTCGTAGCCGTCGGTCGGTGCGCTCTTTATCTGCGTGACGGCGCACGGTCCAAGGTGGATTACCGTCACGGCCTGCACGCGCCCCGACGCATCTCGAACCTGGGTCATGCCCAGCTTTTTGCCAATCAATCCAGTTAACACGGCACTACTCGAGCTTGATTTCAACGTCGACGCCCGCAGCGAGGTCGAGCTTGCCTAGCGCGTCGATAGTCTGCTGGGTCGGTTCGAGGACGTCGAGCAATCGCTTATGCGTGCGAATCTCAAAATGCTCGCGCGACTTCTTGTCGACGTGCGGCGACCGATTCACGGTGAAGCGCTCGATCCGGGTCGGCAGCGGGATCGGCCCGGCCACCCTTCCGCCCGTGCGCCGTATCGTATCGACGATTTCGCGCACCGACTGATCGAGCAGCCGATGGTCATACGCCTTGAGGCGTATCCGAATTTTATCGTTCATCCTATCAGCCAATTCCCGGATTCTCGCTTAAGGTCCGTTTGATCTCTTCGCTTCGGGTCTATCTCATGATCGAGGCCCCTGATGGGGCCCCGACTGCGTACATAATCTGTGCTCTTCTACTTCAATACCTTCGACACCACGCCGGCGCCAACGGTACGGCCGCCTTCGCGGATAGCGAAGCGCAAGCCCTGCTCGAGCGCGACCGGTGTGATCAGCTCGCCGACGATATTGACGTTGTCGCCGGGCATCACCATCTCGGTGCCCTCGGGCAGCGTCACGATCCCGGTTACGTCGGTGGTGCGCAGATAGAACTGCGGACGATAGTTGCTGAAGAACGGCGTATGACGGCCGCCCTCTTCCTTGGTCAGGATGTACACCGAACCCTCGAACTGGGTGTGCGGGGTAATCGATCCTGGCAGCGCCAGGACCTGTCCACGCTCGACGTCCTCGCGCTTGAGGCCGCGCAACAGCACGCCGATATTATCGCCCGCCTGACCCTCATCGAGCAGCTTGCGGAACATCTCGACGCCGGTCACAACGGTCTTGGCGGTCTCCTTGAAGCCGACGATTTCGACTTCCTCGCCGACCTTCACCTTGCCACGCTCGACGCGGCCGGTGACGACAGTACCGCGGCCCGAGATCGAGAACACGTCTTCGATCGGCATCAGGAAGGGCTTGTCGGTCTCACGGGCCGGCTGCGGCACGTAGCTGTCAACCGCGGCCATCAGGTCGAGGATCGGCTTGCAGTTCTCACAATCGTCCTTGCCGCATCCGCATCCGAGGGCCTTCAGCGCGCTGCCGCGAATGACCGGAACGTCGTCGCCCGGGAAGTCGTACTTCTTCAGCAGGTCGCGAACTTCGAGTTCGACTAAGTCGAGCAACTCGGGGTCATCGACCATATCGACCTTGTTCATGAACACCACCACCGAGGGCACGCCGACCTGGCGGGCGAGCAGGATATGCTCGCGCGTCTGCGGCATCGGACCGTCGTTGGCGCCGACCACCAGAATCGCACCGTCCATCTGGGCGGCGCCGGTGATCATGTTCTTGATATAATCCGCATGCCCCGGACAATCGACGTGCGCGTAGTGGCGCTTGGTGGTCTCGTACTCGACGTGCGCGATTGCGATCGTGATACCGCGCTCGCGCTCCTCGGGCGCCTTATCGATCTGGTCGAAGGCCGTGAACTGGGCAAGCTTCTTAGACGACAGGACCTTGGTGATCGCGGCGGTCAAAGTGGTTTTGCCATGATCGATATGTCCGATCGTGCCGACGTTAAGATGTGGCTTTGTTCTTTCAAATTTGGCCTTGCCCATGACCTTTTTCCCTCCGGCTCCTTACTCCCGAATCATGCGCGCGCGCGACTCTCGGTCTCGCCCGAGTTGCGCGCGGTCAGTTCTTCAAAAATGTTTTGCGGCACCGGTTCGTAAACCGCAAACTGCATCGAATAGTTGGCGCGGCCCTGGGTGATCGAACGCACCTTGGTCGCGTAGCCGAACATCGTCGCGAGCGGCACGCGCGCGGAGATAACCTGCGCGCCCGCCCGATTTTCCATCTCCTGGATCTTGCCGCGGCGCGAGCTCAGATCGCCGATCACCTCGCCCATGAATTCCTGCGGCGTCACCACTTCCACGTCCATCACCGGCTCCAGCAAGACCGGATTAGCCTTTTCGACGGCTTCCTTGAAGGCCATCGAGCCGGCAATCTTGAACGCCAGTTCCGACGAATCGACTTCGTGATACTTGCCGTCGAGCAATATCGCCTTGACGTCGACCATCGGATAGCCGGCCAACACCCCGGTCTCCATCGCTTCCTTGATGCCCTGCTCGACCGACGGAATAAAGTTCCGCGGAATCGAGCCGCCCTTGGTGCCGTCCTCGAACTCGAAACCGCTGCCCTTGGCGAGCGGCTCGATCTTCAATTCGACCACGCCGAACTGGCCGTGACCGCCGGTCTGCCGCACGAAACGGCCCTCGGCTTCCGCCGGGCGCCGGATGGTTTCGCGATACGCCACCTGCGGCTTGCCGATACTGGCGTCGACCTTGAACTCGCGCAACATCCGGTCAACGATGATTTCCAGATGCAGCTCGCCCATCCCGGAGATCAGGGTCTGCGAGGTCTCCTTGTTCACGCTGACGCGGAACGAAGGATCTTCCTTGGCCAGCTTCTGCAGCGCCTCGCCGAGCTTCTCCTGATCGGCCTTGGTCTTGGGCTCGATCGCGATCTGGATAACCGGATCGGGAAACTCGATCGCTTCGAGAATAATCGGATGGGCCGGGTCGCACAGAGTGTCACCCGTGGTCGTCTCGCGCAGGCCCACCGCGCAAATATCGCCGGCGAAGACCTCGGTGATCTCCTCGCGCTTGTTCGCGTGCATCTTGACCAGCCGCCCGATTCGCTCGCGTTTGCCGCGGGTTGAATTGAGCACCGAACTGCCGCTCTCGAGCTTGCCCGAATAGACCCGCAGGAAGGTCAGGGTGCCGCTATACGGGTCGTTCATAATCTTGAAGGCCAGCGCCGAGAACGGTTCGTCGTCGCGCGGCCAGCGTTCGGCCTTTTTACCCTCGTCAACTTTGCCCACCACCGGCGGCAAATCGAGCGGCGACGGCAAGTACTCGACGACCGCGTCGAGCATCGGCTGGACGCCCTTGTTGCGAAACGCCGAGCCCATCACGACCGGGATCACTTCAATCTTGAGCGTGGCCGAGCGGATCGCCGCCTTGAGCTGCGCCACCTCGGGCGACTTGCCCTCGAGGAATAGCTCCATGATGCCGTCGTCGTGATCGGAGAGCGTCTCGATCAGCTGATCGCGATGGGCCTTGGCGGACTCTACCAGATCGGCCGGAATCGGCTCTTCGCGATAGTTCGCCCCGAGCCGGTCATCGTCCCAGATGAGGGCCTTTTGTGTGACCAGATCGATCACGCCGGTGAACTTCTCTTCGGCGCCGATCGGAATCTGCAGCAACAGCGGCTTGGCCTTGAGCTTGTCGCGAATTTCGCCGGTGACGCGCTCGAACTCGGCGCCGACGCGATCCATCTTGTTGATGAAGGCGATGCGCGGCACGCGATATTTATCGGCCTGGCGCCAGACGGTTTCCGATTGCGGCTCGACGCCGCCGACCGCGCAGAAAACCGCGACCGCGCCGTAGAGGACGCGCAAGCTGCGCTCGACTTCGATCGTGAAATCGACG
>Ga0209415_10007337_pt1 | contig 19276 bp, 18 predicted proteins | sample PeaSoiSIISIP2007_FD_187696 | JGI IMG/M metagenome (GOLD analysis project Ga0209415, IMG submission 187696) | Peat soil microbial communities from Weissenstadt, Germany - SII-SIP-2007 (SPAdes) (version 2) | ecosystem: Environmental > Terrestrial > Soil > Wetlands > Peat | place: Germany... | reverse complement strand
CTACTTCTGATGGACAGCTCCTCCTGATGGCGGCCCGGCGCCGGAAGGCGACCGTGAGGGCGCTGCCGGATCATCTCCAGAGGACCGACGCGTGGAACGGGTTGCGGCCCGGTGACCCCGTCGAGATCGAGGGACCGACGCTGCGGGGCGCGTCGTGGACCTTCCGGGCCCACGTGAGGAACGTCAACAACGGGGCCGAGTCCGTCGAGGTGCTCGGGGGACGCCCCGGGGACCACCGGGTGCGGTCGTTCCTCCCCGGCCAGGTCTTCCCGGCCGGGGCCCGGAGGACGGGGAAGCCCTCCCTCGAGGCCGCGCCCCAGCTCCCTCTGGGATGAGGCCAGCGGGGGACCGCCGCCGGGTGGTCTCGCTGCCATAGCCTCGGGGAGGTGGACGACAGCCATCTGTCGGTGGACGACCGTCCCATCGGGATGTTCGACAGCGGGTTCGGGGGCCTGAGCGTGGCCCGGGCCCTGATCGACCTCGCCCCCCGGGAGCACCTGGTCTACGTGGGCGACACCGGGCGCTACCCCTACGGGCCCCGGCCCCTGGCCGAGGTCCGGGCCTACGCCGCCCAGATCGGGCGGTGGATGGTGGAGACCCACGACGTGAAGATGGTGGTCGTCGCCTGCAACACGGCGGCCGCCGCCGGTCTCGAGACGTTGCGGGGGCTGCTCCCCGTCCCCGTCATCGGGGTCATCGAGCCCGGGGTGAGGGCGGTGGCCGGGGCCACCCGGAACGGGAAGGTGGGGGTCATCGGGACCGTGGGGACGATCTCGTCGGGCGCCTACCAGCGGGCCATCGGGGCCCTGCCCGTCGCCGTCGAGCTCCACTGCGCCGCCTGCCCGGGGTTCGTCGAGTTCGTCGAACGGGGCGACACCCGCTCGGACCAGGTCGCGGTCCTGGCCGAACGGCTGCTGGCCCCGGTGCGGGAGGCGGGGATCGACACCCTGCTGCTCGGTTGCACCCACTACCCCTTCCTGGCCCGGACCATCGCCGACGCCGTGGGCCGCGGTGTCGTGCTCGTCTCGTCGGCCGACGAGACGGCCTTCGACGTCCGGGCCGTCCTGGCCGCCGGGGGCCTCGGCCGGAACGGGGCGGGGCCGGGGGTGGCGCGGTTCTACTCGTCGGGCGACGTGGACTGGTTCCGGTCCGTCGGGGGGCGGCTCTTCGGGGCCGAGCTGGGCGACGTGGGGCGGGTGTCGTGGGGCGCGCCTGAGTGCTGACACTGACCGTCCTCGGGTGCGACGGGAGCCACGCCGGGGCGGGGGGAGCGGCGAGCGGCTACCTGGTGCGGTCGTGGACGACGGGGACGACGGTCTGGCTCGACGCCGGACCGGGGACGTTCGCCAACCTCCAACGCTTCTGCGACCCGGGGACCCTCGACGCCATCGTCCTCTCCCACGAGCACACCGACCACTGGAGCGACCTGACCGGATTCGTCACCGCCGCCCGGTGGACGCTCGGGTGGGAGCGCGACCCGGTCCCGGTGCTGGCCCCCCCGGGGATCGAGGCCCGTCTCGGGCAGGACTCCGAGGGGATCCTCGCCTGGCGGGCGGTGGGTGACGGTGAGGGGGCGGAGGTAGGCGGTGTGACCCTGAGGTTCTCCCGGACCGACCACGGGCCGGTCACCCTGGCCGTCCGCCTCGAGGGTGACGGGGCCGCCCTCGGCTACTCTGCCGACTCCGGTCCGAGGTGGTCGCTCCGGGCGCTCGGAACCGGTCTCGACCTCGCCCTGTGCGAGGCCACCTACACGAAGGACCACGAAGGGACGGGCCAGCACATGAGCGCCAGGGAGGCCGGTTCCACGGCGAGGGAGGCCGGGGCGCGCCGGCTGGTGGTGACGCATCGGTGGCCGACGATCCCGGCCGCGGCGGTGAGGGCGGAGGCGGCCGAGGCCTTCGGGGGCCCGGTGGCCCAGGCCGCCGTGGGGCGGGGGTACTCGCTGTGAGCGGGGGGGACCCCCGGGCCGCCAGGAAGGACGGGCGCGGGGTCGAGGACCTCCGACCGGTGGGCTTCGCCCGGGACTTCACCGAATTCGCGCCGGGGTCCGTCCTCGTCTCCATGGGGAAGACGAAGGTCCTGTGCACGGCGTCGGTCGAGGAGCGGGTGCCCCCGTGGATGCGGGGGAGCGGGAAGGGGTGGGTGACGGCCGAGTACTCCCTTCTCCCCGGGTCGTCGGCCGAGCGGATCGGGCGCGAGGCGGCCAAGGGGAAGCAGTCGGGCCGGACCCAGGAGATCCAGCGCCTCATCGGCCGGTCGCTGCGGGCGGTGACCGACGTCGTGGCCATGGGCGAGCTCCAGGTGACGGTGGACTGCGACGTCCTCCAGGCCGACGGGGGGACCCGGACGGCGTCGATCTGCGGTGCCTACGTGGCCCTGCACGACTGCTTCACCCGGCTCATCCAGAAGGGCCAGCTCTCGGCTCAGCCCCTCACCGACGCCTGCGCGGCGGTCTCGGTCGGGATCGTCGACGCCGCCTGCCTCCTCGACCTCGACTACTCCGAGGACTCCCGGGCCGAGGTGGACATGAACGTGGTGATGACCGGCTCGGGACGCTTCATCGAGGTCCAGGGGACGGCCGAGGGGATGGCCTTCTCGCGCGGCGAGCTCGACGAGCTCCTCGCCTTGGCCGAGCACGGGATCGCCACCCTCCTCGACGAGCAACGGGCCGTCCTGGCCGAGGCCCCCGCACCGAGATGACCGGGGCCGCCGGCGCCGGCAACGGCGACCGGTCCGGTTCGCCCGGTTCCGGGCCCCTGCGGGTGGTCCTGGCCACGGCCAACCCCGACAAGGCCAGGGAGATCGTGGCCATCGTGACCGAGAGCGCCGGGGGCGCCGTCGAGCTGCGCCCGCGTCCCGCCGGGGTCCCCGAGGTCGAGGAGACGGGCGACACCCTCGAGGAGAACGCCCGGCTGAAGGCCCAGGCCCTCGTCGAGGCCACCGGCCTGGCTGCCATCGCCGACGACACCGGACTGGAGGTCGACGCTCTCGATGGTGCCCCCGGTGTGTTCTCGGCCCGCTTCGCCGGCCCCGGGGCCAGCTATGAGGACAACGTCGAGAAGCTCCTCTCCGCACTGGCCGCGGTGTCGGCCACGGGACCCGGGGCCCGCCGGGCGCGCTTTCGGACCGTCGCCGTCGCCTGCTTCCCCGACCGCGGTGACATCGTCGCCCAGGGCGTGGTCGAGGGTGTGATCGCCGGGGAGAGGCGGGGAGAGGCCGGCTTCGGCTACGACCCCGTGTTCGTCCCCGACGGGGGCGACGGACGGACCTACGCCCAGATGAGCCTGGCCGAGAAGAGCGCGCTCTCGCACCGGGGGAAGGCCTTCCGGGCCCTGGCCGCCGGCCTCCTGGCCTAGCCCCGGGGCGCCTCGGGCCGAACGGACTAGCGCAGGCGCCAGTCCACCCGCTGACCGGACGAGAACCGGGCCTGGCCCTCGGCCAGGGCCTCGGGGTCGTTGCCCAGGCCGACGAAGGCCCAGCCGAGACCGAGGGCCTGGGCCCGTGACAGCTCGCGCCCGGCCCACAGCGCCCGGAGGGTCCCCTGGACGGCGACGGGGTGGGAGCGGGCGATGACCCCCGCGGCCCAGGCGACACGCTCCCGGAGCTCGGCGCCGGGGACCACCTCCGTGACGAGCCCGATCTGGAGGGCCCGCTGCGCGCTCATCCGCTCCTCGCTCCCGAGGAGGGTGAGCCGGACGAGGTCGCCGAAGGGCATCCGGCCCGTCATCTGGAGCGGCTCGAACGAGGCCGCCATGTTGAAGGTGAGGTGGGGATCGAAGAAGGTGGCGTGGTCGGCCGCGATCATGAAGTCGACCTCGCCCAGCATGTAGAAGGCGCCCCCGCAGGCGATCCCGTTCACCGCCGCGATGACCGGCTTCCAGAGGTCGTTGGACTTCGGGCCGAGGTTGTCACCGGGGTCGTCGAACATGAACGGTGTCGTTCCCGACCCGATCCTGATGCTGTCGTCGCCGATCTCGGGGCCGGACCGACCGCCCCGTCCGGCGCGCGGACCGTCGGCCAGGGCCTCGGAGCGGTCGATTCCGGTGCAGAAGGCCTTGTCCCCGGCCCCGGTGAGGACGACCACCCGGACCGGGTCGTGGCGCCGGAGCCAGCGCCAGAGATCGCGCAGCTCCCGCTGCATGGTGGTGTTGAACGAGTTGAGGACGTCCGGGCGGTTGAGGGTGACCCAGGCCACGCCGTCGGACTCCTCGTAGGCGAGCGTCTCGAAGTCGGGCATCGGCGGCGACGGTAGCAGGGGCGGCGTTTCGCCCCGAAACCGGACCCCCCGCTACGGTGTCGCCCTGAACCGGCACCGGTGGCGCACCGTTCCCCGAGGTGGGCGGTGGGCCTGAAGCCCCTGGAGGAGAGACGATGGCCGACGTTGACCTGAAGCAGCTGATCGGGAAGCCGATGAGCAAGTCGACGGTGGTCGTCGAGCGCGGGGCGGTGGCCAACTTCGCCCTGGCCGTCTGCGACCGCAATCCCGTCTACCGCGATCCCCGGGCGGCCGGGGAGGCCGGCTTCGACGCCATCCCCGCCCCCCCGACGTGGCCCTTCGTGATGCAGGCGTGGGGCGAGTTCGCCGAGGTCCAGCCGGGCGACAAGCCCAAGGCCAACGCCATGGCCGACGTGATCGGACCGCTCATGGCCGGCGGCGGGCTCATCCTCCACGGCGAGCAGGAGTTCACCTACCACCGGCCCGTCTTCGTCGGCGACGTCCTCGAGGGCGAGGGCAAGGTGGTGGACGCCTACGCCAAGGAGTCCAAGGGCCGGACCATGACCTTCATCGTGACCGAGACCGTCTGGAAGGACGCCTCCACCGGGGAGCCGGTGGTGAGCTCCAAGTTCAACCTCATCCACCGCGGCTGATCCACCGCCGGCTCATCAACCCAGGCTGATCGACACCGGGCTCGTCCACCCGGACTGACCCGGGACCGAAACGGGGCGGGCGCGGCGGGCCGGCGCCGTCGGCCACCATGGGGTCATGGACAGGGCGCGAGGCGATGCGATCCTGGCGCCCGGCCGACGGCGGCTCACCGCCGGCATGGTGCTCGTGGTCTCGTTCATCGCCTTCGAGGCCATCGCCGTGGCCACGGTCCTGCCCGCCGTGGTCCGTCACCTCGGGGGGATCCGCCTCTACGGGTGGGCCTTCAGCGCCTTCATGCTGGCCCAGCTGGTCGGCATCGTCGTGGCCGGCCCCCTGGTTGACCGGATCGGGATGCTCCGCCCCACCCTGGCCGCGGGGACGCTCTTCTGCGCCGGCCTGCTCGTCGACGGGACGGCGCCGTCGATGACCGTGCTCGTGGCCGGTCGCGTCGTGCAGGGCGCTGGTGCCGGGGTCCTCGTGGTGTCGCTGAACGTCCTCGTCGGTCGGGGCTACCCGCCGGCCCTGCGGCCCCGGGCCTACGCGGCCATGTCCACCGCCTGGGTGATCCCCGGCGTGGTCGGACCGGCCGTGGCCGGCGTGGTGGCCGAGGACCTCTCCTGGCGGGTCGTCTTCCTCGGGATCGTCCCCGCCGTGGTGGCCGCCGCCGCCATCGCCCTGCCCGCCATCGCCCGGGCCGACAGGGTCCACGCCGAGGCGGTCGGCGGCGCCGTCTCCGGCGACGCCGACGCGGGGTCCGGACCCGGGGATCGACGGGCCGGGGTGGGCGCCGCCGTGGCCCTGGCCGGCGGGACGGCGCTCGTCATCGAGGCCCTGAGCGCCCGGCGGGCCGTGCTCTCGCCCCTCCTCGCCCTCGTCGGCCTGGGCCTCGTCGTCCCCGCCCTGCGGGCCGTGCTCCCCCGACGGGACCGGTCGGGGCCCCACCGGCCCGACGGGCGCCGGATCGGCACCATGTGGGTGGCCGCCCTCGTCAACCTGGGCTTCTTCGGGGCCGAGGCCTTCCTGCCCTTGTCGCTCACGTCGCTCCACCACCGCAGCGTCACCGGGGCCGGGGTGGTGCTCACCGTCGCCGCTCTTACCTGGACGGTCGGATCCTGGGTGCAGGCGCGTTGGGTGGCCGTGGTGGGGCCGCGGAGGTTGTGCACGGTGGGCCTCGCCCTGGTGGCCGTCGGGGTGGCCGGGGTCGGGACCCTCGACTGGTCCTCCACCCCGTGGTGGGTCGGGTTCGTGGCCTGGGGCGTCGCCGGGGCCGGGATGGGCCTCTCCTACGCCACCACCACCCTCGTCGTGCTCTCCTCCTCGGCGCCCGGGCGCCAGGGGGGGCCGATCGCCGCCCTGCAGGTTCTCGTCACCCTGGGCGTGGCCGTCGGGTCCGGCGTGGGGGGAGCCGCCCTGGCCCTCTCGATCGCCCTCGGCCACGGCCGGGCGCCGGGCCTGCGCGCCCTCGACGCCACCGCCGTCGTGGCCACGCTCGTGGGCCTCGGCCTCACCGCCACCGTTCCCCGCGTCGTGCCCACCGGGGACGGGGCCGTTCCGGAGGCCGCCGCCGGGCACATGGTAGAAACAGCGCGATGAAGACCTCCCTGCTCCATGGGGCGCAGTGGGCCGCGGTGCTCCGGATCGGGTTGGGCCTGTGGTGGCTCGAGAGCTTCCGTCACAAGAACCTGGAGGCGTGGATCAAGCGTCAGGCCGGGATCAACTGGGCCGCCGACATCGCCGCCAAGCACAAATTCGCCGTCGTCGGGAAGGGGTTCAACGCCGTCGTCAAACCGCATCCCAAGGCGATGACCTGGGTGATCCTCATGAGCGAGCTCTCGCTCGGGCTGGGGCTCACCCTGGGACTTCTGACGCCGGTGGCCGCCTTCGCCAGCATCGCCCTCAATCTCCTCTACTTCGTGCTCATGATCCACGACTGGGCCGAGCAGGGACAGAACCTGATGATGGTCCTGGCCGCGGTGGTGATCCTCGGACTGCACGGGTGGCAGGTCTGGTCGATCGACCACCTCATCGGTATCTTCTAAGCCATGCCGATCGGGATCGGGGAGGATCACGAGGAGCTCCGGCGCACGGCCCGCCGGTGGATCGAGTCCCGGTGCCCACCCGGGGTCCCCCGGGCCCTCCTCGACGCCGAGACCGAGGGCCTTCCCCCTTTCTGGGACGAGCTGGCCGACCAGGGCTGGTTGGGCATCCACGTGGCCGAGGAGTACGGCGGTCAGGGCTTCGGGCTCATGGAGCTGGCCGTCGTGGTGGAGGAGCTGGCCCGGGCCACGGCGCCGGGGCCCGTGGTCTCGACCATGCTGGCCACGGCCGTGCTCTCGGGATCGTCGGATCCGGCCGACGCCAAGGAGCTCCTGCCCGCCCTCGTCTCCGGGAGCCTCCCCGCCGTGGTGGCCCTGCCCGGCAGCGGCACCCTGGCCGCCGCCATCGGCGACGACGGCGGTCTCACCCTCACCGGGACGGTCCGCCCGGTGCTCGCCGCCGGGGCCGGAGCCCGCCTGCTCCTCGTGCCGGCCCACGGCCCGGACGGCTCGGGGGGACCGATCTGGTGCGCCCTCGACCTCGACGCCCCCGGCGTCACCGCCGAACCGCTGGCCAGCCTGGACCTCACCCGGCGGGTGGCGGCGGTCTCCGTCTCGGAGGCGGTCGTGGCCCCCGAGCGCGTCCTGCGTGGGGTGACGACCCGGCTCGTGCGTGAACGCGCCCTGGCCATCGCCGCCGCCGAGTGCGCCGGCGGCGGGAGGTGGTGTCTCGAGACGGCCACCCAGCACGCCAAGGACCGTCGGCAGTTCGGCCGGCCCATCGGCCAGTTCCAGGCCGTCAAGCACCGGCTGGCCGACATGCTCGTCTCCGTGGAGCAGGTCACGGCCCTGGCCTGGGACGCGGCCCGGGCCGCCGACGGCGCCGAGGCCGACCAGGCCGGACTGTCGGCCGTGCTGGCCGGGGCCGTGGCCCTCGACGCCTATGTCGAGGCGGCCAAGGGGTGTGTCCAGATCCTGGGCGGGATGGGTTTCACCTGGGAGCACGACGCCCATCTCCACCTGCGGCGGGCCCTCTCGCTGCGGCAGCTGCTCGGCGGCTCGGCCGCCCTGCGGGGGGAGGCCTCACGGGCCGCCCTGGCCGGGAGCCGCCGCGTCCTCGTCACCGAGTTGCCGGCCGACGCCGAGGCCATGCGCGGCGAGATCCACGACCTCGTGGCCGAGATCGCCGCCGCCACCGACAACCACGAGCGGCGCCGGTTGTTCGTCTCGACGGGCCTGCTCGCCCCCCACTGGCCCGTCCCCTACGGGCGCGGCGCCGGACCGGTGGAGCAATTGGTCATCGACGAGGAGCTGGCCGCCGCCGGTGTGCTCCGGCCGTCCATCGCCGTGGGGGCGTGGGCCCTGCCCACGATCATCGCCCACGGCACCGAGGAGCAGCAGGAGCGTTTCGTGGGGCCGACCCTCGAGGGCCGGATCGGCTGGTGCCAGCTGTTCAGCGAGCCCGGGGCGGGCAGCGACCTGGCCGCGCTGTCGACACGGGCCATGACCGTGGAGGGCGGCTTCGTGGTCAACGGGCAGAAGGTGTGGACCTCCATGGCCCGCAAGGCCGACTGGGGGATCCTCCTGGCCCGGACCGACCCCGAGGCGTCGAAGCACGAGGGGATCACCTATTTCCTCCTCGACATGACGAGCCCGGGGATCGAGGTCCGCCCCCTGCGCGAGATCACCGGGGCGGCCATGTTCAACGAGGTCTTCTTCACCGACGTCTTCATCCCCGACGACTGCGTGGTGGGACCGGTGAACGGCGGATGGCGCCTGGCCCGGACGACCCTGGCCAACGAGCGGGTCTCGATGTCGTCGGGGGCCACCTTCGGATTCGGGATCGAGTGGATGCTCGGCGCCCTCGAGAGCGGTCCCTGGGCCGGTGACGCCGTCGTCCTCGACGAGATCGGTGGCCTCCTGGCCGAGGCCCAGTCCCTGGCCCTCCTCGGGGCGCGGACAACGCTGCGGTCGGTGTCGGGCGTGGAGCCCGGTCCGGAGGCGAGCGTCCGGAAGCTGCTCGGCGCCGAGCACGAGCAACGGGTGCAGGAGCTCGGCCTCGTCCTCCTCGGCGCCGACGGGGCGTCCACCGAGGGCGACGGCGCCCAGTGGAGCCGGGGCTTCCTCTCGACGCGGTGCCTGACCATCGCCGGCGGGACGAGCGAGGTCCAGCGCAACGTCATCGGGGAGCGGATGCTCGGGCTGCCCCGGGATCCCGAGCCCGGCAGCTGACCCCTCAGGCCGCCGCCGACGGCCGCCCCCCGGGAACGGCGCCGGGGTTTGACAACTCCTGACCGCGGCCCGCAAGCTGCGGCCCGCCCTTTCGCGCCAGAACGGCGCCGGGCGTCGGGAAACGGGAGGCAACGGAGATGGCAGGCGGGACTCTGCATTTCGAGGACGTGACGGAGGGCGACGAGGCCCCGGCGGCGAGCCACACGCTCACCCGGACCGACCTGGTGCGCTACGCGGGGGCCTCGGGGGACTACAACCCCATGCACCACGACGAGATCGCCGCCACCGCCGCCGGTCAGCCGAGCGTCTTCGGACACGGGATGTTCTCCATGGGCCTGCTCGGGACGGCCCTGACCGACTACGTGGGGGCCGGGAACGTCCGGCACTACCAGGTGCGCTTCAGCCGCCAGACGTGGCCGGGCGAGGAGCTGACGACGAAGATCGTGGTCACCGGCAAGCGGGTCGAGGACGGCGGCCACCTCGTCGACCTCGCCTGCACCCTGGCCAACGCCGACGGCGAGGTCAAGGTGGTGGGGGAGGCCACCGCCGTCCTCCCCAGCCGGGGCTGACCACTCCCCGTCCGCCCACCCCGGGGGGCGCCCCGGGCCCGACGGCTCTCCCGCGGTGGCCTAGAAGGCGCCGAAGGGTGGGACGCTCGACTTGTGGCTCTTGAACAGGGTGGCCTTGTTGTCGGCCAGCTCCTTCGGCGTCCAGCGCGAGTCACGCTTCAATTCGCCGGCGGGCTGCCATCCCTGCATGACCCAGACCGAGCCGCCGTAGACGACGAAGTTCTGGCCGTTCACGTCCTTGGCCTCGTCGCTGGCCAGGAAGGCGACGAGGGGGGCCACGTTCTCGGGCCCGAAGGCGTCGAACTTCCCCTCCTCGGCCTTGGCCATGTCGCCGAAGAGGTCCTCGGTCATCCGGGTCCGGGCCCGGGGGGAGATGGCGTTCACCGTCACCCCGTAGCGCTCGAGCTCCCGGCCCAAGACGATCGTCATGGCCGCGATCCCGGCCTTGGCCGCGCCGTAGTTGGCCTGACCGGCGTTGCCGAAGAGGCCGGCCTCCGACGCCGTGTTGATGATCCGGCCCGACACCTCCTCGCCACCCTTGGAGCGGTTCCGCCAGTGGATCGCCGCGAAGTGGGACGTGGCGAAGTGCCCCTTCAGGTGGACCCTGATGACGTCGTCCCAGTCGGACTCGTCCATGTTGAACGACATCTTGTCCCGCAGGATCCCCGCGTTGTTGACGAGGATGTCGAGCTGGCCCCAGTTGTCGACGGCCTGCTTCACCAGGTTCTCGGCCCCCGTCCAGGAGCTCACGTCGTCCGGGTTCAGGTCGGCCTCGCCACCGGCGGCCTTGATGTCCTCGACCGTCTTCTGGGCGGGGTGGGCGTCCGCTCCCGCCCCGTCACGCGAGGCCCCGACGTCGTTCACGATCACCTTGGCGCCCTCGGAGGCGAGCAGGAGCGCCTCCTCGCGTCCGATGCCACGGCCCGCGCCCGTGACGATGGCGACCTTGCCGTCGAGCATGCCCATCAGGTGACCTCCTCAGCTCACACACCGGTCCCCGACCGGCACCCCGACCGCGCCACGTTGACGCCGGCTCGGGAACCCGGGCAGCATGGCCGATGGCCCGCGCCAGGGTCAACACGGGACCGGCGCCGTGGGATCATGACGCCCGCCCCCCGAACCCCTCTGACACGCAGGAGAACGTCGCCATGGCCACCCGATACGACCTCCCCACGCCGGACGAGTTCACCCAGCCCTGGTGGGACGCCGTGGCCGAGCGACGCCTGGTCATCTCGCGCTGTGCCACCTGCGGCGAGGCCCACTACTACCCAAGGCCCTTCTGCCCCCGGTGCGGTGGCGACGAGGTCTCGTGGGAGGACGCCGGCGGGGGAGCGACGCTCTACACCTGGTCGATCGTGCACCAGAACGACCTGCCCCCCTTCAACGAGAAGGTCCCCTACGTCGCCGCCGTGGTGGACCTCGACGAGGGCCCCCGGATGATGACGAACGTCGTCGGCTGCGAATTCGACGATCTCCGGGTGGGGATGGCGCTGCGGGTCGACTTCGAGGACATCGGTGAGGGTTTCCACATCCCCGTCTTCCGCCCTGCCTCCTGAGTCGCCCGCACCATGAGCGGGTCTGTGTCGTGAGCGGGTCTGTGTCGTGAGCGGGTCTGGGTCATGAGCGGGTCTGTGCCGTGACCGGCGCCGAAGGACGGGTGGCGCTCGTCACCGGGGGGAGCCGGGGGATCGGCCGGGCCTGCGCGCTGGCTCTGGCGACCGCCGGTTGTGACGTGGCCGTCAACTACCGGCGCGACGCCGACGCGGCCGACGAGACGGTGCGGGCCATCGAGGCGCTCGGTCGGCGGGCCGTCTCCTACCGGGCCTCGGTCGACGTCATGGAGGACGACGAAGCCATGGCCCAGTCGGTTCTCGACGACTTCGGGGTGGTCGACATCCTCGTCCACTCGGCCGGGATCGCCAGCCGTGGGACCTCGGTCGTGAAGACCGACCCCGACGAGCTCGACCGGGTCCTGCGGACCCACGCGGTGGCCGCCCACCATCTGTGCCGCCTGCTCGTCCCGTCGATGCGCAAGCGGCCCCGGGGCGACGTCGTCTTCATCTCCAGCGTGGCCGCCCGCCTGTTGGCCGCCAACGGCGCGCCCTACAACATGGCCAAGGCCGCTCTGGAGGCGTTGGCACTCACCCTGGCCAAGGAGGAGCTCCGGCACGGGATCCACGTGAACGTCGTCGCTCCCGGCCTGGTCGATACCGAGATGGGTCGCCGGCTGGTCAAGGGGGCCATGGGGATCGAGGACATCTCGTCGCTCGACGCCACCGCCCCGTTCGGCCGGGTGTGCACGCCCGGGGACGTCGCCTCGGTGGTCGCCTTCCTCTGCTCGGAGGCGGCCGGCTACGTGACCGGTCAGGTGATCTCCGTCGACGGGGGCGCCTGACGCCGGCGTCGGTCGCCGACGATCGATCCGCGCCTGACGTGTCAGGTCGTGGGCATCCGCCACTTCGGGACGAAGGGAGAGCGCCGATGTTCCGTGGTGGGGTGCCGTTGACGCTGTGCCGGTTCGTGGTCGGCCTGGTTGTCTGTGGTGGCGTCTGCGGCGTCCTGGCGCAACCGAGTGGGGCGACGAACCGGCCGCGGTTGTTACCCACGCGGGAAGCGGCTGAACCAGATGGTGTCGTGAGATCCTCCTCTCCGAGCGTTCTGCGAGCGCGTGTCAGGGGGGGTATGGACGCGACTGCCTCGCGGCGTGGGACGGCAATTGCGTCCGGAAAAGGGGACCCGTCTCCGGCGCACTGGCTCCGGGCACCTCGAGGACGTACTCCGGGTGCCACCTACGATCTGGAGACGACCAATTGGTCGGGGCAGATCGCGTCGGGTCCCGGTTTGACGGAAGTGGCCGCCGACTGGGTCGTCCCGACGGTCCAGCCCTCCAGGGGGGCCGAATACTCGGGGACGTGGATAGGTCTCGACGGGGTGTCGGGCGACCCGTCGCTGATCCAGGTCGGTACGGCCCAGGACAGCGGGAGCGGAACAACGGGGTACTTCCCGTGGTACGAGATCCTCCCTGCTCCGCAGATGCAGATCACCCGACCGGTGGTACCCGGCGACGAGATGGTGGCCCTCATCGAGGTGTCGTCGGGCACCGCCAAGATCGATCTGACGGACGTCACCCAGGGTTGGCAGTTCTTGTCCGGTCCCCTCGCCTACGACGGGCCGGGGGACACGGCGGAATGGATCGAGGAGGCCCCGACGGTGAACGGGACCCAGTCGAACCTCGCCGACTTCGACACCGTGCAGTTCACGAGCCTGGCCGTCTCGCCTAGCGGTTCGTATGCACTGGATCCTGTCTCCATGGTGAGCACCGACGGGGTCGTCCTCGCCTATCCCGGGACGTTCGACCAATCGACGGAATCGTTCTCCATAACGTACGGGCCTCCTCCTCCACCACCACCTCCACCTCCGCCCCCACCACCGTCGACGCAGCCCGCAGAAGGGGTGTCTGGCTACGACCTGGTCGGCCGCGACGGCGGGGTGTTCGTCTTCCCCGGAGGCGGCCCCTTCCACGGCTCGATACCGGGACTCCACGTCCACGTCTCGAACATCGTCGGGATGGTGCCCACCGCGGGTGACCATGGCTACTTCCTGGTCGGGTCCGACGGCGGGGTGTTCGCCTTCGGAAACGCACCGTTCCTCGGTTCGCTGCCCGGTATCCACGTCCACGTCAACGACGTGGTGGGAATCGTGCCCACTTCCGATGACCGGGGCTACTTCCTCGTCGGCCGCGACGGCGGGGTGTTCGCCTTCGGCGACGCACCGTTCCTCGGCTCCCTGCCCGGCCGCGGCGTCCACGTCGACGACATCGTCGGGATCGCGGCCGAGGCCTCGGACCAGGGCTACCGGCTGATCGCCTCCAACGGCCAGGTGTACTCGTTCGGCAACGTCGCCACCCTGGGGTCGGCCACCGGCAACGTCTCCCCCGTCGCCGCCATCGAATCCACCGCCGACGGGGGAGGGTACTGGGTCGTCTTCCAGGACGGATCCGTGTACACGTTCGGCGACGCCCGGTTCCTCGGTTCGCTTCCCGGCCTCCACGTCCGGCCGGCGCGCCCGGTCATCGGGATCGTCCCCACCGCCGATGGCGGGGGCTACTGGCTGATCGGCGGCGACGGCGGGATCTTCGCCTTCGGCGACGCCCCCTACGTGGGGTCGCTCCCGGGACTGCACGTGTCGGTCACCGACATCGTGGGGGCCGTGCCGACCACCTTCTGACCCCGCCGGGCGATGGGGATCTCCCAACGTTCCCGGCCACAGCTGTCCACGCACGTCAAGGTGGGTCCCTGACCTGCCGATATGGTCCCTGTGGACCCGGAGCGCCCAGGCACTGGTGACCCGGGCGTCCAGGCGCCCCTGCTGGCCCGCTTCCGGGCCAGCGCCGTCGACCGCACCCTCCTGGCCAACCCCGTGGTGGCCGCCGTCTTCTGCCTGTTCCGGTGGCTCCACCTCATCGCCCCCGAGCCGTACTGGCTCTACGTCGCGGTCGTGGTCGGCGGAGGGGTCGCCAGCGTCGTCTCCTCGGTCCTGTGGGCGGAGTCGTCGGGACGGTGGCAACGAAGCGCCCATGTAGCGGCCAACATGGGCGTGATCGCGGTCGTCGCCTACAGCACGGGGTGGGGGCCAATCCTGTCCATCGGGTTCCTGTTCGGGGCCGCCGCCGCCATCCAGAACTTCGGATCCAAGGCGACGTGGCCGTGTCTCGTGTGGGCGACGGTGGCCCTGTCCCTCGGCCAGCTGGCCATCGCCCTCCACGTCGCCCCCACTCTGCTCCGCGAGTCTCACGTGAACGGGGTCGCCGCCCTCGGCCTGATCGGTGTCCTGCTCGTGATCGAGCTGCTCGGGCACGCCACCGCGGCGCGGGAGTCGGTGGAACGCGAGCTGCGTCAGTCGGAACGACGCTTCAAGGCGCTCGTGTCGAACGCGGCCGACATCATCGTCGTGACCGACCAGGGCGGAATCCTGCAGTACGTCAGTCCTGCCTTCGACCGGATCCTCGGGCGCTCGGCCGACCCCTACAGGAACGAGTCGATGGGGCACTTCATGCATCCCGATGACTTGAGTCGGATCGCTGAGGACTTCCCCCCGCTCTTGACCGATCCGTCCCGAGTTCTCCGGACGGTGGTGCGGGCTCAGGACGCCGAAGACCGATGGAGGTACTTCGAGGCCACGATCACCAACCGTTTGGACGATCCCGACGTCCGGGGAATCGTGGGCAACCTCCACGACATCACGGAACTGCGCGAGGCACACGAGCGCTTCCGCTCGGCCTTCCAGAACGCCCCCATCGGTATGGCCATGAGCGACCTCGAAGGTCGGATCATCCGGGCCAATCCGGCCTTGGGCGATATCGTCGGACGCCTACCCGATGATCTCGTCGGCGTGAGTGTCCACGACCTCACGCACCCCGATGACCGGGAGACCAGTCGGGCCGAGATGCACCGCCTGGTTTCGACCGGCTCGGTCGGGTACCAGATCGAGAAACGCTACATCCATTGCGGCGACGGTCACGAGGTGTGGATCTCGGCCAGCGTGTCGTGCGTACGCGACGAGCAGGAGCAACCGCTGTACCTGATCGGACAGGTCGAAGACGTGACGGAGCGTCGGGCACTGCGCGAGCGCCTCGCCTACGCCGCCATCCACGACGCGCTCACCGGCCTTCCGAACCGTGAATTGTTCATGGACCGCCTCGCCGTCGGCCTCCGTCGGGCGGCGCGCGGTCGGCACAACCTGGCCGTCTTGTTTCTTGATCTCGACCGCTTCAAGCTCATCAACGACAGCCTCGGACACGACGTCGGCGATCACGTCTTGAGCGCGGTGGCCAATCGGTTGAGCAGCGTCATGCGGGCGAGCGACACGTTGGCCCGGTTCGGTGGTGACGAGTTCACCATCTTGTGCGACGACATCGACGACGAGAGCGATGCCCTCGAGGTGGCGCAGAGGCTGGTGGCGGCCATGAGCCAACCCCTCGCCATCCAGAGCGGTGAGGTCTTCGTCTCCCTGAGTGTGGGAATCGCGCTGTCGAGGGGCACCGAGTCGGGTTCCGTGATGATGCGCAACGCCGACATCGCCATGTACAGAGCGAAGGAACGTGGTCCGTCGCGCATCGAGGTCTACCGGGAGGATGACGAGCACACCGTCGTCAGCCGACTCCGTACATCCAACGAGCTGCACCGGGCCCTCGAGCGCGACGAGCTCGAGCTCCATTACCAGCCCTTCGTCGACCTCCATACCGAGACCCTGGTGGGGATGGAGGCGTTGGTCAGATGGCAACATCCCACCCGAGGCCTGCTCCTTCCGCAGGAGTTCATCGCCCTGGCCGAGGACAGCGGGTTGATCCTGCCCCTCGGACTCTGGGTCTTCAAGGAAGCCTGCCGCCAAACGGCGGCCTGGCACGCACTGAGGGCCGAAGCGGGCGAGGGCAATGCTCGGCTCAACGTCTCGGTCAACGTCTCCGCCGTCCAGCTCGCCGATCCGGGCTTCCCCGGTCAGGTCGCCGGAGCCATTGTCGCCTCGGGGGTCGATCCCGACCGGCTCTGGCTGGAGATCACCGAAAGCACGCTGATGCGCGACCCCGACGAGGCCGTCGTCGTCCTCCAGGCCCTTCGTGATCTCGGCCTGCACATCGACATCGACGACTTCGGGACGGGATACTCGTCGTTGAGCTATCTGCAACGCTTTCCCGTCGAGTCGCTCAAGATCGACCGGAGCTTCGTCGCCGACCTGGATCAGCGGTCCGACAACGCCGCCATCGTGAGGGCCATCATCGGGCTGGGCGACTCGCTGGGCCTCCCCATCATCGCCGAGGGGGTCGAGAGGCGGACGCAGATGGTGAAGCTGCAGAGCCTCGGGTGCCACTTGGCTCAGGGATACCTGTTCGGCCGGCCCCGGCCGGCCCGCTCGTTGGGTGCCTGTCCGCTCGACGATCTGAGCTCGTGGCATCCGGTGTCGGCGGCGGTCGTGGCCTGATCACGCGTGTGGGCCACCAAGGGCGCGCGTTGCTCGTGACCCAGCAGACACCCACACGATCGGCTGCCCGACAGGCAACCGCGACGACGCCTCCCCGTTGTTCGTCGCCGCGTGACTACGATGCCCGCCATGAGCTTCGTCACACTGGGACGGTCCGGGCTGAAGGTGTCACGTGCCTGTCTGGGCACGATGACGTTCGGCAACACGGAGTGGGGTACCGACGAGAGCGAGTCCCGGCAGATCGTCGACGCCTTCATCGATGCCGGCCACAATTTCATCGACACGGCCGACGTCTACAACGCCGGCGCCTCCGAGGAGATCGTCGGTCGGGCCATCGCGACCAAGCGCGGTGATGTCGTCCTGGCCACAAAGGGATACAACGTCACGGGGCCAGGACCCAACGACAGGGGTTCGTCGCGTGCCCATCTGACGCGGGCTCTCGAGGCCAGCCTGCGCCGGCTCGGCACCGAGTACATCGACCTTTACCAGTTGCACAGCTGGGATCACGACACACCCATCGAGGAGAGCATGGCGACCCTCGACGGCTTCGTGCAATCGGGCAAGGTCCGTTACATCGGCTGCTCCAATTTCTTCGGCAGTCAGCTGGTCGAGGCGCAGTGGGCGGCGGACCGCCAGGGAGGTGCGCCGCTCGTCAGCCTGCAACCGCAGTATTCGCTCATCTGGCGTGACATCGAGCTCGACATCCTCCCGACGGCCACCCGCCACGGGATGGGAGTCATCGTGTGGAGCCCCCTCTGCGGAGGGATGCTCACGGGGAAGTACTCCCAGGGCGGCGCGCTCCCCGCTGACGGCCGACTGAGCCAGGGCTCGGACCAGGGGGCGGAGGGCATGAGGATGCTCACCCTCACCGACCGCAATTTCGGGATCGTCGCCGAGGTGGAGACGGTGGCCGCAGAGCTCGGCGCCACGGCTACAGCCGTCAGTCTGGCCTGGTTACTCGGTCGGCCCGGTGTGACGTCGCTCATCATCGGGCCAAGAACGGTGGAGCAGCTGAGCCAGAACCTGGCCGGATTCGCGCTTGACCTGCCCCTCGAGTCGGCCAAGCGGTTGAGCCGCTCGTCACGCCTTCCGGTGACCTATCCCTGGTATATGCAGATACGGATCTGATCTACCACCCATTGGCTTTGGGCGACCGCAACCTTCCGATGCGTTGCGGTAGCCGTCGGCCGCGACCAGAACGCACCACGCGTCCTTCCCAGTTACACAACGAGTGCGGCGTTGACACTAGAACGACTTCTACGGATGGGGGGCGGCATCCGCGTGAGAATGTCAAATGGCCAGTACCACCGTCCTGGACCTTCTCTCTACCCGAAGCTGGAGGTGGCAGACCGAAGTCCTTCTGGATGATGCATAAAGCAACCTTCGGATCGGTGATCTCAAAGGGATGAGGAACCGTCGGGCGACGTTCAGGGGGTCCTAGCGCTACACGGGATAGCAGCACCGTCGTAGTGGCACTGATCGGCGGCATCTTGAAAGGCGATCGTAGCTAGTTCGACGACAATGACAACAACGAGCAGCCATGCGGATAGGTTTCTACGCCTGAGCTGCGTCCCACGCGTTCGTCGCATAGGCCCTCCAATGGCGATTGCGCCTTACGCCCTCAGGTCGATATGCCCTGCGCCCTGAGGTCGGGGATCCTCGGCAAGCTGACAGTAGGCGATGCTTGGATCTTTGCCGACACCTCGTGTGCCGAGGGTATGGACACACTGCCCGACCGCTTCGGCGGCGGCGATGACTCCCGTAAGAAGTCGGCAGGATTTTTCCATCAGTGCGATCGCTTCCGGCTCGTACGCCGTGCTCTGCGCCTTGGCCAGCAACTTTGCTGCCCTTTCCACTCCGCAGTTATCCATGGCGCGCTTCCTTTCGGCGCTATGCGCCATGGTAGAAGGTCCTCTAGGCGCGGGGCCAGAGGCGAAAGTCACCAGCTCGGTACCGTAAGGCTCGGATCCCAACAGCTCCGCAATCGCGTCTTCATGCGACGTTCAGTTAGGTCCTTTGCCTCTACCGAGGCGAAGCCGTCTTCCCGAGACTGAAGTCATGACACTCTCAAGAGACAACGACCTGGGATTCGTTCGACATCAGCTCGACGATCTGAACCTTGCCCGTTCCATGGATGTGATGTCGGATGAGGACGAGCGGCGCTATCAGGAACTGTGCGATCAGGAACGGCGCCCACTGAAGCTTCCGCAGAACCGGATGATGATGTCCGGTCACGAGGTGTGGGCCATGTCGGCCTGAGCAGGCCGATCGGAAAGGATCTATCATCCTCACTGCGACCACAGCGGGGCAGAAGGGTGAGGGGCAATCCTCACCCTTCTGGTTGAACCAGCTAGGCCAATTGCTTCGGTGTTCCTCGATCAGCCGGTGCCAGAGTGCTTCCAGAAGTCCTTCAAGAGGGGCCTCAGTGACGGTGCGGGGGATAATCTTGCCGAGCCGGTTCTTCGGGAGTGACCTTCGGCCCTACCGGTTGTCGTTCACCCCGGTGGATACTGGGCGGTAACGACCACAGGGCGCAACCCCCCCCTCGCGCTTCTGTAGAAGGTTTCGGCGGGCGGGCCGTCGCCCCCGCCGGG
>Ga0209415_10007336_pt1 | contig 19277 bp, 18 predicted proteins | sample PeaSoiSIISIP2007_FD_187696 | JGI IMG/M metagenome (GOLD analysis project Ga0209415, IMG submission 187696) | Peat soil microbial communities from Weissenstadt, Germany - SII-SIP-2007 (SPAdes) (version 2) | ecosystem: Environmental > Terrestrial > Soil > Wetlands > Peat | place: Germany... | reverse complement strand
GTCTCCTGCTTGGCATCCTCGACCCAGCAGATGAACTCGTTGCGGGCTAAGGGCGTGATGTCCTTCCAGGCATCGAGTGCCGTGGCATTGGCGATCAGCGCATTACGCAGGTCCGCGGGCATTTTATGCACCACCCCACCGGGCACCCTCGGGCCGCTCACAGGATGATGGTAGTGAGCCGCAGGCAAGCCGCGCTTCCCCATCCGCTCGTGGGACGCCCTTCCTGCGCACGGTGCCGCCGGGAACCGCCTGCTTTCGCGAGCCAAACGGACATCCGGACGACGAGCCGGGCGGACCCGGTTTGCGCGGAGACCAGAGGCGCGGGTAGCGGAGCGAGACCGTTCACAATCGATCAGACCGAAAACGTCGCTAGTGCGGCTGCCGCGAAGCGGTGCGGCTTGCGCAATCGCTCGGATCGTTGAACGAGGTAACGAAGAGGTGGCATGAACATAGAGTTCCTTTCGACCGTGGCGGTGATCGCGCCCGATCCGCCCGCCAGCCGTAAGCTGTACGTCGAGGCGCTTGGGCTGCCGCTCGAGAGCCACGGCGCCGACTATCACCACAGCGAGCAGATAGCGGGCTGTAAGTCCTTCGGTATCTGGCCGCTGTCCCAGGCCGCCGAGGCGTGCTTCGGGACGGCACAGTGGCCGGTGGAGCGGACGGTGCCGCAGGTCAGCATCGAGTTCGACGTCGCGGACGCCGCCGCAGTGAGCCCGGCGGCGCGGGAGCTCGAGCGGGCCGGCTACGAGCTGCTGCACGCACCGCGCGAGGAGCCGTGGGGTCAGACGGTGGCCAGGCTGCAGTCGCCGGAGGGTGCGATCGTCGGGATCTCGTACGCGCCTGTGCTACACGACCAGGACTGACTGGAGGACGCGACGGCTCTAGTTCTCGTTTCGCATCGGGTCATTGAGACTGAGCGAAGCGGCACTTGTGGTCCGCCCCTCGGCGCGGTCCTGCTCTATTGACGCGACGAGCATCTCGAACGCTCCGGCTCGAGTCTCCAAAAGCGCGGCACTCCGGACTTCCGGGGAGGCTTCCTTGGCGCCGGCGCTGACAGCTGACCTCACCGTCAGGGGCACAGGAGAGCGCGCGATCTTCGCGGCGTGGGTTCGCGGCGACTTCAGCTCGGCTAGGCTCGCGAAGTTATCGACCATACGATCAGAGACAACACGGAACCATGCGTGCGGGATACCCTTCGACGAGGGCGACGGATTTGAGACGGGCGCAGGTACTTCTGAGACTCCTCTCGGCCACCGCTATCGCGAGCGTCTGCCCTGCCGGTTCCGCGAGCGCTCACGTGTCGGCGACTGACGCTGCAGTAACGCACGCCTACCTCAAGTCGAGGCTTGCTCTACGGGGTGCGGAAGTAGTTCACGCATCGGCAGAACTAAATGCCGTCGACGCGCTCGCCGAAACCGTCAAGGCCGAATGCCCAGCCGTGCTACAGGACGAACCAGAATCGGCGAGCGGGGGCGAAATCTCGATCGAGCTCGCGGATGCCACCTTTGGAGCGGCCGAACGAGTCGAGCACGCCGCGGTCGAGCGCTTTTACAAGACCGTGCGGCGCCTGCGGTGGAGCAACCCCCGGTTGACGAAGCTCCTGCACGACCTGGCGCTGGAACAGGCTGAACAGTCCGGGATTGCGGCTCCGCCGCTCTGTGCCGATCTCAAGTTCTGGGTCGGGAGCGGCTACACCGCGACGTCTTCGGCCACAAAGCGCTACCTGCAACGCCGCAACGAGATCGAGGGATCGGCGATACCTGAACGCCTACTCGCGCATCGTCTCTCCAGATATGAGGATCACACTGACCAGCTGCTCGCAAAGAAGGTGTTCCCGTCAAAAGAAGCATCCTCCACCAGCCCCGCGGAAGCGCCGTTCGTCGAAGCAGTAGGAAGGGTCTACGAAGCGCTTGGCACAAAGAAACGGCCATAGGCAGCTCGACCCCGTCTTACACGACCAGCTTGCGGCAGCCGTATCCGTGCGGTGGACAGGCCGGGGTAGCTCCAGCTTGAGTCTGCTCCACTAGTTAAGGTGATTGCCGGTCAGCCGGTGGTCGTGAACGTGTAGCCGATCCGGTCGTTGGGGTAGGTGCTGTTGGCGAGGTTCGCGTTCGAGATGGTGGCCTCGATTTCCTTGCCGTCGGCGGTCGCGGCGAATGAGGGCCATTTGTAATAGTCGCTTGTGCCGAGCGAGTCGCCGGCCGCTCCTTCGACGGCGAACAGGCGCGTGGGCGCAGTCTGGGATATCCAGCCTTCGGTGGGCTGTTCGAACAGGTAGAGCGATCCTTGACGGTCGTTGTAGCCGACCGTGTCGGCCTGGGTGCAGAGGATTCGCGTGGCGTTCTGGAGGATCGTGGGGCAGGAGAAGTACTGGCCTTCCTGCGGCGTGGGCGCGGTGAGCCGTGTGCTGAAGCGCCAGCTGCCCGCTTCGTCGCGGAGTATCCAGGAAGCGCCGGCGCCGAATGGCAGGCCGCTGACTTCGCGGCCGACCGAGACGGCCGCGGTGGTGCCGTCGCCGGAGATCGCGACCGCTTCGCCGAAGTCGTTCAGTTTCTGCGGTTCGGGTGATTCGAACGTCTGGCTGAGCGTCCAACTGGAACCGACGCGGGTGTAGGCGTATAGGCGTCCGCTTGCTATGTCCCCGGCCGTGTCGTTGCAGTTCGGGTCGCCGACGAGCAGGTGTGTGCCGTCGCCGGATAGCGCGAGCTGCATGGGCCCGATCGACTGCTCGCAGCCTGGGCCGGAGGGCTGGAGGATGTGCTGCTGCAGCGACCAGCCGGAGCGTCCGCGTGCGTATACGTCTACGAAGCCGTCGGCGAGTATGGCTACGTAGGTGCCGTTGGCGTTGATCGCGCCGCCGATACCGAAGAATTTGCATGCTTCTGGGTTTGTCGAACCTTGTGCTGTAACGCCGGGCGGATAGAGCGTCTTATTGAGTTTCCAGCCTTTGGCGCCGTGACGGTAGATGAAGGCTGCGCAACGGTCGCGCGTGCCGAGTTCGGCGTTGATCGTGGAGCCTTCGTTTGGGGTGATGAGCAGCGTCGAGCCGTCGGCGGAGAGCTCGGTGACGGTGCCGAACTGTGAGCACTTGGCCCAGCGACGTCCCCGGTCGCTGCCGAGCGGGGGTGCGACGAGGGCGGCGACGGTTGTCCATGCGGAGCCGATCTTTTCTTCCACCCATACGCCGCCGGTGTTGCTCGAGGCGTACCGGCATTCTTCTTCCTCGTGGTAGATCGTCTTGGCGCGAACCGTGCCGGCCGCGGAGATCGAGAGGTTGAAGAAGGAGAATTCAGCAAGCGAGCCCGGCGCGAGCGCTTGTTGTCCCGCCGGCGGCGCGAGCGGTTCGTCTTCCCAGCCCGGCGCGGCGGTCGTGGCGTCAAACGTTGCGGTGATGCCGGTGGTGAGGGTCGGTGAGACGCTGCACGTGCCCGTGCCCGTGCCCGTGCAGGCCCCGCCCCACCGCACGAACCGTGACCCAGCCGCCGGTTCGGCGCCGAGCTTGATCTGCGTGCCGGGCGTGTATCTCGCCGAGCAGCTCGTGCCACAGTCGATACCGACGGGCTCTGAGGTGATCGTGCCGGCACCGGTTCCGCTTGGCGCGGCGCACACCGATGCCTGTTCGCCGGTCGTCGGGTCGCTGGCGGCACCGATGTCGAGCTCCCCGCAGCTGGCGGCTCTGCCGACGAGCGAGGCGAGGGGCCGGGTGGTGGCGATCAGTCGCGCGCGGACGTGCTGCATCGTCCAGTCGGGGTGCTCGCTCATCAGCAGCGCGGCGGCTCCGCTCACCTGCGGCGCGGCCATCGAGGTGCCGCTGAGTTCGCCGTAGCCGGTGCTCGAGCTGTACGTCCCGCTCGTGGGTAGGGTGCTGAGGATCCCCTGCCCGGGCGCGCCGAGGTCGACGCTCGTGAACCCGAAGTTGGAGAACGACGCGAGCGTGTCGGAGGACGTTGTCGCGGCCACCGAAAGCTCGTTTTCGAGCGAGTAGCTCGCCGGGTAGAAGGGTGTGAGGTCGTCGTTGCTCTCATGGTTGCCGGCGGCGGCCACGTACAGCAGGCCGTGCTTGCCGGCGGCGGCGATCGCTTCCTGCTCCGGCAGGTAGCCGCCGTAGTCGCCGCCGAAGCTTGCGTTGGCGACCTTTGCTCCGTGGGCGACCGCGTATTCCAGGGCGGCTATCTCGTCGCTCAGTGAGCATTCACCGCTGCTGTTGCAGATCTTCAGCGGCATCAGGCTGACCGACCAGTTGACGCCCGATACACCGATGCCGTTGTTGCCGACCGCACCGATGATCCCGGACACGTGCGTACCGTGCCCGTTGTCGTCTGCCGGGTCGTTGTTGTTGGCGACAAAGTTCCAGCCGTGGAGGTCGCCGGCATATCCGCCCTGCCCGGGGTTGGGGTTCGTCCAGATGTTGCCTTCGAGATCTGGATGGTTGAGCGTGATGCCGGTGTCGAGCACCGCAACGATCACGCTTCTCGACCCGGTTGAGAACCCCCACGCTTCGGGAGCGCCGATGCTCGCCGGCCCCCACTGCTGGCCGTAGAGGGGGTCGTCGGGAACCGCCTGGATGCTCGCGACGAGATCCGGAACCGCATAGCGAATCGCCGGATTGCGCGAGAGCGCCGCCGCCGTTTCAAGACCTGTCCGTCCCGAGCTTGTCCTCAGCAACTCGAGGCCCGGCAGAAGCTGGAAGCTGCGCATGAGCGTCGCTCCGGTCGACCTTCGTACTTGGGCGGCCTGGGCCGCGGAGACGTTGCCGCGAAACCGCACGAGCAAGCGCTCCGGACGCACCACGGCCCCTGCGACGGTCACCCTGTCGCCTTCGGCAAACGGAACGGCCACCGCAGGCCCACGGGTATGGGACGCGAGCACCGCGCGCCGCCGCACCACACCGCGCTCGAGGCCCACCGCTCGCACGCCGGTACCAACGAGGACGGCCTGCGCCGGCGGGCTGTGAACTGCGATGCCCGCGAGGAGCAACGCCGTGACCGAGGCGACTACGGAGACGCCTTGCGCCGCCGCCTCCAATAAGCACCCTGCTCGCATCCGGCGAATCAGCCGCACCGCCGGATGATCGCGCTGCGGTCGGACGCGGCGTAAAGGGGTGGGCTGCGGCCGATCGCTCGGCCGCAGCCCGAAGACCACCTAGCTCGCGGCGAACTGCTTCTCTGCCTCGTCGAGTTCGCGCTTGAACTCGTTGCGGTCGACGTCGATTTCCTTCTCGATCGACTTTTCGGCGCGCGTGAGCTCCTTGTCGAGCTGTTCTTCAACGCGCGACTCCCCAATCACGAGCAGCGTAGCCTGCCCTGCTTCGATGAGGTCCCCCATCTCCTTGGCGTCGTCTCTGGCGATTCCCTTTTTGAAGTGCCCGCCGAGGCCGCCGATTATGCCGCCGAGCAACGCCGCCGGCACTACGGCCGGCGCCGCCAAGACGCCTACTGCCGCTCCGACGGCGAGGCCTCCCCAGGCGCCGTGCTGGGTGGGCTTCTCGTGCTTCTCGACGTGGACCTTGCCGTCCGCGTCCTTCGTGACTAGCGCGATGTCGTAGGTGCCTACGAGCTTCGCTGCGTGCAACTCGAGCAGGGCATCGTAGTCGGCTTCGGCGCCGGCAACGTCGGCATAGGTTGCGGCATAGATGAAGACGGGTCTGTCGCTCATGGATGATCTCCTCATTCTTGGCTTTGTGAAGTGCTCCAAGAGGCTCCGCGACTCGCGCGGCTCGGGGCGGGTCCCGCGCGCACCGGAGAACCCGTCCTTGCAATCGACCTCAGCGCCAAGACCCGCACCGACGCTACTCCTTTCCCGCAGGGAGCGTCGCCGTGCGCCCGCATCGTGGGATGCTGCCCCTATGGGGCATTCGAAGGCGGTGCGGCGCAGGGGTTGCCGAACGGGCGACCGGCCGAGTCGATAAGGCCAACCGACTCCTGTGATGGCGCCTGAGGGAGGGACGAGCCGGCGGCTGGCCCGTGTGTTACCGGTGGTGGGGTGGCTGCCAAGGTACGAGCGTCGGTGGTTGCGGGGGGACGTTCTGGCGGGTATCGCGGTCACGGCGCTGGTGGTACCAAAGAACCTCGGCTATGCCGGCATTGCAGGTGTGCCCTTGCAAAATGGGCTCTACGCGGCGGCCGCGGGCGCGATCATTTATGCGCTCTTCTGCACCTCGCGGCAGATCTCAACAGGCCCGAGCTCGTCCCTGGCCGCGGTTGCAGGGGGCGCGGTGCTCGCGACTCAACTCGGCGGTGAGAATGCGGCGCAGCTCGTTGCCGCCATCACACTCGCTACCGGGCTGTTGTTCCTCGCGCTCGCACTCTTCCGCATGGGATGGATCGCCCAGTTCCTCTCGAAGGCCGTAATCACGGGGTTCCTCGCCGGAGCCGCCGTCGACGTGGTGATCGGGGAGCTGCCCAAGCTTACGGGCACGTCCGCGAACGGCGACAGCGCCTGGCGCGAGCTTGCGACATGGCTCGAATCGCTCGGCGACGTGCACTGGACAACGCTCCTCGTCGGTGTCATCGCGCTCGCTGCGATCCTCGCTCTGCGATTTCTCAAGCCGGCCGTACCCGGAGCGCTCGTGCTGGTAGCAGGGGGACTGCTCGCCTCAACTGTTTTCGACCTCGGCGCGCACGGGGTCGCGCTCGTGGGTCATGTTCCACGTGGGCTGCCTGCTCCCAAGCTGCCCGATCTCGCGCTCGTCGAACAGCATTGGACGACCATCGGTATCGCGGCGGTCGCCCTGCTGCTAATCGGATTCTCCCAGACCGCGGGCGACGCGAGAGCGTTCGCAGCCCGGCATCGATACCGCATCGATGTGAACCAGGAGTCCGTGGCCCAGGGGTTCGCGAACATGGGAGCGGGCGTGTTCCAGGGGATGCCGGTTTCGACCAGTCTCTCGGCCAGCTCGCTGAACGAGTCTGCGGGCGCCCGCACCCCCGTCGCCTCCCTCACGACCGGGGCACTCGTGCTCGCGACGCTGGTCGTGCTCGCCCCGCTCTTCTCGAAACTCCCGAAGGCGGTGCTCGCGGCCGTGATCACTGACGCCGTCGTGTTCGGGATGATCGATCTGACCGAGCTGCGCCGTCTCCACCGGGTAACGCGATTCGACTTCTGGGTTGCGGTTGCGGCGATCATCGGCGTTCTGTCGGCGGGAGTCCTAGCGGGTGTAGTGATTGGCGTCGTCCTGTCACTCGGCTGGCTCGTGTACGTCGCCACGAGGCCGCCGATGCCGCTGCTGGGCCGCGTGGCCGGGACACAGGTATTCCGTGACCTCGACCAACACCCTGATGACGAGACATTCCCGGGTATCTCGGTGCTGCGCCTGGATGGTGGTCTCTTCTTCGCCACCGCCGAGGCACTTGAGGACCGCGTCCGTGAACTCGTCGAGGAGGGCGCTGAAACCAACGCCGTGGTGCTCGATCTCGAGGGCGTCGACTTCATCGACTCCCAGGGCGCGGCAAAGCTGATCGAAATTCGCCAGCTGACCGGGGCCGACGGCGTGACGCTGCGCCTGGCCCGCGTAAAGCCGCAGGTCTTCACGGTGCTTCAAGCCGACGGAGTCATCGACCGGATCGGGCCGGATCACATTCACGGCAACATCGATCTGGCCGTCGAAGCGCAGCTCGGCGACACCAGGACACGCGCAGGCGCCAACGCGCGTAACGACGCATCGAGCTGAGCGCGAAGCAGGTCCAAGCGCCGATACGCCAACGCTTGCTCCGCTGAGGTCTTTGCTGGGCGAACGGAGCGTCTGAGCGAATGCCGAGCTCACGAGGCCCCGAGGACGAAGGCAGAAGCGTCCCGCTGGTGTCGCCCAGCCCTCAGTGAGACCGCGCGAGCTGGTAGCGACCTGGCGCCACGCTCGAAACGGGGCTGCGCGGCACGGGCTCTCTACAGCGGCCAGACGGGGCTCGAGACCGAGCCGGGCATCGCCTTCTCCCACAGTTCGCCCATGCGCTTGAGGTCTCGCTGACCCAGGCGGTCGAGCAGCAGCTCGCGGACGACTGCGTGGTGGCTGACCTGTGCGGCGCGCAGGCGGGCCAGGCCCTCCGGCGTAAGGCCGACGAGCAGGCTGCGCCCGTCGGCCGGGTTGGGTCTCCGCTCGACCAGACCGATCTTCGTGAGCCGGTCGACTGATCTTGAGACCCCACTCGGACTGAGGTTGCGCTGCTCACCCAGCTCCCCGATCGTGAGCGTGCCGCCGGGTGCACCGACGAGCGTGATCAGTACCCCGTACGCGTCAACGCCGAAGCCGTGGTCGGCCAACAGGCGGGCATCGAGCTCGCGGAAGACTGTGGCGTGCACACGCAGCATGCCGCGCCACGTGCCGAACTCGCCGGGCGTGAACGGGTTGGGCTCTGGGAGGCCGTCGAGAGTTGGCGCGACCCCGGATTGGCTTGCCGAACTACTTGACATCCGCAAATACTCTGGTATGTTGTTTGCGCACCGCAAATACTCTAGCACTCACCGCCCCACGTCTATGTGAGGAGATGCGCAATGACGACCACCACCGCTGTACCTACGGTTCTCGCGCCAGACGAAGGCCTGCGGCTGCAGTCGGGACCCGGACGAGACCTCGTCTTCAAGGTCACCGGAGAGGACACCGGCGGCGCGTTTGACTACTTCACAGTCGAAGTCGCGCCGAAAGGCGGACCCCCACTGCACGTGCACCACAAGCAGGAGGAGACGATCCATGTCTTGACGGGGCGCTTCAAGGTCAGGATCGGCGACGAGCTCTTCGAGCTCGATGAGGGTGGCTTTGCCGACCTCCCATCGAAGATCCCCCACGCGTTCCTGAACCTGACCGATGAGCCGGGCGAGGTCATCGTGGTGTACACGCCCGGTGGAGGGCACCGGTTCTACGAAGAGCTGGGACCCGCCACCCGGAACGGGACACCAGACCGAGCGGTCGCTGCAGCAATCTTCGAGAAGCACGACATGTCGCTGCTCGGGCCACCACTGAGCGCCAACTGACTCATCTCGCGTCGAAAGTCGCAGAACAGCTGCAGGCCCGAGTCCTCCACCACGGGCGCATTGAGCCGAAGTTGGATGTCGTTACCGGCGGCTGGCGCACATCTGCTTGCAGCGGTCAGCCCGCGACCTCCGCTCACGTTGGGGTGAGATCATGAGCGGCAAGGAACTCGCGGATATAGCGGTTGACGAGCTCTGGGTGCTGCTCGGCGATCCAATGTGTCCCGTCGTTCACAGGTCGCAATGTCAGGTTTCGGACGAAGTGCTCGAGGCCGGCATGAGAGGCGGGCCTGACGTATGGGTCCGCCTCCGGATAGATCACCATCGTCGGCACATCGACGAACAACGGCGCCACGTCTGGGGAATAGTTGCCGCGGCCGGGGGTTCCGTCCCGATCCGGCGGCGCGATGCCCTCGACCTCGTACCAGTGCAGCGCCGATTCGATCGCCCGTGGAACGCGCCATGACCGCCGGTACGTCTCGCGATCCTCCTCGGAGAAGAACGGGTAATCGAGCGCCTGCTCGAGCGCCGCGAAGTCGTCGGCAGCGATCGCCTTGATTGCGTCCGGCCGGCGAAGGCCGAGGAGATACTGGCTGGCCCGGATCTGCTCGTCATCCTCGCGTTGGGCGCGGTCCAGCACCCCTGGGTGGGCGCCGCCGAGGCTGATCAGCCCCCGGAGCATTTCCGGATAATGGAGGGCGAACGACCATGCAACCAGGCTGCCCCAGTCGTGGCCGACGAGCACGAAGCGCTCGTAGCCGAGGTGTTCGACGAGGGCGCGCAGATCCTCGACCGCGGGCCAGACTCCGTAGCTGTGAACACCCTCAGGCTTGGACGAGAGGTTGTAGCCGCGCTGATCAGGAGCAACGGCCAGGTGGTCGGCGCTGAACGCCCGCAGCTGGCCACGGAAGGCGTAGTTGAACTGGGGGAAGCCGTGCAGGAAGACAATCAGGGGCCCCGCGCCTGCATGCGCGTAGTGGAGCTCGACTCCGTTCACGGCTGCGGTCGAGTACTTGACGTCAGCGTCTTCGAGTGGCACGGGCATCGCGAAGCCTCAGACCATTGGCGTGTCGGCTGCGGGGGAGCCGACGCTGGGGACTTGCGTGCGCCCGGAGTCGTGCAGGATCAGGCAAGTTGAGGTCGCGTGCGCATAGAGCGTGCCGTCCGCGGCGACAAGCCGGCTCTCGGCGGTCGCGACGGTGCGTCCCCGATGTACCACGCTTCCTTCGGCCCGCAGGGGTCCGGTTGTCGGCTGGACGGCCCGGACCAGATTGACCTTGGTCTCGAGCGTGGTGTAGCCACAGCCATCCCGGAGCGTGGAGTGCGCCGCTGCGCCGGCCGCCGAATCGAGCAGTGTCATTGCGACCCCACCGTGGACGGTGCCGAGCGGATTGCGGTGTCGTGCGTCCGGCCGGTAACTAAACGCGGCGCTGTCCACAGTCACGTCGACGAGGTCAAAATCGAGCAACACCTGGATGGGCGCGGGTGGCGCCTTCCCGTCGCGGATCGCCAGGAGCTGCTGGAGGCCGGTCTGCTTGCCCGTGTTGGTCATGCGCGGATCATCCAACCAGACCGTTGGCGCGCCGTTGGCGCGGCGTCACCGTGTGACGATCTCGGAATGCAACGCCAGCAACTGCGGCCCCGGCGCGACTCCGAGGGCGTCGCGCAGCCGTAGGCGAAACTCGTCGTAGGCGACCAGCGCGCCCGGCCGCTCGCCACGCGCGTCGAGTGCCCTCATCAGCAGCTCGGTCGCGCCCTCGCTCAGCGGCTCGGCTGCGACCAACTCGCGAGCCGCCCGCTCGGCCGTAAGCAGCTCGGCCTCTCCTAGCTGCAGCGCGGCAGCGGCGAGCGTCGCAAGGCCGCGCGTATGGACAACGCCGAGCTCTCGGCGACGCTCGTCGATCCATGCGCCGTCGTGCCCAGCGAGGAAGTTACGGCGTGTGACGTTCATCGCGATCTGGGAGGCGATCCAGCCACGCTCCCATTCCCGCCGTGCGACCGCCGACTCAGCATCGTGGATCGTCCGTGCGGCCACCTCCACGTCGACGCTCGAGCCATCATCCAGCGTGAGACGCAGCGGCCCGTCTGCCGGCAGCGAGTCGCGCCCGACCGCGGAGCGGAGCTTGGACAGCAGTGCGCGCACCGCCTGTGCCGACGCCGTGGGGCGCTCTTCACCCCAGAGCACCGTCGCCAGCTCCTCCCGGGGCGCTGCACGATGGCGGTTGTATACGAGCCACGCAAAGGCGATCCGGCCCTGCGCTCCGGGCAGCTGCCCTGCCAGCTCGGCGCCTTGTGACCTCACGACGAGACGCCCACATAGCTGCACCACCACATACGCGACAATATCGGCATGGCAAAGCGAATCGTCTGCGAGTGCGGCTACGTCATACGGGGCGAGGACGACGAGGAGATCGTGAAGCTCGGACGGGAGCACATGCAGGCCAACCATCCTGCGATCGCTTCGGTGATCACCGTCGAGCAGTTGCTCGAGATGGCCGAGGAGGAATGAATCCCGCCGACGCACCGACCGCGGCGAGTCTACCTACGGCTGACCGAGCCTGAGTTCCGTCCGAGGTTTGTCGCCCCGGGGCTCGTGTCCGCCAACCTCGCCCGCCCACTGACGCCGTGGCGGTTCGAGTCCACCCGTGGAGGGCTATCGCTAGTCGTCCGAAACGCTAGTCTCGTGCACGGCGTGGAACGCGCTCGCAAGACCGTGGTAGCAGGCGCCTCGCCTAGCAGGGGTTTGGGGCGGAACGGAACAGGATTTAGGATTCGTCCGACCGCGGTCAGCGAGCCGCCAGATCAAAGGAGAGACGATGCCAGCAAAGGGGAGCGCGGAATGGAAGGGCGATCTGAAGGCCGGCAGCGGGACCTTCACCGCGGGTGAGCGCATCAATGGCGACTATTCGTTCAAGTCGCGGTTCGAGGATGGCCCAGGAGCCAACCCCGAGCAGCTGATCGCGGCGGCACACGCGGCGTGCTTCTCGATGGCGCTCTCGGCTGGGCTAGCCGACGCCGGCACCCCGGTCGAGTCCGTCAAGACCGACGCGACGGTGACGCTGCGTTTCGTCGACGGCGCGCCGACGATCACGGCGATCGCGCTTGACACAGTCGGGAGCGTCCCTGGAATCGACGAGGCCACCTTCAAGGCGGCCGCGCAGGGCGCGAAGGAAGGGTGCGTGGTGAGTCGCGCGCTCGCCGGTGTCGGGGAGATCACGCTGGAGGCGTCGCTCGCCTGAGCGGCGCGCGGACTCGCTGCGCCGGCAGCCCGCGATCGCGGGCAGCCTGCTGCTCAGCGGCCGAGCGCCATCTCGCGCAGGTCGAGCGCCTCGTCCAGGATCTCGGGGAGCGATCATTCACCGCGTCATGACCGACCGACCGCATCACCGGAACTCAGCGCCACCCGTACTCCCAGTGCCCACCGATGTTTGACGCCCCACTCTGGCGCGACTACTTCGTGATGGTCGGCGGTGGGGGAGCCGCCCTGACCGGCCTCGTGTTCGTCGCGATGTCGCAGCACCTCTCAGACATCGCCTCCAATCCGACGCACCGCCACCGCGCCCGCACGATCCTCACCGCGCTCACTGCCGTATTCGTCCGCTGCGCCCTCGTCCTGATGGGTGGCCAAACCGCGCGCGCCGTGGGCGTCGAGATCTTCGTTGTGATCGTCGGCGTCGAGGTCACCGTGTTCCGAAGTCTCAACGAAGCGCTCCGCGGCAGCGGCGCGGCACAGCCCGGCATTCTGTTCCGAAGTCTCAACGAAGCGCTCCGAGGCAGCGGCGCGGCACAGCACGGCGTTCTATTCCGAACGCTCGGTTACGCGGCTTGCCTGATCATCGAGCAGAGCGGCGCTGCGATCCTGTTCTTCGGACACACATGGGGCCTGTACGCGGTCGGCGTGGGAATGATGGCGTCGTTCCTGTTCATAGTGTCCGGGGCATGGCTTCTGCTCGTCGGCGTCGACTCGCAGGCCCGGCGCCCGACCCCGTAGGACGGCTCTAGCTCGCCGCGAGCTGCGAGCGTGTCGCCGGACGGTCGGCTGACGCCTGCCTTTGCGGACGAACGGTAGCGACGGCGCTCTCGCCGCGACTTTCGTCAAGGAGCGCATTTGAGTCGGTAGCGGCCCGGACCGACGCGCTGGAAGTTGGCGCGCGCTCAAGCACTCAGCCGGAGCTGCCGACTCAGTGCGCAGATGAGTACGCCCGCATTCGATACGTCCGCCTTGCCGCCAGCGTCGGCCGCGCCAAGCCCGGCTGAGCCCAGCAGCGTGCACGAGCTGAAGACGCTGGTCCTCTCCCGCCACCCGGCGATCGTGATCGAGACGGCCGAAGAGGAGCGCGCCGACGCACTGCTCGCCGCAGTTGCTGCGGACACGCGCTTGACCGTATTCCGCTGGACCATCACACAGGGTCTCGTCGGCCAGTCCAACACTCCGGGTGTTTACGGAACGCAGGACCCAGCGCGCATGCTGGCCGCTATCAGCGAACTCGCCGTCGAAGGCCTGTACGTGCTCAAGGACTTCAGCACCCACCTCGCCAAGGCCGAGGTATCGCGCGCGTTCCGCGAACTGCTCGAGCTGTTCGAGGCGCCCACGCGGCTTGCGACGGTGGTCTTGGTAGACGCGGAGGTGGACCTTCCCGCCGAGGTCGAGTCACAGGTCGTGCGCTACGAGTTGCGCCTGCCCGATCGCGATGAATATCGAGCGGCGATGGCCGCCGTCATCGAATGGCTGCATCTCAACGGCCGCGCCGAGGTGTCGCTGACCTCCGCCGACTACGAGAGGTTTGCGGGCGCTCTAAGCGGCTTGACCCTTAACCAGGCGCGCCAGACGCTGGCTCAGGTCGCGATTGAGGACGGCCACCTTACGTCGGACGACATGGATCGCATCGTGGATCTCAAGGCACGAGTGGTCCGCAACGACAGCCTGCTCGAGTACTTTCCGGTCGCCGACAATGCCTTCCAGCTCGGCGGCTTCGCGGGGCTGCAGCGCTGGCTCGACCGTGCGCGACTGGCATTCGGCCCGCAGGCCGCCCAGCTGAACCTCCAGGCTCCGAAGGGAGTCATGATCGTCGGCGTGCAGGGATGTGGCAAGTCGCTAGCGGCGAAGGTGATCGCGCGTGAGTGGCAGCTGCCATTGGTGAAGCTCGACGCGGGCCGCCTGTATGACAAGTATGTGGGCGAGTCTGAGAAGAACCTACGCCACGCGCTGGCGACGGCAGAGTCGATGTCGCCAGTCGTGCTCTGGATCGACGAGATCGAGAAGGGCATGGCGCCCAGCGGTGGGAACGATGCCGACGGCGGGCTCAGCCTGCGCCTGTTCGGCTCGTTTCTCACATGGCTGCAGGAGAAGCGCGACGACGTCTTCGTTGTGGCCACGGCCAACGACCTATCGGCCTTGCCGCCCGAGCTCCTGCGCAAGGGCCGTTTCGACGAGATCTTCTTTGTGGACCTGCCGGACGCGGCTGAGCGCGAGACCATCCTGCGCATCCATCTGGCGCTCCGCAAGCAGGATCCCGTCCACCTCGACCTCGGCCGCATCGCCGTGGCCGCCGACGGGTTCAGCGGGGCCGAGCTGGAGCAGGTCGTGATCGTGTCCCTGCTGCGAACACTCCAGGAGCACCGCCCGCTCGACACCCAGCTTCTCCTCGACGAGCTTGCCGCCACGGTGCCGCTGTCGGTCTCACGTCGCGAGGATGTCGAACGACTGCGCGCGATGGCGCGCGACCGCTTCGTGTCGGTGCACTGAATAGAAATCGACCGAGCCCGTAGCGCGGCATCTGGAGCTTGTTGGCCTACGCGCGGCCAAACAGGGCGACAGCCGGGTGCGCCCAGACCTCGTGAGACCCGCGTTGGCGCACGACGCTCCAGCCAGCGTCGGCAAGCATCTTCCTGACTGCTCGATACTTCTTGGCTGAGGTGTCTAGGTTACGTGCTTCCCGTCGGCCGTGGCCGTTGCGTACTGCGGGCGCCCGGTGGGCTGGTAGACCTGGATCGATACCCCCTTCGGAGTGGCTCGCGAGTCGACCAGTTCAAGAAGTGTGTGCGGGCCGGTGGCGGGGAATAGCCGCGTGCCCTGGCCGACGACCACCGGCGCGGTGAGCAGGGTGATCTGGTCGACAAGCTGGTTGCCGAGTAGCCAGCGGACCAGGTTGCCGCTGCCGTGCACCTGCAGCTCGCCTCCCGGCCTGGCTCTCAGCTCGCCGATGGCCGCCGCGAGGTCTCCGGAGAGGACGGTCGTGTCCGCCCATTGCGGGTCGGTGAGCGTGGTCGATGCCACGTACTTGGGCCGCGTGTTCAAGGCGTCTGCGATGGGGTGGCTGCCAGCTTCCATTGCTCCCCAGTAGCCGGCAAAGAGCTCGAAGGTCCATCGGCCGAACAGGAAGGCGTCGGCGCGCTGGTAGACCTGCTCAACGAACGTCCTGACCTCGTTGTCGACGAGCGACATGGCCCATCCGCCGCGCTCGAATTCGCCCCTGCGGTCCTCGTCCGACCCGCCGGGTCCCTGCATCACTCCATCGACGGAGATTTGCGTCATCGTCGTCAGTTTCATGGCCGCAGGTCCCTTTCTCGTTGGTTTGGCATTCGTTCGGTCGAACCGCTCGTCGGAACCGAGAACTTGACTAGCTCCGCGATGCCACAGGGCTTCGCCTCGGGCGGCACCGCGATCGACTCAGTCCTGCGCGTGCACGACGCGCCGGGATCCCATCCCAGCACGGCCTCCAGGAGTTCAGAGGGGCTTGAGTGCTGTCCTACCAAGTGCATTTCTCGACACCGGAAGTGCCCCAATCGAACCAGTGGTCGGCCCGGGGAGCGGCAGGCTTGGGGCGCGCAAGCCGCGAAAGGCCACGCAGCGATTACCTGCGGACGCGGAACCGGAGGATGGTGACGGTGCCCGACCGCGTGGTGCTGACCGGTTCCAGGTCGATCCGGGGGAGGCCCGGGGGCGAGAAGCGGATGCCGTCGCCGAGCAGCACCGGAAGTACGTACACCAGGATCTCGTCGACCAGGCCCCGCTGCAGGCACTGGGCGGCCACGTCGGCGCCGAGGATCTCCAGGCTCTTGCCGCCGGCCGCGCTGCGCGCCGTGGCGACCGCTGCCCCGATGTCACCGGTGAGGTACGTGATGTCCGGATTCGGTGGCTCCGGTGGCCGATGGGTGAGGACGAACACGGGTCCGGAAAAGGGGTAGTCGACGCTGCCCGGCTTCTCGGCCTCCATCCTGTCCCCGACGTCGGCGGTCTGCCGGCCGACGAGCATGGCGCCGGTGGCCGCCGCGATCTCGTGGAACTCGTCCGGCCCGACGAAGTCGGCCAGCTGGCGACCAGCGCCCCAGTCCATCACATGGCCGGCAGCGGCGATGAAGCCGTCAAGCGACATACACCTGTTCACGACGACCTTGCTGTTTCCGGTGCTCGTGTCGTTCATCCCGTTCCTCCGAAGGCCTTGCGATGGTCCCGTGATCCTTCCGGTGCCCTGGGGCTCGTCGATCCACAGCCACAGCCACAGCCACGAGCACCGAAGACGGAGCTCATGCTAACCCCGACTGGCCGCCCACACCCGAGGCGGGAAGCGGCTGGAATCCGGGTCCCGGCGCCGGCGCCGTGCGGCGCTCGTTGCCAGCGGGCCCCTTGGCCGCGACGTCGCTCGCTGGAGGGGCGATGGGCAGCGCCCGGCTGGCGCAACGTTGCATACAGGATGCTGCAAATGCAACGTTGCGCGCTCTATGATACATTCGCGCTTGGGTCAGCACAGAGACCGACGCAAGGAGGAGAGCTGTGGGCAATCAGGCTCGGCAATGGATACAGAGGGCTATGGTCGCTTCGACCGTGGCATCGACGATGTTCTTCGCAGTGTGCACGGTGGCCACTTCAAGTGCGGCCGCGCTGCCGACGGTGACCGAAATTGCACCCGCCAGCGGCGCGCATGGCTACCCGTATGACGCCGTTCCGCAGACGCCGACGGTTCCAGGGGCGCCGTTCATCAATCTGAGCGAAGCGGGCTACGCAGAACGTGAGTTCACGATGTCCGGTGGCGCCACGATCTACAGACAGAGCGGCTTTTGGTCGTCGAACGGCAAATGGAGCGTGACGGCTGCGCAGACCGGCGTGCCGTACACCACCCGCTTGCTCGTGCGCTACCCGACAAACCCGGCGAAGTTCAACGGCACTGTGGTGTTCGAGTGGCTGAATGACACCACCGGCGGGGATCAGGACCCCGTGTGGGCGCAGCTCTATAACGAGCTCATCAACAAGGGCTACGCATACGTCGGCGTGACGGCCCAACGGCCCGGCATGAAAGACCTCGCCGCCTGGGATCCGCAGCGCTACGGCAAGCTAGGCGACAGCAACGACGGCGAGTCCTACGAAATCTTCACGCAGGCCGCGGAAGCCGTGAAGGCCAGCAGCGCGACGCTGCTCGGCGGCTTGACGCCAAAGGAGCTGATCGGGACCGGTGACTCGCAGTCCGCCTTCCGCGTCGATACCTACGTCAACGCGATCCAGCCGCTCGCGCATGCCTTCAACGGCTTCTTGGCTGTCGGTCGTGGCGCGACGGCGGCGCCGATCGGCGAAGGGCTGGTCGCGTCGTCACCGCTCCCGGCGCTCATTCGCACGGACAGCACGGCGCCGTTTATTCAGCTCAACACCCAGGGCGACATCGAAGAGCTCGACGCGGCCGCTGCCCGCCAGCCCGATAACAACTACCTGCGCACCTGGGAGCTCCCGGGCGCCTCGCACATCGACGCGCACGAGGCTGCCTACGAGACCGAGACGATCGCTCACGAGGAGCCAAGCGTGGGAGTGCCATCGTGTGTATTCGGCACGCCGATAGAGGGCACCGGAACACCGCTCGACGGTCACAACCAAACGGACAACATGCCGCTGTTCGAGGTTGAGGACGCAGCGATCGCGGCCCTGCAGAACTGGGTCAGCAAAGGCGTGCAGCCGGCGCACAGCCCTCAGATCTCCACGATCCCCGTGTGGTTCGGCCTGTACTACCTCGTCAACAAGAATAGGTACGGCGTCGGCGAAGGCGGGATCCGGATGCCCGACGCACAGGTCCCGACCGAGGACTACTCGGCGATCAACTTCGCGAATGTCAGCGAAGAGAGCCTCAACCCCCTGTCCATACTCAGCGAGCTGGAAAACGTATTCACCACGCTCGAGACCGGCGGCATCAGCAACGAAGCGCTACGCGACTCGGGCCTGTGCCTGTTGTCGGGGTACTTCACTGATTTCAGCCAATTCCAGCTGAAATCGCTGTATCCCACGACGGCTAGCTACGCGTCGAAACTCGAAGCCGCGGCGAACGCCGCGGTCGCCAGCGGGTTCATGACCCCTGAAGATGCCGCAGCCGCGATCGCCAACGCGGACGCTGGGATCGGCCCGCTGCAGCAGCCGCGCCTCACGATTCCATGACCTAGCCTCTCAACGTGTCAACAAGCGGCGACTGCGCGCGTCCTCTCCCTCCCCGGGGCGCGCGCAGTGCCCGCTTGAGGCGACGGCGGCGAGGAGGCGCGCCGGTCGGCGCCCGCCATCTGTCGGCAACTCGGCGTTCCGGCTACCACCGGGGCCCGCTGAGCCGAACAAGGGCCCCGGTATCCACCGACGGCTCGGCAGCGGGGCGGCGGTCGTACGCTTGTGTGGATGTCGCGTGTGGTGGAGGAGCGCAATCGGCGGATGTTGCGGGCTCGCGACGCGATGGACCGTGCGTTTGCGCGACCGCTCGAGGTTCCGGCGCTCGCACGGGTCGCTCACGTCTCGCCGGCGCATTTCAGCCGCCAGTTCCGTTCGACGTTCGGAGAGACGCCCCATCGCTACTTGCAACGTCGTCGCGTGGAGCGTGCGATGGAGCTGCTGCGCGAGACGGATCGTCCGGTCACCGAGATCTGCTTCGACGTCGGATTCAACAGCCTCGGCACATTCAGTCGCACGTTCCGTGCGATCGTTGGCGAGCCGCCGACGGCGTACCGTGCGCGGTTCGACGGCAACGGGGCCGTGCTGCGGATTCCGGCCTGCTGGGCGATGGCGTGGCTGCGGCCCGCGGGATAAAGCGCAGTTTCGGAGAAGCGCTCGTCGCGTCCGCCATCTAACGTGTCGACCATGCTCAAGCGAATCAGCCACACCTTCATCCATGTCCTCGACCAGGACGAGGCTCTCGACTTCTACGTCGGCAAGCTCGGCATGGTCGTCCACACCGACGCCGACCTCGGCGTTATGCGTTTCCTAACCGTGAGCCTCCCTGAACAGCCCGATGTCGAGCTCGTTCTGATGTCCCCGGGACCGCCCGCATACGACGATGCCACGGCCGCGCAGATCC
>Ga0209415_10007335_pt1 | contig 19279 bp, 14 predicted proteins | sample PeaSoiSIISIP2007_FD_187696 | JGI IMG/M metagenome (GOLD analysis project Ga0209415, IMG submission 187696) | Peat soil microbial communities from Weissenstadt, Germany - SII-SIP-2007 (SPAdes) (version 2) | ecosystem: Environmental > Terrestrial > Soil > Wetlands > Peat | place: Germany... | reverse complement strand
CTCAAGAAAACTCAAAACCCAAGGTATGACCTGTCATAATATAAGGGACAACTTCATACTGGCTGTCCTCATGAATTGCTACGATGCAGTTTCAATTCATAACCGGATAACGCAATGCCGTTTGCCTCTTCCGATTATCTAGCTGATTTACTGCCATTGAGAGTGCCTTCCTGTTTATCATTAGCGCATAATTAAATAATATATCACGTACAGCCAAGAAAAGATTCCGTGTATGATCGCCCAGAGAACCGACTTGTTGAGACTCCATGATATTGTTATCGCCAGCGCCGATCCAAATGTAATGCCTGAAACTACCCCATGCCTAAACATTTCTACCTCCCGTTGCCGTCTGTTCATCTTATCTTGATCATCTTGCGAAGCTTTAGTTGCCATGCACCAATCCTAAACGGACGAAAAGTTGCAATCAAATGTTCTGTCATTGTCCTGATACTGTCATGTTAAAAAAAATGGGGTCACAGCGCAAGCTGTCACCCCATTATAAATTGGGCAGCGGGGCTGGATTTGAACCGACGACCTACGGGTTCTGCCCCAAGGTCAGACAAAATATGTTAACGAGTGCTAATGGAAGGGCATACAGGGGCGCGGGCCAGCATCTGTCTCAGGCCATTTCTACCCGGTCCCGACCGTGCGCCTTTGCCTGGTATAAGGCGCGGTCCACGCGCTGGGTGAGTAGATCTGCAGTATCGTCGATAAGCTGTGCCACACCGAAGCTGCACGTTACTATCCCGACTCCCTGAATATAATGCCTTCCAATCAGGAGGCGCAGATTTTCTGCGAGTAATCTAGCATTGCCCTGCTCTGTGTTAGTCGCCAATATCATGAATTCCTCGCCGCCCCACCGTGCGAAGAAATCATGAACTCTGATATTTTTATTAACGAGACCGACGATTTCGCACAGAACTTTGTCACCCACATGATGGCCACAGGAGTCGTTGATATTTTTGAAATGGTCAATGTCGAACATGATCAGCGAGAGCGGATTAGCGTACCGTTTCGACCGCTGGATCTCGGCGTTCAGCGTATTGTTGAACTTCAGCCTGTTCAAGATCCCTGTTAGTGGGTCGGTTGTGGCCTGGTGTTCCAACAGTTCGTTGAGCTGCTTCAACTTCTCAGCCGCCCTCTTGCGCTCGATTGCGTAGCGAACAGAGCGTAGCAGCAGACCACCGGAGATATGTCCCTTTACGAGATAATCCTGCGCGCCCTTATGAATAGTTTCCATTGCTAAATCGTCATCATCATGACCGGTCAACACTATTATTGGGACATTGGGTGACAATGCATGCACCGTTTCAAAAGCACTGATGCCATGGGCGTCCGGCAGTCCGAGGTCCAGCAGCACGACATCAACACTACTGTTATTCAGGTATTTCATCCCTTTACGGAGCTCGTCTACATGATTGACTTGATATAACACCTTTGCAGTTCCAGACAAATAACGCTGAATGAGCATGGCGTCGTCGTGATTATCCTCAATGAGAAGAACGACGATTATCTCGTTATCCATGATGCCCCTCTCCCGGGCTAGCCTCTGGGGCCTGAAGCCAGGACTCAGGACGCAGTGGGTCGGGTATGATTATATTTTCTCAGCCGGTTCTCAATCAAGCACATTATTCCACATAAGGTTGTGAGGTTTCTCGGTTCAACAGCATTGTAAATGCCGAATTCTACCTGTTGAAGTTCCCAATATGGTATATCTTGTTCCGGCCAATCTCTATCTTCGAGAGGAATATTTACCATGACATGTGTCTCATACGGTAAAGAGGAGGATCAATTTGTGTAACTCCTCGCAATTTCCGAAAAAAACAACTGATTCATTGTTCAGGAGGATCTGCTGTCGTACCTTGCAACCAGATCATTTAACTCGTCCAGAGCAAAACGGCTCCATCTTCCCCCCGATTTTTGATCAGGGCTGACCAAGCACGTAAAATGTGTGCCTTGGCAGATGACGGAACGTCCAACCGGCCAGCTTTTTATGAATATATCCCTGATTTACGGCCATGTCAATGTCGTTGATCGGTTATTTTTAGGGTATGTAGCCAGCGTATTCATATTGTAAATTTATGTGTTAGGCGAAGAATGGCAACCTCAACAGATTCAGGAAAAAGATTTCATCGCATGCTTCTCAACAGAGACGCTATACTTCCTTTTTGGAAATTCACAGTTTCGGTAACTCGCGGGGTTTAATGCCTGCCCAATTAGTTCCTTCTGAGCGTATTTGAAGCATTCGAAGCATTTTGAATATGTAACCTGAATCACAGATTAAAGCAAGAAAGCTTCCTATACTCTAAAAACAACGTAAGATACGATGCCCTTGCGGTTATTGACGGGATTCAGAGGATTTGCAATTTATAACTTTTCTGCAGTGAGGGCAAACTAGGGGAACCCGGGGGACGCGCAGAGCAATGGGACTAATGGCTGCCGGGTGCATTGTCCGTCGGGCCGTCATAGCATGTTTTAGGCGATTTATTATAGCTGGAAAACACGATGAGTAATAAAAGCACAAACTAGAAAGCACCTTTTCATAAAGAACGCTCCTGATAAAAAAACCGCAACTACGGCTCCTCGGATAAAGCAAAAAAGGAGGTTAATACATTATGAAAAAATTAGTCGTACTGGTTACAGCAGCAGTGTTCATATTTAGCATCAGTTTTGTATATGCAGAGGATGAGGTAAAGATGCCCTGGGAAAACATATCAAAGGGAGCAACATCAACAAAAGAAAAGATTAAAGACAAAGATAAAGTCACAGTGAAAAAAGTTGCAAAAGATGATAAAGAAAAAAAGAAGGGCAAAGTAAAGAAAAAGAAGGCTGCGGAACCGGCAAAATAGATTTCACTCATTTAGCGACATTCTGCCCGCAGAAATTCCAAGCAGGTAAAATTGTCGGCCGCAAAGCAGGCCGCGCAGTATGTGCCTGCTCTATTATAAAAGCACGGGTCAGTGTGCAACTTACACCTTCTCAAAATACTTACTGTTGTCAGGTTACAGAAAGGACTTCATACTACAAGTTACAGATAATTTTCATCTCAGTCAAATTTAGGTATCTGCGGGAGCACCTACACGTATGTGTAATTGCAGAAAGTTGAAACTATCGAGCCGCCAAAGACGAAGTGCAATCTGTGAAATTTGGCGGCTTTTCATTGTAATTTAGATCACTCAGTGTCCACTGTTCGTCGCAGCCAACTCACCGGTCGGGAGGGTATATGAACAACGCAAAAAATATTCTATTTACCATTCTTTTACTCATGCTGGGGGCATGTTCGCCGAAAATTTACGGAACAGTCCAGCTTGTGGACGCGAACCTCAAACCCATTCCCGCTGCACAGGAGGGCCCACAAGGTACGGTAGTGAACTTGATCAACACCACCACGACGCTTGAGAAGGCGTCCCATTCCGTTGTCGTGGACGCTGATGGCAAGTTCGAGTCCGTCAAGGACCATATTATCCCGGGGGTGTACAAGGTGGAGGCGAGCAGGATCGGCTTCATGACTGAGACGCACTCCGTTGAGGTGACAAAATTCAGCAGCAAACAGGTGGCGTTCAAGCTGAAGAAAATCCCCGAGGGCAAGCGCAAGAGCTTCGAAGGATCGAAGTCCGACGAGGACAAGATTGTGAACCCGGGCGAGGTCAATATCCAACCGCCGACGATGTAAACAGCGCAACATACGGATTGAAAAGAGAAGCTTGAAAACCCGAAAAATGAGAGATCAATCTTTTCCCCATTTACGTTGGTTGTGATAACAACCGGGAGGCATGGTTATGATGAAGCGCGCTCTATGGTCAGCACTTATGGTGATTGCGACAGTTCTACTCTTCGGCTGCACGGGCGAAAAGCTCGAGGTTGCCGTCAAGGCCCGTATGAACGGCCAGCCTGCGGCGCAGGCCAAAGTAATCGTTGACGGTGAAGAGCTGGGACTCACCGATGCAAGCGGGTCTTTCTCGAAAATCATTCCCAAGAAGCCTGGGACCGAAGTGGCAGTGGAGGTCTCCAAGGAGATGCCGGGCTACCGCATAAAGCCCTGGAAAGGCACGTTCGTTATGAAACTGCCCAAATCCGGAGCCGCGGAGAAATATTCTTTCGATGCCGACCTTGCCGCTTCAAAGTACGTAACGGTCGTCGTTACCGAGAAGGGAGCGCCGGTCAAGGATGTGCTGGTCAAGGCAGATGGAAAGGATGTGGGGAAGACGGATGATCAGGGCGTCTTTGTTTATGAGTTCAACGATCTGCCCCAGAAAGGCATCGATCTCAGCGTGAGCAAATCGGGCTATACGCTCTGGCGCAAGACCGGTTCCGTCGAGCCGGGTCAAAAGCTGGAAGCGGCGCTTACCAAGCGCGTGACCGTCTTGATCAGTGCGCTCACGGAGGAATACGGTCAGTCAAGCGGCATCGCCGGGGCCAGGGTGAACATTAATAAAAAGGACATGGGCAGGACCGATGCCAAGGGCATGTTCGCCTGGTCGTACGACGGGGAGCCGGGCAAGAAGGCACTGCTTGCAATCTCGGCCCCTGGCTACATCCCTGAAACGTGGAAAACCTCTGTCATTCTGGAAGGCGAGGTCAACGTCCAGCGCTATTTTTACCCCACAACGCCCAATCCGATCAGGACGGGCATCTATCGTTTCGTCGGCAATACGCCGAACGTCGATCTGAAGGATGTCCTCATGCAGATGGAGGCGGCGGTTTCTGCCCAGCTTTTCAAGAACTCCTGCTTCCGAGAAGTACCGTCCATTACGCTCCAGTCCGGCATGAAGCTCGCAAAGTTAAACATCGAAAAGATCACCGCCAAGGGGTGGCGCGAAACGCCGCTTCGCAAGACAGTTGACATGATTATCCTCGGCAGCATTGCCAGGGATGAGAAGGGCCTTTTGATCGAAACCAAGTTCTATACGTCCGGCGGCAAGCTGATCCTGAGCCAGATCACGCGCGCCAGGAGTGCTGGCGACATCGGCAGCGCGGCCAAAGAGATTGTGGCCGCCGTGCTTGAGCGGTTCCCCTTTGAAGGGACTGTGGTCGACGTTGATGGTGAGCGCTACCGGATCAACCTTGGCAAATCGGGCTACCGGATATCCACGGGTACGGATTTCACGCTCCTTTCTCCCCGCATGAGCGAGACCGGCAAGGTCGCGAGTTACCGCGAGGCTGGGAGAATCAGGGTCAAAAAGTCAGAAGAGAAGGGATCCTGGACCGAGGTGGAAGATATCAAAAAAGGTGAAAAGATTGCGATCGGCGACCGCGTGGTGCGTCGAATCTATCGCGAGGGAGAGGAGGAAAGCGCTCACAGCTACTTCGTTCTCTCGGCCAAGGGGGGGGTGCTTCCCAACGTGTCGCCGCTGGCCAATGTGAACATCTATGTTAACGATGAGTGGCTCGGCTCTACCGGCTCGGATGGAAAGGCTGAAGTACCGGTGCGCTTGGACAAGAACTTCACCCTCGTCCTCTACCGCCATGGCTATCAACAGGTGATTGAGAAGGTAAGAATTGAGAAGAACAAGGACGCCAAGGAGTTCACGCTCACCGTCAACAACGCCGTGTTCAAGATCGACTCCGAGCCTTCATCGGCTGATGTGTACCTTGACGGCGAGAAGATCGGCAGAACGCCCATTCTCGACGGCAGGCAGGTAACGTTCGGATTCCACACCGTCAAAGTTTCAATCGGCGGTGACTTCCGCGACTGGGAAGAGGTGGTAGAGTTTTCCAAGAAGGAGGAGAGCCGTACGGGGAGCTCAGCGATAGTGCTGCCCAAGGACTATCTCAAGATCGGTGAACGGGCCGAGCAGAAGGGTGATATCGACGCTGCAATCCTGGCATACCAGAGCACGGAGAAGGGGCATCCCGATTACTCTGTGGCGCACCACCGGCTGGCCCAGATCTACCTGGACGACAAGAGCGATTACGACAGCGCCATCCGCGAATTCGAGAACGTGCTGTCCCTCCCGGAGAACCAGCAGCTGGTGTATAAGCAGTTCTCTGTGGCCTTTACGAACCTGGGACATGCCTACTACGAGAGAGGCAACGCGTTCGTTCAGAAGGACCGGGACGCCGCAGCGCAGAGCTTCGGCAAGGCGATCCACAATCTCCAGATCGCGAAGCAGAACATGCGGTTCTTCCCGAACGACCATTACGACGAAGCCCTGCACGATACGTACTACTACATGGCGCTGTCGTACCACAAGCTGTACCTGCTCACTCGGGAGAATACAATCCTGAACAGCGCGAACCTCGCGTGGCGCGAATACTTCGACTTCTTCCCCAAAAACCTCGAGGGGAACAGCACCTTCGACCTGGCCAGGGAATCGGCACAGAAATACTGGGACCAGATCAAAAATCTCTAAGCCCGCGGAAGGAGTTTGCGTGAAGGATGGGAAACACTATCGTGCGCTGGTTTTTGCAGCTTTGTTGGCTGTGGTCTTCGCGCCTGCGGGAGGCGCGGTCGAGATCGCGTCCTCTCCGACGGACACCTTCTCGGTCCGAGCCCGCGGCGCAGTCGCAGACCAGAAAGGGGATAATGCCGAGGCCGGGCGAATCTTGCCGTCACTGATCGTTCCTGCTGAGGCGTCTTCTGACGTAACAGGAACAGCGCAGAAGGCGGAAGAGAAAAAACCCGAAGCCATAGAGCCATTGTCCCTTGGTTCCCTCGTTACGATCGATTCGGGCAGGAACGACGCGAACCCGAAGTGGTCTCCCTGCGGCACGTTTGTTGCCTTCGAACGGATCATTGGAGACAAAAAAGAGATCCACGTTGTGCTTCCTGACGGCACGCCTGTCCAAACAATTTATCACCTGCTGTCAGCAGGCGGTTCGGAGACGAAGTTCTTTTTCCCCGGCCTGTTGGACGGGACGAGCTACAACGCCGAGATGACATGGTCGCCTGATGAGACCCGGTTCGTGTACATGAGCAATGGCGGCGAAGGGAAATATGATCTGTATCTCCAGGATTTGGGCGCGGAGTCCGCCGTGCGGCTCACGGAAGACAAGGAAAAAGATGGCCAAGCCCACTGGTCGCCGGTTGCGGACCGCGTCGTCTTCGTGTCGGGGCGCACCGGGAACGGCGATGTCTATGTTCTGGACCTCAAGACCCACGCGCTGACACGGATGACATGGGGAGACCGCGAATACCTCTACCCCCGGTGGTCGCCGGACGGAACCAAGATCGTCGTGATGCACGGCAGCAACGAGAACCATGATATCATTCTGATCAATGATGCGGCGAAGCCCGTCGAGTCCCGGAAAGCACTCACCACCTGGCCCTACGACGACCTGCGGCCGGTCTGGTCGCCGGACGGCAAAAAGATCGCTTTTTACTCCAATTATAATGCCGCAGGCGATCAGAAACTGTGGTCGCTCATCGTCATCAACGCAGACGGCTCAGATCCTACCGAGGGAAACGGATTAGCCGCAAAGGTGGTGGCATCGGACATTATCCCGGATGTCGAGGTGGGGCCGGCATGGATGCCGGATAGCAATCGCATCGTCTTCGTGAAGAACGACCGGCAGGAGTATAACCCGCTCTATATCGCAGATATCAATCAAAAGACGGTTGTGCCGATTAAAACGGACACGAGGATGAACCACGACATTACGATCTCAGCGCAGGGGACCGTAGCATTCCGCGCCCAGATCAATCAGTGGGACCAGATTTTTACGATGAGTCTCAGGAATTGAATGTCGCGAATCAGGCGTCAGAAGTTGGAATGAAGGAGTAAATGTAGATTATGAAGCGATTCATCGTTGTCATGTTTTCCTTAATTATAACCACAACCTCCTATGCCGCCGACGATGTTGTTACTCGGGCACTGAAGCTTTTTGAAAAGCATCACTACAAAGAGGCTGCACAATTGCTCCGTGCCGAATCCGGTTCGCTCGATCAGAGCAAAGAGGGGACGGTGAACCTGGTGCTCGGCATGGCCTATCTCAAGAACGCTCAACTGCATCGGGAAATGCACCAGGCTGCCGCAACGGCATCTCAGAACTATCTCAAAAAGCTTGCTGCCGCACAGGGACGGACCCGGAGCCGTTATGTCGACTTCTATCTCGGCGATGTCCTGCTGGAGACGGGGAAGCCGGGCGTCGCCGCGATCTATCTGGAAAAGTTCTCAGGGAATGAAGGCGTGGGACAGCGGTACCGTGCGATGGCCAAGGCATGCCTCGGACTCTGCTACTACCGAAACAACGAAGTCCAGAAGGCGCAGGACCTCTGGGCAGGGATTGACGCATCGGACCCCGAGGTAAAGGCCGAACTTGCCGCTGCCTATAGCATGGCCGGACTTGCGGACAAGAACCCCGCCGGAATGGCTGATGAAAGTCTTTCAGCCGTCAAGCGGTCCGGAAAACCGCTCTCGATGAGGATGACCAAGAGTATCATGGTTGTTTACGCCAGGACGGAACAGCCGGAAAAGGGCCTCGACCTGATCAATAGTACGGATATGAAAACGTACTCTTACCAGGAGACTCTCGACAAGTCCAAAATCATCAATTTCTACGACCTCGCGCTGTTGGACGACATGGCGACGCTTTATGGTCAGGCGAGCATACGCTATCTCGAGAAGGCAGCCTCGGACCCGAAGGCCAGGGACGCAGCGGAATTTTATCTCGAACAGGCGTACGCTCTGTTTGGATCAATCGAAAAGTCTTCCAAAATCGCCGCAGCATTCGTATCATCGTCGCAAATGCCGCAGTCCTACAAGGACCGAATGCGGGTGTGGCAGGCAGCCAATCTGTATCAGAAGAATCATGTGATGAGCGAGGTGGTGCACGTCTGGGACGACCTTGCCCTGAAACAGCCAGAGGACCCGGACCTGCTCGCGGATATCCTCTTTAGCTGCAGCAGGCTGAAGATCGAATGTACGACGATCATGCAGAAAACCGCTGCCATCGTTGAGGCCGGGGAAGGGAAAAGGGTCTCTACCCTGAACATCGCCATCGGGAAATACCATCTCGGCAAGCTGGACAACGCTAAGGCGGCCTCCTATCTGGAAGCAGGCCGGGACAAGAGCAACAAAAACAAGATCGAATCGAATGATCCCGCGATGCTCGTGGACCTCGCCGATGTCTATTATCGGACAAAAAAATTTTCCGAGGCTCTTGAGATCTATTTTGAAATGAGCAAGCAGTTTCCCGAAGTGCGCCAGATCCAGGAGGCGATGCAGGGCGTTTATGCCGTGGAGCACAAGAGCGCAGGGGACGTGAAGATCAATTAAACCATTACGGATTGCAGATTGCAGACTGCGGTTTTTTTCAATCCGAAATATCGTGAGGAGGAAATTATGAGACACACTCTGATACTGGTGATGCTGATCGCAGTGCTGTTTGCGACACAGACCGTCGCATGGGCAAACCGCAAGAAGGACAACATGCCGGACGGCGGGACCTTAAGCTACGGAGAATACGGCAGACCGGCGACGCTCGATCCGATTACAAGCAACGAGATGATCTCACTCCGTCTCACCGAGCTTATTTTCAACGGTCTCGTCGGAATTAACGAGAAGCAGGAGATTGTGCCGGAACTAGCGGAGAAATGGGACCGGTCCCCGGATGGGCGCACCTACACCTTCTATCTCCGGAAGGACGTGACCTGGCATCCCAAAGAGGGGGAGGAACCCAAGCCTTTCACGGCAGATGACGTAGTCTTTACCTACAAGATCATGATGCATCCAAAGACGATCACCCCGCTGAAGGTGCGGTATGAATTCATCGAGAGCGTTGAAAAAATTGATGATTACACCGTAAAATTCACGCTCAAGCGGCCGGTCCTGAACGCCCTTGCCAAGTTCAGCTTTAAAGTGATACCCCGGCACGGCCCCGACAACCCGTTGTATCTCACGAGAGATGATCATTACGTGCAAGACCCGATCGGCACCGGTCCCTATCTCTTGAAAAACATCACCGCCGAGCGCGAGATCATCCTTACTGCGAATGAGAACTATTTCAAGGGAAGGCCGCATATAGACAAGTTTATCGCCAAGCCCTTCGCGGACCAGAATATCATGACCCAGGCGCTCATGTTCAATGCCATCGACATGATTGTGCTGGTGAACTCACGCGATATCCCCGAGATACAGGGCGACAAGCGATTCATCCTCGAACCTTACAATGCCCTCTCCTATTCGTTCTTCGGCTACAATGTCAGAAACCCGCTCCTTGCAGACAAGCGCGTTCGCAAGGCGTTCACTTACGCGGTGAACCGGCAGGAGATGCTCGACTCATTCTTCGGCGGGCAGGGGACAGTCATCTCCGGGCCCTTCGCGCCCGGGAGCTGGGCCTACAACCTTGATGTTCAGCCCCTGCCCTTTGATCCCGAGAAGGCAAAGGCGCTGCTCCAGGAGGCGGGCTTCATACCCGGCGCTGATGGCATTCTGCAGAAGGATGGCAAGCGTCTTGCGCTCTCGCTCAAGGTCCCCATCGAGAAGGAGAGCGAGGCCGTGAAGCGCGTGGTGCTCGCCTTTAAGAACTACCTCAAGAACATCGGCGTGGACATAAATGTGGAATTTGAGGAATGGCAGGCATGGAAGGAGGACGTTTTCCTCGAACACGACTTCGACGTCATTTTTGCGTCATGGGTATTCGACGACTCCGCCGACATCTCGTCCCTGTTTCATTCCGGAGAGATCGGAGCGTGGAAAAACAACTTCGGCGGCTATTCCAATCCAGAAGTAGACGGCTTGATCAATGAGAGCAAACTGACGCTCGACCACGAGAAGAGAAGGACCATCAACCGCAAGCTTCACGCGATGTTGGCCGATGAGAACCCCTATACTTTCCTCTGGACGCTCACCAATTATGCGGCTTACCACAAGAAGCTCCGTCATGTGGCCATTCATCCCTACAAGTTCTACTCCTATGCGGATGAGTGGTTCATAGAAGAGAAGGACCAAAAATAGGAGGCAAAAGCCAGACACGAATGTTGGCAACGAAGAGCCCGTCTTGTCTTTCGGGAACAGCGACGTCTTGGGAGCACGAATGACGAACCACGCAACCGAGACGGGCATCGTAACCGTTGCCGTTACCTATCACCATGAAATTGTCGGCGGTCAGATCCATAGCCCTGGTCCTGTCCAGGGAGCTTCTTATCACGGCGCTTCTGCTCCTGGGCGTGAGCCTGGTGGTCTTCATCATTCTCTTTTCATCGCCCGGCGACCCGTTCAGCGTGCTGCTCGACGGACAGATGTCAACGGCTGAAGTCCGTGCCGGTGTTCGTGAAGCCATGGGGGTCTCAAGGTCAGCGTATGCGCAGTATCTGTCCTGGCTGATGGGCATGCTCCAAGGGAATTTCGGCACATCTATTCGCACGGGCCTGCCCGTACTGACCGAACTGCTGCACGTCGGCTGGAACACCCTCATCCTGACCATCGGGTCGCTCCTCGTCACCCTCTCGATCGCCGTACCTATCGCACTCTATTCCGCAGTGCGCGGCATGGATAGGATATCCTGGCCCCTTACCATGTTCTCCTATGTCATATCGGCTCTGCCGGTGTTTTGGCTCGGTTATCTCGTCATCTATTTTTTCACCCACAAGCTCGGCCTTTTCCCGCTCGCATTCGGATTTTCAGATGAGACGCAGCGATTTCGCTGGCTCTATCAGCTTCTGCCGATCCTCGTCCTTGGCGTGGGGAACGGTACGATCAGCGAGGTGATCCGTTTTCTTCGCCAAGAGATGGGGGGAGTGATGGCCGAGGACTACATCCGGACCGCGAAGGCCAAGGGCGCAGCGGTTTGGAAACATTCCTTTACGGAAGGCCTGCTCATCCCCGTAACGGAGATCGTGGCAAGCAAAATCCCCTTCATTCTGGGCGGCGCCGTAATCGTGGAGCAGGTATTCAACTGGCCGGGCATGGGCAGGATGGCATGGCAGGCGGCGCAGGACCGGGACTACCCCGTGATTATGGGCATCACGATCATCGCTGCGGTACTCGTGCGCATGGGCAGTCTCGTTCAGAGCTTGGTGTACGTCGCGGTAAACCCGAGAGCCGCCAAGGAGTAGGAAAAGCTTTATGGAAAAGGTCTGGGTTATAGAAGATCCTGATGAGCGTCCCAAAGTACGGGAAACGAAGCCCGTCAGGAAAGAAAAACCCTTACATGCCGGAAAAAGCCCTGCCGTGGCCTATTCGCTTTCGATGTTCTTCTGGGGAACAGGACAACTGTACAATCATCGACGCGGCAAGGGTGCGGCGTTCATGGTTCTGATGTTCCTCGTAGAGTCCGGGACGCTTCTTGCCCTGTTCTACCGAGAGGCCCTGCTTTCGTTCCTGGCTGTCCTGGGGATATCCCGCACAAAATCATTCCTTCTCGCCGAAATCATACTCCTGGGTATTTTGATTTTTTGGACCTACAATGCCTGCGACGCCTATTACCAGACAAGTAAGAAACAGAAAACCCCTTTTGCCGGTGTATCCAGCCGCGTATATCCCGCCCTCTGTTCTCTGCTTTTCCCAGGCTGGGGACAGTTCTTGAATGGCCAGCCGATCAAAGGAAGTGCCTTCACGGGATTTGCGGTTATCGGTCTCTTCTCGATCATAACACTTCCTCTGGTCTACTTGGTCTGGCCATCTCTTGAGTCTTCGGACACCCGGTCCATCATCGAATTGATTTTTGCAGGTACGATTTTATTCACTCCCGTCATCCCCCTCCTCTGGATCTTCAGCACCTATGATGCGTTGCAGATAAGCCTCGACGAATATCGGAAGGAGTCGCTCTGGGAGCGGATGAAGGCTGCCAACAACCGCCGGCGCGTTCAGGGATGGATGCGGGGTGTCTTCCCGCAGATCAAGGGGACCATCGCACTCGGCCTGTTCCTGACGCTTCTCGTGATAATAGTTCGTGATTATTTCCCTGCGAGCTACTACCATGAGTTGCTGGCGTCGACGCGGTTGCTCTTGAAGAAACGCGGGATGACACTGCTGCCCGAACTCATCGACAAGCTGCAGCCGCTGATAACGATGGTCGGAAGATGAAGTGCTTCAATCCGGCAGCGCGATCCAGTTAACATGCATTGACTAACAATATCTTGGTACGGGGCCTCGCATCACGATGAAAACCTACACCCAAATATCCGGTGAGATCGGTGACTTCTCAGACCTGCCGTTCTGGAAAAAGGCTGACGTCGCTGACCTTGTGTACGTGGGCTACGGGCTTTTGATCGTCACGCTAGTGGTGGCGTCGTACCTCCTCGGCGCGTTCCACCTCCTCCCGCGAGACCCGCAGGACATCGATCTGAATCTGATGATGGCGGAACCGGGCACGCCCGGCCATATCCTCGGCACAGACTTCATAGGCCGCGACATGCTTTCTCGGCTCATTGTGGGCATCCAGGCCTATTTCCTCCCGGGGCTGCTCGCTATCTTCATCGCGCTGACTATCGGTACGGCGTTCGGGGTGATTATAGGATACCGCGGCGGGAAGTTCGGCATCGGGATCACCTATTTCATGAACCTCGTCGACTCTTTCCCGCGCCTGGTACTCATCCTGCTCGTGATCGCCGCGTTTAAGCCCGACATTTACTACATCATGATCGTCGTGGGGTTAACGAACGTGCCGGTTGTGGCAGGGCTTATCAAGAGCAAGATTCAGTTTCTGAAGGAGAAGAACTTCATTGAGGCCGATACGGCGCTCGGCTTGCCGACGAGAACGATCATCCTGAAGCACATCCTGTGGCACAACTGCCGCTCGCCCCTCATCATTCAAGCCACGCTCGGCATGGCAGAAGCGATCCTCATGGAGACCTCGCTTTCCTACCTCGGATTCGGCGTACAGGAACCGGCGCCGTCGTGGGGCAATATGGTTCAGTCAGGCTCCAACTATTTCATGCAGGGCAGGTTCTGGCCCTCGACCGCGCCCGCACTTGCGATCCTGTTTACGATCCTTGGGTTCCATCTGCTCGGAGACGGTCTGAACAACATTCTCGAAGGCAAGAGGAACGCATGATAATGATGACGCCACTGCTCGCTATAGAGGACCTCCGGACCTACTTCTACTCCAAAAGCAAACAGGCATTTATCCGGTCCGTAGACGACGTGAACCTCACTATCGCGAAGGGCGAGACGCTTGGTGTCGTGGGCGAAAGCGGCAGCGGCAAGAGCATGACTGCGCTGTCGGTCATGGGCCTGGTAAGCGCTGGGCCGGGCGTAATCAGCGGCAAAGTCGGACTTGCGACCAGCAGAGCTCAAATAAATCTGCTCCAGGATATTGATAAGTACGTGAAGATCACAAGAGACGGCGGAAAAATCATGAACGTGCAAAAGGACATCGTCGGATGGGTTAACAATGTCGATCATGTGATGAGCGAGGTGCGTGGTAAAGAAATCGCCATGATCTTCCAGAACCCCAAATCATCTTTAAACCCTTTCACTACTATCGGCAAACAGATCACCGAGGCGATCCTGCTGCATACGGCTGCAAGGAATGATTCGGAGGCGCGTGAACGGGCGATCTCGTGGCTTGACCGCGTGAAGATCGATTCTCCGCGGCTCAGGTTCGACAATTATCCATACGGTCTTTCGGGTGGCATGTGCCAGCGCGCCATGATCGCCATGGCGCTCGCCTGCGAACCATCGCTGCTAATCGCGGATGAGCCGACCACGGGACTTGATGCCACGATCCAGTCGAAGATCGTGGATCTCTTGGCGGAACTCAAGGCCGAACTCGGCACCACGACCATGCTCATCAGCCATGACATCAGCATTATCTCACGCCTTGCGGACAGCGTTGCCGTGATGTACGGCGGGACCGTAATGGAGTACGGGCCGGCAGCGGACATCCTTGCTTCAGAGTTTGCATCCAAGCACCCCTATACAGCAGCACTCCTCGCATCCATCCCGAGCGCGCAGAACATCCGCGAGAAGGGCTATCTCCAACCCATTGAGGGAGATGTGCTCGATACTATCAATATTCCCGAAGGATGCCGGTTCTTCTCACGATGCAACCGCGTGACCGGTGCGATACGGGAGAAGTGCGAGCGGAAGGAACCAGACCTCCGCGAGATCAGTCAAAGACACAAGGTGCGCTGTTGGCTGTATTTTGATTGAACTCTGAAAACATTATTTGTTACAGAGATATGATGCGCAAAAGGAGACGAAAGCCGCAGAGGCTGTAACTTCTAAATAAGTTTTTAAAACCTTGCCATTAATCATATTCTCTGTGTCTCAGTATTCTGCGGCTAAATTTATCTATGTCAAAAACAATTCTCGAAGTCATCGATCTCAAAAAACACTTTATGCACCGGAAGGGGCTTTTCTCCGCCTTCAAGGAGCGGCAGTCCATTCCCGCAGTCGACGGGGCCAGCTTTTACCTCAAGGAGAACGAGACCATGGGGCTGGTCGGCGAGTCTGGGTGCGGTAAAACAACTATCGGCAGGACTATTTTACGGCTCGAACACCTCACCTCCGGCAGGATCATCTTTGAAGGAAAAGATATCACGAAGGTTCCGACGGAAGAGCTAAGGAAGCTGCGCGGCCGGATGCAAATGATTTTTCAGGACCTAGACGCGGCCTTGAATCCTAAGATGCGCATTCACGATATCCTCAAAGAGGCGATTACGGTCCACCACAAGCTTGCCGATGTTGAAGTGGAGAAACGCATCAGCGAGCTGTTGGAGCAGGTGAGCCTCAAAAAGAGCAAACTCGCGAACTTCCCTCACGAGCTCTCCGGCGGAGAAAAACGGCGGGTGGGCATCGCGCGTGTCCTTTCCGTGGGCGCGCAGTTCGTCATAGCCGATGAGCCCACAAGCGCACTCGACGTTTCCATCCAGGCCCAGATCGTGAACCTGCTCCGGGACCTCCAGAAGCAGCTCGGCCTTTCTTATCTTTTTATCTCACACGACCTGCGGGTCGTGGAGCTTATCAGCCACAAGGTTGCGGTGATGTATCTAGGCAAGATCGTAGAGATAGGACTTTCCGGCCGCATTGCGCACAGGGCACGTCATCCCTACACCCGCATCCTCTGGTCGTCCCTCGTCGATAAACAGAGCAAAGAAGTCGACAGGGCCAGGAACGTTCATACAGGCCGATGGGGCGTGTTTGATTTCGAACGGCCGACCGCCGGCTGCCGATTCGCTCCCCGCTGCCCCGTCTACGAGTCCAGAGGGAGACCGTCGATCTGTATCGACCCGGCTACCGAGCCGCAACTTAAAGACATCGGCGACGTTCATCAGGTTGCGTGTCATTTCCCGCAGTAATGTCGTGGCACAGGTTCATTTTCCAAAGTTTTAAATTTACCCAATCGTGGCTTGTCCGTGTCACTTTACGTATCCTTTTGATTGATTGGCATAATTCCCATTGCGAAACCTTATTTTAAAGACCGTTTATTCTTTTTATTCCGGAAAGAAACGCGGACGGCGGGAAGTACGATGTTTTGGACTTGGTCAGCGATTAGCATGACCAGGAAGTCTCTCCGAGTTGAAATTGTCCGAGTGGCAGACAGCGACGGTCCACGTCACGGCTGCCATTCGCAGAGGTGAATAACAAAATAGTCAGTTTCGCATTCCGGCCCGAAGGATTCGGACCTGGACTCAACTGAATCCGAGCACTGGATGCGGCGTATACGGCTCCTCAAGAGAAGCAATTTCCTCAGGCGTTAAACGCAATGCGAGCGCTGCTACGGCGTCCTGAAGATGGTGCGGCTTGGTTGCGCCAACAATGGGAGCGGTGACCGGCTTGCTGAGCAGCCAGGCGAGAGCAAGCTGCGCGCGGGGAACGCCACGTTGTCCTGCGACCTGACCCAGGCGGTCCACAACTTTATGGTCAACTTCTTCGGTACGCGAGTACATGCTCTTCCCGAACTGATCCGTTTCGTAGCGTTTGGTGTGTTCGCTTTGCCACGGACGAGTCAGGCGGCCGCGCGCGAGAGGGCTCCAGGGAATGACGCCAATACCCTCGGATTGGCAAAGGGGAATCATCTCGCGCTCCTCTTCGCGATAAAGCAGGTTGTAATGATCCTGCATGGAAACGAAACGGGTCCAGCCGTGAAGGTCGGAGAGATAGAGAGCCTTGGTGAATTGCCATGCGTGCATAGACGAGGCGCCTATATAACGCACCTTGCCGGCTTTCACCACATCGTGCAGAGCCTCGAGAGTTTCTTCGATCGGTGTTTCGTAATCCCAGCGGTGAATCTGGTAGAGGTCCACGTAGTCGGTCTGCAGACGGCGGAGACTCTGGTCGAGTTCGTAAAAGATGGCTTTGCGGGAGAGACCCCGGCCGTTGGGTTCGTCGCGCATGGCGCCGTTGATCTTGGTCGCGATGACAACGGCTTCGCGACGAATGTTGGCTTTCAGAAAACGCCCGAGCACCTCTTCGCTGGTCCCACCTGAGTAGACATTCGCAGTGTCAAAGAAGTTGATTCCGAGATTAAGCGCCTGACGAAAGAAGGGTTTGCTCTCTTCTTCGTTCAGAGTCCAGGCATGGCTGCCAGGCCTAAGTTCACCGGTAGCAGGCGCTCCATAGCTCATGCAGCCGAGACAAATGCGGGACACTTTGAGTCCAGTCTTGCCAAGATTGACGTAGTTCATTGCTCCTCCTGGGGGGCACAGGGAGGCTCAAGCCATCGTGCCCCCGCCGAGATTTGTGCTCCAACTGAATTAGAGCATGCTGCGCTAAGAACGATTCAACGAATGCTCGATCTCCATCGAACGAAAGTCCGTTCTACTGTAATCATAATTGTCTTCTTTTAGAACAGATAATAGTAAACCTAGGAAACAGAGTCTTTAAAACTAGGGTCAACAAAAGCCGGTTCCACAATTCCAAGATTCCGATATCAGTGGATCGGGATGACCCCGGATGATGTAACACGGGTGCTTGAAGATATATTAGAAGCATAGCACACTTTTAATTTATTGGAAATAAGTGACAAAGGAAACTACCGGATAGAGACTCAAATTTTGGCAAGAGGAAAGGTGCCGAGTGTTCGATATGCCTGGCTCCCCGAAGATGATTAATATAGGCGATGGGAAGAGCATATTGACTTAGCGGGGCCGTGAGCCTCACCTGCAATCCTGTAATTTCAAAAAGTGGAGTCAATCATTGGATGTATTCGTTAGATGTTCAATCCATCGAAACTCGCGTGCTTGTGGATAATGTCAGCAATTTCCAAATATCACAACTAAACGGAGGAGGAAGCAATACGCATCCTTGTAAAACCCAGTCGATACAATAATGCAGCTTATCATTGTTTATTCAACGGGGAATGAGACTGCGGACAGACGAGCACACTCTGAAAGGTATCTTTCCTGAGTAGCGGCATCTTCGGCTGCCGGGTGAAAATGCTGAAGTTTTTGATGGTAAAAATATTTTCCTGTGACCAGAGCTTCGTTTTCTTGGCTAGTAGCCAGCCAAATCTGTGTTTTAGGCGCTTCCTCCAGGCTATCGGGTGCTCCCGGTCCACCCATCTTAGTGGCCACCCAACCAGGTTCCAGAGCATTGGATAAAACGTTGGGCCATTTACGAGCAACAGCAAAGGCAAGGATGACATTATGCAATTTAGAATCAGCATAGGCACGAGATCCATCCCATGACCGGGTGTTCCAGGTCAAATCTTTCAAGGTAGGGTCGCCACTTCGATGCATTCCTGAACTCGTATATATCAAGCGCTTTGGTTTTTTAATCAGGCATGTCAGAAGGTATGGGGCTAATGAATTTACGGCAAAGACCTGCGGTAAGCCATCAATAGTCTGGATACGATGTGATTCACGATAGCCAATCCCTGCATTATGGATGATAGCATCAAATAAGCCGAGCTCATTTACCTGTTCCGCAACGTGTTTCGTTTCGGCAATACCGGCAAGATCACCGGATACGGCGGTTTCGGCTTTGGGAACACTTGAGCATGCTTCTTTAGCCCGGCTTTGATTACGGGCATGTAATACTACCTGGTGGCCATTTGCAACCAGTAATCGAGCAGCCATTAGACCTATTCCATCGCTAGAGCCTGTAACGAATATTCTTGCCATAAAAATCCTTTGTTATAGAGATGACCAAAGTTCATTCATTAATAACAAGATGCAGTAACCAAAATAACAAAATGCTGTAACCAAAATGGCAATAATGTGATATACACTCCCATGGTAAAAAATTGTATACCATTTTCGTGAAAAGTACCACTGGAAACATTGAATATTGTCAAAAGTGGAGAATCGAAGTTATGATCGTTCTCGCTATATTTGTTCCGCCATTCCTGCTACAGACCTTAGTTTAAAAAGGCATGTCTGGCTCAATACCCCGAAAGAAACCATGCTATGATATAATAATAAAGGGATCGCGTTAGTACGGTCTACCTT
>Ga0209415_10007334_pt1 | contig 19281 bp, 15 predicted proteins | sample PeaSoiSIISIP2007_FD_187696 | JGI IMG/M metagenome (GOLD analysis project Ga0209415, IMG submission 187696) | Peat soil microbial communities from Weissenstadt, Germany - SII-SIP-2007 (SPAdes) (version 2) | ecosystem: Environmental > Terrestrial > Soil > Wetlands > Peat | place: Germany... | reverse complement strand
TAGGAACCGAAACTGGCGTTCAAAAAAAAGTGAAAGCACCTCCTACACGCACAGTCGGGGTCCGTTGGGCCAGAGGAGATTCTTCAACCCGTATAGCTCGAGGCCAAACGGGATATAGCCGCCGTACCCCGGCAAGGGCATCTGAAAAAGGTGTAGGAACTCGGTTCCCGGGGTGTGATATATCCACTTGGGGAACGAGTAGTAGTTCCACATCTCCCAAAAGAAACCGCAGATGAGCGCGCCCAGGGAAAGCGAGATCACGGCGCGCCAGTCCCCGTGCTGGAGGTGTTCCAGAAAGTGGCGGCGGCCCAGCCAGCGATTGAGCGGTTCCAGAATCAACGCCAGCGAGACCCAGGTGAACGGATAAAAACATCTCGGCCAAACCAGCAGCAGGCCCAGCGTCGCCACTCCCGCCAGGAGCAGCCCCAGGCACAGCCGCGGGGTCGGACGCAGGCGCGGTCCCGAAGCGAAGCGCCCCACCCAGCGGAAGCTGCGCACCAGCTCGGCGGTTTCGAAGACGGCAGGCATGACCACCGAAAAGCAGACGGTGCAGAGGACGTGATATTCCAGCCAGGTGAAAGGACCCGAGCCGATGTACTCCCAATTGCCGGTCCGCCAGTTGATCACCTCGAAGAGCCACCAGGCGGGCGCCGAAAAAACGAACAGCAGAACGAATTGCTTGCGCGAACGGGTCCAAAGCGAGGTTCCCGTCCTTTTCGCCACCAGGGCGTCGGCCACGAGGATGTATCCGAGCCAGAGCGGAAAGAACAGGTAGGCCGTGCGGACCCCGGGCAACATCCAGTTCAGCGGCCAACAAACCGCCAGGAGCGCCAGGCCAGCCCAAGGCACGGCTCCCCGGGCCTTCGTTAGAGTTCCACTTTCCACGTTCCCATTATCGACGGCGCACGCGGCGAATTCAAGTCCAGGGACATTCCCGGATGGAAGGCCACGCCTGGAGGGGATTGAACGGGACTTGCCTGGGTATTCTGAATGACCGGCCGCCCGTGCGGTCAAAGAGGATGGATGCGACGTTATCACAGCATGAAAGACCTGTTTCTTTTCCTCTTATTCTTCGTCCTGCCCTTCCTGTATTGGCGCTCACTCTTCTTTCTAAACAGGAAAACATTTGATAAGCCGTTCACCAGAATCAAAACCGGTTTGCAAGTACACCATTTCCATTACGGCGTCGTTTTCGTTGCCATCTCGGCTCTCATACTGGTCATATCCGGCAAAAATATCTTCAGCCTTGGATTCCTGGGAACGGGATTTGGCCTGATTCTGGATGAATTCATTGCTTCCCTGCAAATGCCCGGCAACAGGCCGCTTGAACTGGAGATTTATCGAAGAACGTTGTTGCCCACCGCTGTGCTGTTCGTCGCTTTTGTCTTAATCGCCGTCGCCCTGTTTCTGCTCGTGTAAGCTTCGTCCACTGGGGATCGCTGAAGTTGGAGGATGCGACAGCGTCCACCACAAATCCAGGAGAGCGTCACGGCGACGCCACCAGGCGATAAAGCCGGGTGGGTTGCCGAAACATGGTGAGGTCGATGTAAAATTGCGTCGTGTTGGTCAACGTCACGGTGTCCAGCGTCACCCAGGCGTCGGTCGGGCCGATCTGGTTGATGTAATCAATGCGGATCTTGCTGCCTACGGCTCTGCTGAGGGTTATCTCCGTGGCCAAGCCCAGGTCCAGCGCAGGGTTCAACGTCGGCGCGTTGGTCTGCCACGCACGGTAGAACCGATGGAGCGGCAGCGGGTCAGAAAAATCGACGTAGAGTTGCGGCGAATTGGTCAGGGTGAGGGCGTCCAGCGCCTGCCAAGAGGCCTCCGAACCAAGCGCGTTGGCATAATCCAGGTGCAGGAAGCTGCCGGTCTGGCCGCTCAGGTGGATGGCTGGAACCGTCCTTCTTGGGACTGGCGGAATGACGCCGAGCGCGGCGGTGCCGCTGGTCACGGTTCCCCAAGGGTTGGTAATCACCACCGCGTAAGCGCCCGCCTGCGATGGTTGGACGTTGGGCAGGACAAAGGAAGAGTTGGTAAAGCCGCTGAGAGGATTGGTATTGTCGAAAAACCATTGATAACTCAGGGGAGGAGAGCCATCGGCCACCACATAAAGGCCGAACGCGGAGCCGGCTTCAGCCGTTTGAGTTTGCGGGTCCATCGTGATGGCCGGCGCAAGCAAGCCGGGATATACCAGGGCCAGGGTGTGAGCCTCTCCCGCCGCCACAGCAATGACACCGCTCAGACCGCGCGGCACATTCGTTTGGAGTGCGTCATTTTTGCCCCAAGCGGCGACCGTGCCATCCGGCTTGAGTGCCAGGCTGTAATAATACCCCGCCGCGATGGCGGACACTCCAGTCAAACCCTTGGGTGCGAGGGCCGGAACGCTGGGGCCGGTGTAGTCGCAGAGGTTTCCCCAGTCCACGACCGTCCCGTCCTGCTTGAGCGCCAAGCTGTGACCTCCTCCCGCGGCGATAGCGACCACTCCGGTGAGGCCGCTGGGAACGGTCGCCGGGACGTCGGTCGTTATGATCGTGTAATAGTCGCCCGTGGTGATCGGAATCCGCCCCCAGGCCACGACCGTCCCGTCCTGCTTCAGCGCCAGGCTGTGACCCTCTCCTGCCGCAATCGCAACTACTCCGCTCAGACCGGCGGGCACGATCGCGCCGTAGGCGGGGTTATTTCCCCAGGCGACGACGGTGCCGTCCTGCTTGAGCGCCAGGCTGTGACCTGCTCCCGCCGCGATGGCAACCACTCCGGTGAGGCCGCTGGGCACTGTCGCGGCGACCAACCCCGCACCGCCCTGAGGCGGAACGCTTCCCCAGGCGACGACGGTGCCGTCCTGCTTGAGCGCCAAGCTATGATAGCCTGCCGCCGCGATGGCAATGACCCCGCTCAGGCCGCTGGGCACCGCCACCTCCCCGTACGGATTTCCGCCCCAGGCGAAGACCGTACCGTCCTGCTTGAGCGCCAGGTTGAACCCATTGTCCCCATCGTCTCCCCCGGCCGCGACGGCAACCACTCCGCCGAGCGCGTTGGGCGGCATCGTCTGGCCATAGGTATTGTCTCCCCAGGCGACGACCGTCCCATCGTTCTTCAGCGCCAAGCTGTATCCCGCGTCCGAATCGCCTCCCCCCGCCGCCACGGCAACAACCCCGCTCAGTCCGCGGGGCACCGTTGACTCGCCGTGGACGTTGCTTCCCCAGGCGACGACCGTGCCGTCTTGTTTGAGCGCCAGGCTGTGACCATAGCCGGCAGAAATACTAACCACCCCGCTCAAATTGGTGGGCATCGCCGTCTGGCCGGAGCTATTACTTCCCCAGGCAACGACCGTCCCGTCCTGCTTCAGGGCCAGGCTGTGCTCCTGTCCCGCCGCGATGGCGACCACCCCGCTCAGACCGTTGGGCACCGTGGCCTCGTCTCCCCAGGCGACGACCGTCCCGTCCTGCTTGAGCGCCAGGCTGTGATAGCCTCCCGCCGCGATGGCAACCACGCCGCTCAAACCGGCAGGCACTTTCGACTGGCCGTAGTTCGGCTCTATCGCATCGACGATGGGGCCTGATCCTCCTGCGCCCCAGGCGGCGACCGTGCCGTCTTTCTTGAGCGCCAGGCTGTGATAATATCCTGCCGCGATGGCAACCACGCCCGTTAGTCCGGGCATCGTTGTCTGGCCGTAATTGGTCCATCCCCAGCCAATAACCGTCCCGTCCTGCTTGAGCGCCAGGCTGAAATAATGTCCCCCTGCCACGGCGACGACCCCGCTCAGACCCGTGGGCACTTGCGCCCCGCCAAATTGATTCAATCCCCACGCAACCACCGTGCCGTCCTCTTTGAGGGCCAAGCTATGATAGGCTCCCGCTGCCAGGGCCTGAAAGCGTGTGCCGGGCGGAACCTGGGGCATCATTCGCTCGCCCCAACCGACAACGGTTCCGGCAGGCGGTTGCGCAGCCGCAACCGGCGCAAACGATGCCGCCGAAGCAAGGAGGCTCCCGACCAAGCCACAGTTGAAAGTCCATTTCATATCATCACCTTTCCATAGTCGCGGGTTGGATAATCGCGAGCATGGGTTGTTCCACGCCGGCCTTAACCAGGTCAAACCAAAGCGACAATACGAACCGCGGACACGAGGGAACACTAAGCCGGATAGAGTGAACGCATATCCTGTGCCACCACCATTCTGTGCGAGAAACGCCGGAAATCTGGAATGCCAGCCAGACTCCGCTTCGACCGGCGCGTGATCTTCACGCATTATGCGTGAAATCCACGCATCCAGCGTGAGACCCCGGCACCTCATCCTAACGCCCCCGAGAATCTTTGGACCCACTATCTGCCCACAGATTCTGCGGAGGAGGCGTAATTATATCCGTGTGATTCTCGGGTTGGGCGCACATTACTTTTATGAACGAAGATGAATACGGATAACCAACTGCTGGCGGAATACGCCCATAACGGCTCCGAGGGGGCCTTCCGGGAACTGGTTGAACGGCACATCAACCTGGTGCATTCGGCCGCGTTGCGCGAGGCGCGAGGGAACATTTCCTTCGCGGAGGACATCACCCAGGCGGTTTTTGCCGAGCTGGCGGGCCGCGCTCGGAAGCTCGTCTCCCACCCGGCCCTCTCGGGTTGGCTCTATACGTGCGTGCGCCTGATGACTGCGAACTTGCGCCGGGCCGAGGATCGACGCCAACGAAGAGAACAGGAGGCTTTTACCATGAACGAACTACTGGGGCCGGACCCGGCCGACCAAGTGTGGCAAGAAATCAGACCGGTGCTCGATGACGTGATGCACGAACTCAACCAGGAGGATCGGACGGCGGTGGTGATGCGGTTTTTCGAAAGACGCAGTCTCAAGGAGGTGGGGAGCGCCCTCGGGGTGACGGAGAATGCGGCAAACATGCGAGTCGAGCGTTCCCTGGAAAAGCTGAACCGGTTGCTCTCGCGGCGCGGCATCCACTCGACCAAGGCCACGCTAAGCGCGGTGCTCGCGGCGGCCGCCGTGGTGAGCGCGCCCTCGGCCCTCGCGGCGAGCGTCGTGACCGGCGCCCTGGCGACGGCGGCGGCCAAGGGCTCAGCAGCCTTGAGCCTCGCGAAACTCCTGATGTTGGCCCAAACCAAAGCCGCGATCCTCGGCGGGTTGGCCATCCTCGTGGCCGCCCTCGTCGTCACCTTCCACTCCACTCTCCTGAGTTTTTGGGCAAAGCCGGCCCCGGGCGAAACTGCCGTTTTGGCTGCCGCCGCCTCCGCCGCCAACGGCTCCGCGCAAGCTGATTCCGTCCTCCCGGCCGGCTCGCCCACAAATCACGTTAAGCCGCCGCAAATGGCCTTGCAGCTTGTGGAAGCCGGAACGGGCGTCCCGCTGCCGGGGGCGAAACTGCACCTGCTCTACTGGTTCGGCGACGGGCGCAGGAAGATTGTGAAGGCCGGCACCGATGCCAGCGGTCAAGTGGGGGTGGACTTCGTCCCGCAAGCACCTTCCTGCGGGCTGAATCTGTTCGTCACGGCTGACGGGCACGTCCCGAAAACCACGAGTTGGGTCTTCGGGCTGGGCTCGATGCCTTCCGAATACACGATGCAGCTCGAACGCGGCAGCACCATCGCCGGGGTGGTGGTGAACGAGGCCGGCCACCCTGTTGCCGGCGCGGAGATACAATTCGACGGTCCCGGCAACGACATGTCATTGGCAGAGAACATCCAGTTTGGTCCCGACACAAAGACGAAGACGGACGCCAGCGGCCACTGGTCCTGCAACCTGATCCCCCAGAATCTCGAGGAGCTTTCCCTGCTCGTAACCCATGAGGACTATACCGAGACAAAGCTCAAGGTCCGGCCGGCCGCGCCGGATGCAGGCAAGCTCGTCATCACCCTGCCAGCGGGCTTTTCCGTGTCGGGCCTCGTCCAGGACTCGGACGCCAAGCCCATCGAGGGCGCGACTGTGCGTCAGGTGCGTCTGAACGAGGAAAATGAGCGTTCCCGGACCACGGATGCCGCAGGAGCGTTCGAATTCAAGAACATGACCGCTGGAGAGTTGATGCTGGCAGTGCGGGCGGAAGGATTTGCGCCGGCAGTGCGGACCCTCCAGATTGCCACCAACGAATCCGCGCTCCGGTTCCAACTCGGTCCGGGCCAAGTCCTGCGCGGGCTGGTGGTGGATGAAGCCGGCACGCCCGTTACGAACGCGTTCGTGGAGACCACCCGGAGGGCGGTGGACAAAATCAGGTGGTCCACGAACACCGATGCGGGCGGTCGATTCGTGTGGGCTTCCGCTCCGCCAGAGGCGCTGCTTTACTCGGTCCTGGCCGAAGGCTTTAACCATGCTTACGCCCTGACGCTCGAGGCCGATGGGTCGGAGCACGAGATCAAGCTGACGCGCTACCAACCGGACAGGGACACGGTTAAGATCTCCGGAACCGTGGTCGACGCCGAGAACAGCCTGCCGCTGGACGCCTTTAAGGTGTTCTTGGTCGAGCTTGAGCCCGACTGGGCCTTCCCGCCGATGTTTTACACGATGGGGAAAGACGGGAACCTCGCCCTGTCGTTTCCTTCGGAATCGAGCCATCCCGGTTATCAGATCCAGATTGAGAAAGAAGGTTATCTGCCCGCGGCCTCGGCGAGCCTGCTGCGAAAGGACGGCAATCAGGCCTTGCGAATCGAGCTGCGCCGAGGCGCGGGTCCCTCCGGGTTGGTGCTGCTTCCAAGCGGCGAATCCGCCGCCGCCGCGACGGTGCTCTTATGCACGTCTATTGTGGGAGTGACCCTGGATGGTCCCGCCCATGTTCAAACCGGCCTCAACACGACTACTTACCGGACGCAAACCGACGGCACGGGGAAATTCTCGGTGAATCCCGCCATCGATCCGCAGGGACTAATTATCGTTCACGACCAGGGCTACGCCGAGGTGAGCCTGGCTCAACTCGCGGCGTCAGGCACGGTGAGGCTGCAAGCCTGGGGGCGCTTGGAAGGCAAGCTGATCCTCGAGTCCCGGCCCGGCGCCAACGAGCAGGTCGCGGCCTGCAGCTACGTGAGGCGCTATTCCGACGCCGGACGCCGTTTTAACTTCCTGAGCTGGCGGCTCGAAGCGACCACGGATGCGGAGGGGAAATTCTCCTTCGACAAAGTGCCGCCCGGCCAATGCGAAGTCTTCCGCCAGGAAAAGGTGTCCCATTCCCGCTTCGCTTCGCATGAGATCCGGGCATCAATCAAGGCGGGACAAGTGGCCGAGGTGGTCCTCGGCGGCGCAGGCCGGGCGCTGGCCGGAACCGCCGTCCTGCCCGGGCCCGCGGGCATTGACTGGCGAAAGGTGCCGATCATGCTGAGATTGAAAACCGGCGGCGAACCGGGCCCGAGGCCAAGGCGCGGGGACTTTTTATCCGCCGAGGCGTACATCGCGGCCGACGAACGTTTCAACCAGGTCATCCAGGCACGGCGGCAATTTGGGGCGGTCTGTGACGGTGACGGTTCGTTTCGCCTGCCGGACGTGCCCGCCGGCACCTATGAGTTGCGCATCGAGGCGCGTGATTCCAAGGCAGACTCGGCCACGCCGCACGACATCTCCGATCCGAGCCCCGTGGTCGCTTCCCTCGTCCGCGAGGTCGTCGTTCCCGAGGGCCAAAGCGCCGAGGTGCTTGACCTCGGGGCCTTGGAATTGACGCGTCAGCAAAGCCAGGCTGCGGGGCAGTGAAGAAGCCCTGAATCAAGGTCTGGAGATCATTTCGCTAGAACCTGAATTTGGCCGTCCTGGTCCCATTGATTCTCGTAATCTCGAGGATTGCCGGCCACCTTCCACTCATTGCCGACCTTGAGCACTGGTTCGATTACGAACGGCGGCATCTTGAGATCGGCATTGACCGTGGGATCGACGTCCACCCTCACCTTCAACTCGACTCTGTCTTCCGCCAGGGTCTTCCGGGCAACTATTTGCATGCCTTTGAAGGCGAGCGGCATAGTCTTCTTGGCGTCTTCGAATCCTTCGCGCGACTTGCCGTCCTTCAACTCTTGCTGCTGAAAGTCGGGGGCCAGAGCGCCTGCGGCCTGCTCATAAGTGCCGTTCAACACTCCCCAGAGCATCGATTGTAGCGCGGCTTCCGGTGTGGCATAGCCGGCGAAGACGAGTTGGTCCTTGGAAATATATCGCCCGGGGTTGGCTGCGGATTGTCCGCTACCGGCCGCCGGCACGGCCTGCTGAGCGGCGCGTTCCCGGCGGAGTTGGCCGACCTCATTGCGCAGACGGAGCAAGTCGGCGTTGTTCTTGCGCAAGCGGGCCAACTCTTCCTTCGCGGCCTGGGCAGCCCTCGAAGCCGTTTCCTGGTCAGCGGCCGATTGCTGTCGCTGTGCGATGAGGTTTTGGTTGTCGGCCTTCAGCCGTTCGATCTGACTCTGCTGGACCAGATAAATGGCCGTTCCGGCCAGCAGAGCTGCGCCTACGGCCGCGGCGATGGTTTTTGCGCCGAACATACTTGTGAGGATTACGTTGGTTGCTGTGGTTGCCGCCGCCGCGGCGCCCGCCAGGGCAGCCGCCATGATTGCCGTTGAAAGCGCGGCCGGGACCGCGGTCGTGGTGCTGGCGGCCAGAACGCTTGCCAGCAGGACAGAGGTGACGGGAATGCCCTGGCCGGCAAAAACGGTTCGCAACTTGTCCAGGGCGCGGTTGACCCGCATGCGGGCGGCGTCTTCGCTGATGCCCAGTTCCTGGCCGACCCCGCGCAGGCTGCGGTCCTCGAAATAGCGCAGGACGAGGGCGTCGCGCTCGGTTTCGTCAAGTTGGGTCATCGCCGGCTCCAATTGTTCGAGGATGCGGCTGGTCTCGTCGGCTGTTTGCAGGGGCTGCATGGCAACGGCGGCTTCTTCGCGTTGGCGACGGCGCTGTTCGGTGCGCACCGCGTGCATCGCCAGGTGACGGGTGGTGTTATAGAGCCAGCCCCCGACGATGGGGGAGGCGCCGAGAGCGCCGGCTTTCTGGATTAGGGTGGCAAACACGTTCTGGGCGACATCTTCGGCCAGTTGCCGATCATGCACCATCCGGTGCGCGGTGGCATAGACCATGGGCAGGTGCCGGGCCACCAACTCGCGGAAGGCCTCCTGCGATTGGCTCCGGATATATTCCTGCAACAACTGCCGGTCATCCATAACACCTTTACAATTCAGTTCCCGCAGGGTGCCAAAAGCGAACAGGAATTCCGAGCACGGGATGTGCAAGAGGCTTTTGGGCAAGCCCCTTCATTGGTTCGACGGTGTTGGGTGCTCTTGACGCGCACCACCTGGATTTCATGCTTTCGTACCACCGCCGGCCGGGCCAAGGGCCAAAACCCCGCTAGGGGTGGCCTGTGTATAGGTACGTGTGGCTCCAACCTCCTTCTTTTTGTTTTTCAGCGGCGCGGCCGATAGGTTTCCGGAGCGTCCGGCGATGCCGACGCCGCGCCGCTGAAAAACAAAAAGAAGGAGGGGCTGCGCCGGTGCTATAAACAGGCCACCCCTAGCGGCGTTTGGAGCCAGGCACTTCCGGGAATATGAACCGCTCGTCGTGGTCGATCTAAATTTCTTGAGAAACCGCAGGGATTCCTCGCGGAACGATCTCCGGACATGGTGCTTCGGTTACTGCATTCCACGCAAAGCAATGGAAACAAAGCTCCACGCGATCAATGTGCCGAAACCTCTATCCGGCTTGTCGGGCCGGCACTCACGGCGCACCGGTGATTCGCGCCCGGTAGAATTGGCTGGCCAGGACGGCGGGTTGAGACGGGGTGTAGTTCAGATGGCCAGTAGCGTCGGTTAGGCCGGCGAAGACGGTGGTCCAATGCACCAGATCGAGGGAGGCGTCGAGTTCGCAGGCGAGATTCGGGGCGGTGGTCACCAGGAGCTGCGGCCGGAGATCGCTTTGGGGAAGAAGGCGCAGCGTGATTGGCGCGGGCACGGTGATCTGATAGACATCGATGCGCGGTTCGTCGCCGTAGGCTTGGGCGATATAGAGCCTGCCGAGGGAGGGATCGTAGCCGGCGCCCCGGATGGCGGCCCCGCCGCTCGTGTCCATGTCGTCGAGGCTCCAGGTGGCGTACGGCTGGACTTCCCAGGGGAGCTTCTGCCCGTTTTTGACCGCCAGGAGGTCGTTGGCGTCGTAGGCCCAGACCTGGTGCTGGTAAGGATAGGCGTGAGTGCCTTTGCTGTTGTCGGCGGGATCGCCGCAGTCGGAGCCGACGCCGTAGCAGTATGGGCCGAGGCCTTGGCGGCCAATGAAAAGGAGGCTGCGGCTTCCGGGCGGGAAGGCCATGCCGCCCATTTGGGTGGCGTAGTTATCGCCAGGAAATGACCAGTCAAGTGTCGTTGATTTGGACAGCGAGTCCTTCAGCCTTTCTCTTTGATGAGTGCGGTGTCCAGGTCCAAGGCCCAGGAGGTCGGATTCCGGGCCTTTGTCGGAAGCCTTTGTCGAAATCCCGATTCGGAATCCAGACGACAAAGGTTTCCGACAAAGGTCTCCGACAAAGGTTTGCGTTCGGCGGGCTTTTAGGACAGCCGCTCTCCAGGGGCTTCAGCCTTGTTCTTTGATGAGCGCGGTGTCGAGGTCCAAGGCCCAGGGCGGGAGCCAGCCGGGTATGTTGCTGAGCGGCAGGACTGATTCGTCGAGAGCTATCCCGAGGGCATCGCGCATGAACCCGCGGCGGGCTTGCACGCGCTTCCAGAGGTCCGGGAACCGTTGAGCCAGTTGCGCCCGCAAACGCGCGTCGGCCAGGACAATGCCGTCTTCGCCATTGACATAGCAAAAGGGGCCAAGCGACACCGGAATGATGTCCATCTGGAGCGCCATGCCGGAGCGCAGCCGGACGCGGCTCTGAGGGGAGAAAGGCGAATGGAGCCATTCGTCGAGGTGCAAGTAATGGCCGGGATTGACGGCGAAGCGGTAGAGTTTGGCGTCGCGGACATGGTCAACGGCGCGCGCGACGGCGCCGGCGCTCGCCCCGACCCGAACATTTTCATACCAGGTGGCGACGACCTGGAAGTAGTTGGTGGCGAATGGCAGGTAGAACTCGCGCAGGGCCGGGGCGAGATCGCGAGGGCCGGCAGCAATCATCCCGGCGCGAGAGGTCAGTGCCCCTTGAACTCCAAGGCAGACAGTATAGGGATCGCCCCGCTTGGCCCGCCGGGCCGATGGGCTGGACAGGCCGCGCCGGGCTTTGTCCCCGAAACTGATCATGCGGTGACAACTGAGCGGCAGGCCGCGCGCATCGAGGTATTCTTCCAAATCGCACTCGGCCCGGCCCGGGCGGAGGTGGCGTAACAGCTCGAGGACACTTTCGGAAGTGACACCGGAGGCGTATTCGAACTGGGCGATCTGGGCCGGCTCATTGAAGACGCGCAGGCCGTCGCGAACGTCCATGAACAGCCGGTTGGCATTGACGACGCGCTTGGGGTCGCGCGTGAGTTCGCGCAGGAGGTCGGCAAGGTAGGCCGGCACCTCGATCGCGAGCGGGCCTCCTGGAAGCAGGCGGCCGTCAAAATGCTTCCAGCCGGCGCACCCGATGCGTTGAGCAGGGCCTACACCGAAGTCTCGCAAGATTTGCCTTAATGGCCGGGAGGCATTGCGTGGCTGACCCATGAGACTGAACTCCTGGAAGAGCTCGACCTCGAGACCCAGGGCCTGGGTGTCAGGCAGGTAGCCGAGGCATTCATTGCCGACCAGCAGCTTGCGGCGACCTTCGGAGGAGAGGAGCAAGAGCGCTTCTTCAAAGCGCGGATCAAAACCGGTCAGATAAGCCAGGTTCGCGCAATGCTCGCGGTCGGCATAGACGGCCAGCGTGTCGAGTTTTTCGGCGCGCAGGCGCTCGAGGGTCCGAGCCACGCGCGTCCGATACAGTTCGGTGGGAATGTCCGGACATGCGGGAGCACGTCCGAAGGAGGGCAGCGCGACGCGCCCGGTGGCGATCGAGAGGTGGATGTTGGGCATCGAGGAGAGCCTACGCCGGCGGAGCGGAAGCGCAAGAATGGATTACACGCTCGCCCTCACCCCGGCCTGCCCGCCGTAGCCGCCTCGGCGAAGGCGGGCCCTCTCCCCCAGGGAGAGGGAGAGGCGCTCGCCGCGTTTGTGGAAACCGCCGCGCCGGGGTGTTGGCGCGCCTTCTGGGCGGAAGGGCAGCAACGCGACGGATGCAACCGAGGCCATCGAGTTTTCAAACAGCGCCCGGAAGTTCTCCCTCTCCCCGCCCGTCCTCCGTAGCACTACTGCGGAGGGTGGAGGGGAGAGGGCCGGGGTGAGGGCGAGCCTCCCTCTCACTTTTCGATCATAAGCCGCACATCCTCGTTGTTGAGCGGGTCTCCCCCAGAACTGAAGAGTTCACCCTTGATGCGGACCAGTTTAGGCCGAACCGGCTGGGCGGGCTTCATCCGTTTCAAAACCACGATGTCTGCGCTGTGTTTCTCGACCGCCAGAATGTCGCCAGGCTTGAATGGCAGCACCGCTCGACGTCGTTGATCAACGGTTGTCGTCATCGCGGGGATAATCCCACAGGTATCATGATTCCACAACAATCATTTCAGCGGCCCGCTTCGTACTCGTGAAGGCTGATGGGCTCGATGCGGAGGTCGTCGAACCAGTAGATGCCTGCGGGATAGAAGGCGTAGAGCATGACGCGCATTTTGGTGACCTCGGGACGGGACTTGCCGGGAAAGAAGACTTGTGAACAGGTGGTCCAGCGGTCACTCGTCGAGGTGCAGGCGACCCAGGTTTCCCAGCGGCGGCGCTCCTTGCCCTGGACGAGGCCCCAGCCGCGGACCCAGACTTTGGCGCCGCCGCTGGGACCTTTGAAAGCGAAGGTTATACGGTAGGGTTGGGTGCGTTGGACGGGTATCGGATCTGAGTAGAGCGAGAGCCCGTAAGTCTCGGCAATGGCGTTGCCGGCGGGTTTGGGGATGTTCCATTCGTTGGTCAGGCCGGTTTTTTTCCACTGGGCCACCATGGCCTTCTCGGTCACGCGGGTGTCCATGCGAATGGCTCGGCCATGAGCCGGGTCGCGGGTCTCTACCCATTGGACACCGAGGCCGTCGGGTTTGCCCCAGGCAGCCGGTTTGGTTGCATCGGCCGGGTCGGCTTGTTCGAAAGTGCCGTTGGGGAGGAGAGATGATGCGGCCAACTGCGCGGAGACAGGGCCGGAGGCGAGGAAGGCGGCGAAGATGAAAGCGATATCCATCGTATCAGGAGCGGGGATTAAAGCGGGACTCGCCGGCCAGTTGCTCCCAAAGTTTGCGTTCGGAGTCGGAGATGCGCCGGGGGACCTCGATGCGGGTGAGGACGATGAGGTCGCCGGCCCCGCCGCCATGCTGGGGTAATCCGCGGCCTCGCAAGCGCAACTTCTGGCGGTTTTGGGTGCCAGGGGGAATGCGGATGTTGACGGGCCCGTTGAGGGTTGGCACGGCGATGTTGGCGCCGAGCACGGCTTCCCAGGGCGTGAGATTGGCCTCGCAGATTAGATTGTGGTCCTGGACCTCGAAATCCGGGTGCTTGGCCAGGCGGACACGCAGGTAAAGGTCGCCGGGCGTGCCGCGGCCAACCCCGGCTTCGCCACGCCCGGCAAGGCGCAGACGCTGGCCTTGGGTGACGCCGGCGGGTATCTTGACTTGGCAGGTCTCGGTCTTGGCGACCTGGCCGGCGCCGCCGCAGGTGGTGCAGGCGCGGGCGCCCTGCCGGCCGGTGCCGCCGCATTGCGGGCAAGGAACACCGCGTTTCACGGAGACGGAACGGACGGAACCGCGCATCGCTTCTTCCAGCGTGACCAGGATGTCGCCCTCGAGGTCCTGCCCCTGCGCGGAGCCGAGGTCTTCCTGGTCAAGGCCGCCGCCGCGCGTAGCGCCGGTCCACGGGCTGCCGCCTCGGGCAGCGCCAAATAGCCGCTCGAAGAAATCGCTGAAGCCGGTGCCCTCAAAATGGAATTCCTGGCCTTCGCCGCCCGGTCCGCGGCCGCGGAACCCGCCTCGGGCGGATTCCCAGCCTGGGGGCGGACGGAAGTCGGCGCCGGAATTCCAGTTCGAGCCCAGCTCGTCGTAGCGCTTGCGCTTGGCCGAATCCCCCAGCACTTCGTAGGCTTCGTTAATCTCTTTGAACTTCTCCTCGGCTTGTTTCTTGTTCTTGGCCACGTCGGGATGGTACTGGCGCGCGAGCTTTCGAAAGGCCTTCTTGATGTCATCCTCGCTGGCGTCGCGCGCGACCCCCAGGGTTTCGTAATAGTCTTTGTATTTCACCGGCATAATAGCCTCTGTATGGAGGGTTATCCCTATTGCGCGACTTAGAGCCTATCCCAAAAAGCCCGGCGAACGCAAACCTTTGTCGCCAACCTTTGTCGCAGACCTTTGTCGCCAACCTTTGTCGCAGACCTTTGTCGCAGACCTTTGTCGCAGACCTTTGTCGCCAACCTTTGTCGGGGCCTTTGTCGCCAACCTTTGTCGCAGACCTTTGTCGGATCGGCCATTTTTCGACAAAGGTGTTCGACAAAGGTTTGCGACAAAGTCTTCTGCCTTATTTGTGTTTGATGTTGTCCACGGCCAGGTAGCGGGTCCCGCCGGGTCCGCCGTCGTTGGACAGACTCCAGAGGCGGAGGAGGATCAGATCGCCTTTGACCTGCTCGCTCAATTCGACTGCGGCGTCGGCGTTGGCGACGGGATGCCGGTCAATTTCGAGGATGACATCACCCGGGCGCAACCCGGCCTCAGCGGCATTAGAATCCTGCTCCACCGTGACCACGAGGGCGCCGTGGAAATTGGCCGGGATGTCGAACTGACGCCGGGTGCGGGCATCGAGATCGATGACCTCGACGCCATCGAGGGCATCCAACTTGGACTGGTTCTGGCTGCGGGGTTTGCTCGTGGAGCGGGGGGGGTTCTCGCTGGCGGGGGGGCGGGTTTCTCCAGGCATTTCGGCCAGTTTGACCGTGAGGTTCTCTTCGGTGGGTTTGTGGCCAGGGCGGGTGCGGAGGACGCGGAGTTGGACCCTGGTGCCGGGCCGGGTTTGGGCTGTCAAAAGCCGGAGATTGCGGCGGTCGGCCAATTTGCGGCCATTCATCTCGGCGATGACGTCGCCGTCCTGGAGGCCGGCCTTATCCGCGGGGCTGTCGGGGCTAACACTGGCGACGAGCACGCCGGTGGTGTCCTCGGGCAAGCCCAAGCTGCGGGCGAGGCTCGGGGTGAGGGTCTGGGGCTTGAGTCCGAGGTAGCCGCGCGTGACCTTGCCCTCGCTGATGAGGTTGTCCATGGCGAAGCGGGCGAGGTTGATGGGGACGGCAAAGCCGACGCCCTGGTTGCCGCCGCTATGGCTGACGATGGCCGTATTGATGCCGACGAGGCGGCCCTGGGAATCGACCAGCGCGCCTCCGGAGTTGCCGGGATTGATAGCGGCATCGGTCTGAATGAAGTCTTCATAGCCGGTGATGCCGAAGTCGCCGCGTCCCAGGGCGCTGATGATGCCCAAGGTCACGGTCTGGCCGACGGCGAAGGGGTTGCCCACGGCCAAGACGAGGTCGCCCACCTCGAGCTTGTCGCTATCGGCCAGGGTAATGGCGGGCAACGGCTTGCTGGCTTCGATCTTGAGCACCGCGATGTCGGTCGGCGGGTCGGTGCCGATGACTTTGGCGTCGAATTGCCGGCCGCCGGAGGCCAGGGCCACTTTCACGCTGTCGGCGCCCTCGACCACGTGGCTGGCGGTCAGAATGTAGCCGTCGGTCGAGACAATGACGCCCGAACCGAGTCCCTGCTCGCGGTGAGAGCGCGGTGGGCTGAACGAACCAGGGTCAGACTGATCGCCAAAGAAAAAGTGCCGCCAGAAGGGATCGTTGAGAAAGGGATTGGGTATGGCGCGCTCGCGGACGGTGGTTGTGGAGTAGATGTTGACGACGCTGGGGGCGGCCTTCCTGACGACCGGGGCAAAGCTGCCGGCCAGGCGCAGGTCCCGGGGCGGGGGCGTGTCATCAATAGTGAGCCTTGCCGCAGGGTTCTCCGCGGTTTTAGAGGTGGCTGACGCCGCCAGAAGGGGGCTCGAGAGGGCGAGCACCAGCGGAAGTGCCCTGCCGAAGTGGTTCATGAGTTGTTTCATTCCAATTACCAGGTAATCAATGTCACACCGAACAAGGGTTTGTCAAAGCGGCGGCAATGAATTGACACCGGAGCGGCTTTGTTGTCTCATGCGGGCGGAATCAATCGAAAGGAATCGATATGCGAGACATTTTTTTGAAGCGGGCGGGCGCGTCAGTTCGCCCCGTTCACACGCTGGCCGGCTGGAAGGCGAGGCTCACCTTGTGTCTGTTGGCGTGGCCGCTCGGGCTGTGGGGGGCTGCGGAACCGCCAGGGTTGCCCATCGTCGCGAAGTGGGGCCGCTTCGAGCAGGCGTTCAAGAGCGACAATCTCTATTCGAACGCGCTGCAGGATGCGACGCTGACGGTGGTGTTCACCTCGCCGCTGGGTGAAACGAACCTGGTGTATGGGTTTTGGGATGGCGAGCGGACGTGGCGGGTCCGCTTCTCGCCCAGCCAACCCGGGCGCTGGAGCTACCGAACCACCTGCTCCGATACGCCCAACAGCGGGCTCCACAACCGCACGGGCGAATTCCTCTGCACGGCCCCGACCGGCACGAGCCCCTTTAAGCTGCATGGCCCCGTCCAAGTGGCGCGCGACCATCACCACCTCGAACATGCCGATGGGACGCCCTTCTTCTGGCTGGCCGATACGACGTGGGAGGGGATGCAGGCGGCGGAGTTCAGGGACTGGGAGTACTACGCCGTGTTGCGGGCGGCGCGGCGCTTCACGGTCATCCAGTGGGCCGCCAGTCCAGGGGAAGATAGCGAGGGGCAAAGCTCCATCGGCGGTTTTCCGGACCGGATCACGATCAACCCCGAAGCCTTTCAGCGACTGGATGCCAAATTGGACGTCCTGACCGAGGCCGGCCTCTTGAGCGCCATTGCGCCCCTGGTCGAACTGGAACCGTACCAACGCGCGTCCGCACTCTTGGACGACCAGGTGGCCTTGCTGGTCCGCTATGCCGTGGCGCGCTGGGGCGCGGAACCGGTGGTCTGGCTATTGGCCTTCGATGGCAATGTGCCCGGAATCGTGGAGCGCTGGAAACGGGTTGGGCATGCGGTTTTTGACGAGGGCCGGCGCGCGCCCGTCCTGGTGTGCCCGGGCGCAGCCATCCAAGCCCTCGAGGCCTTCCGCGACCAGAATTGGGTCGACCTGCTGGGTGGCCAACCGCTCACGGACTTCACGGACAGCGGTCTGCAACGGGCCTTTGGCGGGCCGTTTTTCAAGGAATGGTCCAACACCCCTGCCCGCCCGATCATCCCGTTCCTGCCTTGCGAGAACGGGCTGCGCCCGAGCTCCCACCAACGATTCAGCTCCGAAGAAGTGCGAAAGGCCGCCTATTGGAGTCTCCTGCTGGGCGCTCCGGCCGGCCTCAGCTATGCGGGCGAGGGAGTCGTGGAATGGGACCCATCGATGCCGGAACAGAAATCCAAAGTCAGAGACAGCAACCTGCCGCTGTGGACCCGCGCTCTGTTTATGCCAGCGGCCAAAGAGATGACCCACCTCGGGGGCTTGATGGGGGGGATGGACTTCTGGCGCCTGCGGCCTGAGCCCAAAGCCCTGCCCGCCCAGGCGGCCGGCACGTCACCCGGCAAATTCATCGCGGCGGCGGTCACCGAAACCAAAGACGCCGCGCTGGTCTATGACCCCGAGGAGCGCTCGTTCGTGCTGGGCCTCGACAGTGTGCCGGCGGCGCCCCTTACCGCCTGGTTCAATCCCCGCTCCGGCGCCAGCACCCCCGTCCCGTTCGCGGGCGAGGGCAAGACCCGCCCGGTCTCCACTCCGCAGCGGGGAGATTGGGTGCTGGTCCTCAAGGGCGAGAAACGGTGACGCGTCGGGAGCGTGGGAAGTGCCAGGATGTCCTCAGCCCAAGCGGCAGGGCCAATTCATGAAAGGGGCGGGGACGGCTTCGTCCCCGCTTCCTGTCGGCCCGGGGGAAGAGGAAGCGGGGACGAAGCCGTCCCCGCCCCTGGCTATGCGCGCTAAAAACAAAACGACCGGGCTATTCACCCGGCCGTTCTGCCACATTCTACACTGAGAACTTAAATCGTCACCCGATGCGGCGCCGCAGATCTACGCCCACCAGCCGCACACGGTCTGGCTACTGCGTTTTTGCATCGTCAACATGCTATAAAGGTAACAGAAGCCCCGTCCCCCGCCAGTCACCAGAACTGGTGACACGGGAGAGGGCGGCTCGCAAGGCGCGCGGGGGCGGGGAAGGGGGCATGCCCGTGGGCCGTCAAGGGCTTGCCTTGAACGCGTGGTTACGAGGATAGTTCTCCCATGAGCAAGATTGAGGAAATCGAGCAGGCAGTCGAACAATTGCCTCTCAGAGACTTCGTCAGGCTGGCCGTCTGGGTTGACCGGCGCCGCCAGCAGCTTGAAAAACTGCAGCCGCTCGGCGACCAGAGCCAAGGGAGCCTCCGTGACCACAGCGCCTTCCTAAACAGCTATGCCCCGCAGGACGAAGGTCTTTACGACGATGCCGCAGCCCGGTGAAGGTTGGCTCGCTGATATACCCTTCACGGAGGCAGAATGCCCGGAATGCTGGGGGAAGCCCGATCCGGAATGGGACGCCCTCGAACATCACATGGCCGGACTGCCCGTCCCCCGACTGGAGGACGAATGAGGGCAGCCAGAGCGTCAATCAGGACGTTGCTGTCCAGGAGCCAGCGCATCAATCACGATCCCACTCGGCGCGAACCTCCCGTTGCCAGGCGCTGCTGTCCAAGTTGGACCGGCGAACGACACCAAGGGAGGCTTCGACTGCGTCCCAGTTGGTACGATGGGGAGTTTCCGGCAGCAGCGTGACCAAGGCGCGCCCTCGCTCCGGCAGTTTGGCGCCTTCCCTCGGCACGAGCTTGCCGTCCGCGATCTCGGCCTCAATCGTCACATACGTCATGCGAACATAATGCGCCTCAAAGAGTTTAAATCAAGCGCGGATCGCTCCAGTTGCGAAGCAGGAACCCCGTTAGGGGTGGCCTGTTTATAGCACCAGCGCAACCACCCCCATCCTTCTTTTTGTTTTTCAGCGGCGCGGGTACGGCCAGCCTGTCGAGTTGCCCGCCCGCCGCGCCGCTGAAAAACAAAAAGAAGGATGATGGATCGCGGTTCTCCTATAGACAGGCCACCCCTGACGGGGTTGCTGAGGCCAAACCCGCCATGGGACGTGAAGAGGCGCAACAAGAATCCGTGTAAGGAGCAGTCGCTTGCCACCGCACTCCAAAGTGGCTTGGCCGC
>Ga0209415_10007332_pt1 | contig 19282 bp, 16 predicted proteins | sample PeaSoiSIISIP2007_FD_187696 | JGI IMG/M metagenome (GOLD analysis project Ga0209415, IMG submission 187696) | Peat soil microbial communities from Weissenstadt, Germany - SII-SIP-2007 (SPAdes) (version 2) | ecosystem: Environmental > Terrestrial > Soil > Wetlands > Peat | place: Germany... | reverse complement strand
CTCACTGCTGTGGGCCTCAAGATCGCCGCATGAGTAACGGGAACAAAATCCCCGTTACGCTTCGCATAACGGTCTAAAGGTTTGGCCAGCGGAACGTCTTGTGAGCGCTAAACCGTCATCGAAAGCAAATCCCATGGACGTCTTTCAGAGCGTCTGGTACCGGCTCGTGTTGCTGTTCTTTGCCATGGAGCTAACTGTGGTCTGGTTCGTCCTCGGGCCGAGCAATCCGTGGTATGCGGTAGGGGTGGTCGGGGCAACATTCGCCCTCGGGCCCGCAGTGGCCGCCCCTGTTATGCGACGTGTGCCTCGCCAATGGCTCCGCGTGCCCACGGGCGAGCGCGTAGTCCACCGCATCGTCGGCGTTGGCGTATTCGGCTGGCTACTCGATATCTCCGGATGGAATCGCCATGTCCTCGAACCCCTGCGGGGATTCTCCGGCAAAAGGGCCGGCTTACCCTCCCTGGAACAGTCGGTGCGAGCCAGTGCTGTCGCCCACGGAACCTGCTTTGCCATCCACGTACTATTGGCCGTCCTCGCACTTTTCAGCAGGCATCCGTGGAGCGGCGCACTATGGATGCTGTTGCCGGGTGTAGTCGTTCATCTCTACCCGGTTCTGCTACAGCGCTCCATCATGCTTCGACTCCAGCCGCTGCTGGATAAGACTGGCTCCGCTGATTCGGTCGGACGCTGAGACTCAAGAGTTGTCCAGAAGTCCGGTTAGAGGAAGCTTCCCAGATCAGGGTCAGCCGACCGTCTCGGGACGGAGGCCTCGCCATGGCCACGTCCCCTCGTCCCTCTACCGGAACGCCGCTTCCAGATCCTGCATCTCCTCCGGCGTTCCCTTAAACAGCCCCTCCGGGAAGCGGGCAAAGTTGGCGATCTGTTGCCGGATTGCGGGCGCATTGTTGTAGTTCAATCCCATGCCCGCCATGTATTGCAGGCGCAGGTCCAGGTCTGTGTTGACATGCGCGCCAGCGATCCAGGGACGCAGATCCATCGCGCGCCCCGCATAGGTGGCCAACAATTGGTCAACCGACATAAACCCGACCTGCCGAAGCGATTCCGCCACAGGACCCGTAAATCGCTTGGTCATTTGATCGATATCGATGGGGGCGTCGCCATTCTGGCCCATCAGGACCACGTCGTAGCCTTGGCCGTTGTTGTCGTTGGCCCATACCGTCCCGTTGGGAAACACGTCGAAGAAGGTGGCCAACTCGCTCATCACGGTATCCGGATCGCTCTCGTACAAAGGCACCCATTGCGTCACGATGCCGCCGGGGTTCAGGTGCTGTTTGCAGATCTCGAAGTACTCCTTCGAATATAGGGTCGCCGTGCCCTTCACCCATGGATGGATGGGATCGGAGGTGATGATGTCGAACTTGTCTCCCGTGGTCAGCACGTAATGGCGCGCGTCGTCGTAATGGATTGTGGTGCGCGGATCGGTGAGCACGTGATAATTTTCCGCGCCGAAATAGCGGGCGGTCGCCGGCGGAATGATTTTTTCGATCTCGCAGATGACGATGCGCTTGATTTCCGGATGCACCACAAACGTTCCGGCGGTAACGCCCGCGCCGAACCCGACAACCAGGACAGATTGCGGATTGGGATGAATCAGCGCGGGAAGGTCCCCCAGCATGCGTTGCAGGCGCATATCGAACGGCTCCGTCGACGCCTCCACCTTGCCGCTGACGTGAAAGTAAATCTGGCCCGCGGGCAACTGCGAGATGATGACGGAGGAGTTCCGGCCCTCGCCGCGGAACAGCGGCACGCCTGCGTCGGTGGTGGTCAGCATGCGCCGGCCGTAGGCGATTGCCATCCATGGAACTTCATCCACCTTCCACACCAGGACGGCGACGGCGGCTGTAGCCGCGGCCAAGGCCAGCGCCCGTTGAGGCGATAGGTTCCGCAATAGCATCAGCAACGCCGCGGCCACCGCTAGAGCGATCAGCAGACGCTGGGAGTTCTGCGACCCGATCCAGGGAATGAACACGATGCCGAATAGGAGGGAGCCGACGATCGCGCCCACGGTGTTGGCCGCATAGGTGCGCCCCACCAGCCTGCCGGGATCTTGCTCCGTGCCACCGCGAGACGACGCGGCAGCCGCCAGCGCCAGCGGAAAGCTCGCTCCCCACAGAATCGCCGAGGGGAGAATGGCCCACAAACAACGCACGATGTCGATCTGGAAGTTGAACCACGGGCTGGGCGCGAGAAGGGGATTGATGGGCCAGTACGGAATGGAGTCTGAGAGCGCATACGCGGCCCAGGCGATGGCCCCGGCCAGAGCCATCTGGCACCAACCCAGCGCCGCTCTCGATCCCGTTCGCGCCAGAATCGATCCGGCTCCGCTGCCCAACCCGAGCCCAATCAGAAAAACCGCCAGAATGATGGAAAACGTGTAGATTGTCGCGCCGATCATCACCGAGAGCAGCCGGGTCCAGATCACCTCGGCGCCGAGAGCGCACATCCCCGAGATAGCGATGGTGACGTAGACGTCCCAGGGCGGGGATGAGGGAGTGAGAGCGGCGGCAGGACGCTCCGCTGCTGGAATAACGGGCGGCTGGAAACTGGTTCGCTTGGACAGCGCAAAACTGATCAGAGCCACAGCGAAGTTGATCAACGCCCCAATGTAAGTGGCTACCGCCATGTCATAAACACGGAGCAAATAGAAACCCGCGAAGAGGCAACCGAACACCGCTCCGGCGATGTTTCCTCCGTACAGGAATCCGAGCCAGGAGACGCCTTGCGGAGTGGCTTCCACCCATCGCGCCACCGCCGGCAGCGAAGCGCCCATCAGGAACGTAGGCGGAAGCAGGCAGATGGCCGCGACCACGGCACGCAGAAACACGCCTTGAAATCCGTGGCTGGCGATCGCGGCGTACAGCGAATCGAGCATGGGAATCAGGAACAGCACCACGACCGCCATGATCCCGATACCGAGCTCCAGGCGCGCGTAGACTCGCAGCGGATGGTGGCTTGCGGAGACCAATCGGGGAAGCATCAGGCTCCCCAGACACATGCCGCCCATGTAGGTCCCCAGCAACACTCCGAGCGAAACCGCGGAGGAGCCGATCGCCAATTGCAGCAACTGCAGCCAGACGATTTCGTAGATCAGCGCCGCGCATCCGCTGCCCACGAACAGGAGCAGCAGCACGGGCAAGAAAGGCCGCAGGTGGCCGGGAGTCGAGTTGGAGGATGAAGCGAGGTGTGGTGTGCTCATGAGCGGGATTGGATTCAGGGGCCGGTAGGCCATCATACCTCAGCCGTTCACGCCACACCAATTCGAGATGCTCCGCATTTTCAGCACGCTGTTGAGGTAAGCTGGAGAGCGAATATTCAGCAGAAATACTCGACAGGACGCGAAGCATGAAACCCCTATTCAGTTCCATCATCGTGGCTGCCGCTCTCGCTTGCGGAGCAGTCGCGCTTTTCGCGCAGTGGCCTTCTTATCCGACGGGAGTTCCCAAGGGGCCCGATGGCAAGCCGGATCTCACCGCGCCTGCGCCCCGGACAGCCGATGGCAAGCCCGATTTCTCGGGAACCTGGCAGCTCGGAGGCCGAGGTGGGGGTGGCGGCGGTGGCGGTCGCGGCGCCGCGCAGGCCAAGGGTGCTCCGCGTGCTGGTGGAGCGCCAGCTGCTGGAGCGCCGGCTGCTGGCGGACCTCCCGCGGCTGGTGGAGTGGACGCTGCTGCTGCGGGGGCTGCACGTGGACCGGGCGGAGCCAGAGTGTGCGCTCCTGTCGCATCCACGGAAGGACCTCCAGTGGCCACGTTCGCGAATATCGGCGCGAACATGCCCGGATGTCTGCCTCCGCTGACGCCCTGGGCAAAGGAGGTGCTGGACCAGCGCAAGTCGGAAAACAGCAAGGACAATCCCGACGCGCATTGCCTGCCGCTGGGCTTGATGCAATTGCACGAGCATCCTCAGCCCAGGAAAATCATCCAGACGCCAGGCGTGATCGTGATTCTGTACGAAGCCCAGGCAGGCGTCCGGCAGATCTTCACCGATGGACGGCCTTTGCCCAACAACGATCCTCAGCCGTGGTGGTACGGCTACTCGATCGGCCATTGGGACGGCGACACCTTGGTGGTCGAGACCAACGGATTCCGCGACGACGTTTGGCTGGATATCGACGGCAGCCCGCTAACCAACACCGGCAAGATGACTGAGCGAATGCGGCGGGTGAATTTCGGCACGCTGCAGACCGATGTCACCATCGAGGATCCGAAAGCTTATACCAAGCCGTTTACCGTCCGAGTGACCCACCGTCTTATGCCGGACACCGACCTGATCGAGTTCATTTGCGGGGAAAACGAGAGAAGCGACGCGCACCTAGTCGGGAAGTAAAACGTAGGGAAATGAACCTCACCTGCGGGTGAACTTGTCGAAGACCGTCATCACCGGCAGCGCGTTGAAATTGTCGTCGAAGAATCCGCGCGACGCCAGATTCCCCGTCACCGCCGGTTCCCACCAGAACACACCGATGCCGCGGCCGCTGGGTGCGGCTTGCACCACTCGGTTCAGCTCCTCCAGAAACTCTTTTTGACCCTCCGGGGTCTCGGGGAACGGACCCGGCTTGTTGCGATACTCGGCCGGCTTCCAATTGTAGGCCGCTTCGACCACGACGATGTCCTTCTGATACTCATTGGCCATGAAGATCAGATTCTCGCGCAGATCGTTCAGGCTTCCGTGCCACCACGGATAGTAGGATTGGCCGATGACGTCGAAATTGATGCGGTAGGAATTGATCTTGTCGAAGAAATTCTTGGTGGCATTCTTATCGCCGCCCTTATCGATGTGAATCATGATGCGGGGCCGCGGCTGGTTGCCTTTCCCCGCTTCCACGCCGGCGATCCCAGCTTTCAGCAAGTCCGCGAAATTGTCCCAGTTCGCCGGAGCCTTTCCATCGGGCCAAAGCATGCCGCCCGGAATCTCATTTCCGATCTGCACCATGTCCGGGAGCACGCCCGCCTCGCGAAACGCCGCAATGCTGTCGCGCGTGTAATTGAAGACGGCCTCCACCAGCTGCGCGTGCGCGAGACCTTCCCAGGCTTTGGGGAGAAACTGCTTGCCGGGGTCGGCCCAAGTGTCGGAATAGTGATAATCCAGCAGGAACTTGAAGCCCAGTTTCTTAGCGGCTTGCGCCTCGGCGATGGTGTATTCCAGATTGTTGGGAAGCTGTGTGGGTGTGTGAAACAGGCGCAGGCGAATCCAGTTGTAGCCGTGGTCTTTGAAGATTTGCAAGCCCGGCTTGGGCTGGTTGTTGTCCTTGAAGACAGTGCCGCGATCCTCGGCCTGCTTCAGGAAAGAGAGGTCCGCGCCCACCGCATAATCGGCGGCGTGAGCCTGAGGAAGCGCACTTACCAGGAACAATGCGGCAGTCAGCAGCCGGTTCATAACTCATAGCGTAGCGCGGTCTAAGTGTCGGCTCGTTCCACCCGGGTTGTCGCCCAGAAGCGGTCCGGGGAGGTGAAAAAAACAGCCATAGCCGCGAGCGAGGCGGCGTTCATGGTCAGGAAAGTGCGCGCGGGAGAAGTGATGCGCTTTACCGGCAGCCAGTGGGGGACGAAACCATCCAGCAGAGCCAGCAGCACCAGGACGCATTCGTCCCCGATCATCCACGAGCGGAAACGCGTCGCCGGCAGCGCAATCGTGGCCGCGAACACGAGCAGAATCGCCCAGGGCAGCGCCAATCGTCCGAATTTGTGGGACAGGAAATGAATCCGCATGCGATCGCGGGAAGTGAACAACTGCGGCATTCTGGTGAACACCTGCCACAAGCCCGCCAGCGTGCGGCAGCGGCGCCGGAATTCCGTGCCGGTCTTGGCGGGGTAGTCGACGGCGATCGCGTCGGGTTCGAAAATCACCCGGTACCCCTGGAAAAATGCCTTCAACGGCAACATTGCATCGTCGCTCAGAGTGTCCGGAGGGATCGGGCCCGCCAGGTCGCGGCGCATCGCGTAGATGCATCCGGTGGTGGAGAAAATGGAGTCGATATTCGAATGCTGCTGGCGCGCCCACACTTCGTAGCGCCAGTACAAATCCATGTCGGCTTGCTCCCCCCGGCGGCCCTTGAGAAGCTGCATCCTTCCGCTCACCGCGCCGATCGACGGATCCGCGAAGTTCGCCACCAAATGGCGGAGCGCATCGCGATCCAGTTTCTGGCGCACGTCGGTGAAGAACAGGATGCCGCCCGTCGCGGTTGCGATCGCCGCATTGAGCGCGCTGGCTTTGCCGCCATGCGGGAGCGCTAACAACTGGACGCCGCGCGGCTCGAACTCCTGGACGATCGATTCTGTGTCATCCGAAGAACCGTCCGACACCACGATAATCTGAATCAGTTCTCGCGGATAATCCAGATCCAGAATCGATTCCAGCTTGGCCCTGAGGAATTCCGCCCCATTGTAGACGGCCAGAATAACTGAAACCGTCGAGGTGTAGTCAAGATTCTTCGCTACGGCGCGATTCCCCTTGCGGGGCCACGCCGCCAGAAGCAGTGGATAACCGATCAAAATGTAGGCAACGATCGCCAGGGCCAGGCTCAGCGCGACATAGACCAGCATGACCTACGGCTTGATAAGGCGCACGCCCCGAATCGCAATCAAATCATTTAGATCGGGCATCCTTCCGATTATACTCCCTGGTGCTCTTTTCTTCCCGCACGGCGTCTTCAGGCTCAAGCGCAGCCGGTGGAAGCGGAGTCTCATCCTCAACCGCACGGGCCAGCGCCAGCAGGCTGCTGGAATCCGCCGAAGAAGTGGCTGGCCCCCTCGACGCGCGGCTGCGGGCGGGAGCCTGCTGTTTCCCCCGATCATCATGACGCAGAATGACTTCCATGACGCCGACGGAAATAAGGAACAGGATAAGAATCACCTGGGCAACCACCTTCTTGCCTCCTCATCGGCGCGCCCTCAGAAAGCTTGAAGAATCCTCCGCCAAGCCATAAAGGGAACGTGGAAGAACTTGATTGCAAAAGGGAACCCTTCCGTGAGACAATGGCAGAGTTTTGAAATGGCACGTCCCGGCGAGCCGGGATCGAAATAGGAGAATTAAGTAGTGAGAGAAAAGGGTGTCGTGAAATGGTTTAACGCCGCCAAGGGCTATGGATTCATCCAAAGAGCCAGCGGCGAGGACGTGTTTGTCCATTTTTCCGCAATCCAAATGTCCGGTTATCGGACCTTGGAGGAAGGCGCGGAGGTGGAGTTCGAGGTGAAGAGGGGGCCCAAGGGTCTCCAAGCCGAGAACGTAAACCGCCCGTAACATCCGGCTCGACCGGGAGCAACATAGCAAGGCCGCTCCGGAGGGGGCGGCCTTTTTATTTTTCTTTCTCTCTTTCAATTCCCAGAGCGCGGATGCGCTTGTGCAAGTTGGTCCGTTCCATTCCCAGCGCCCGGGCCGCAGCGGAGACGTTCCAATCAGCGTCCTGCAAGGCGCGGAGAATGTGATCGCGCTCGGCGGATTCCCTGGTTTCGCGCAGGTTGCTTCGCGGAGCGCTCCGGTTCAGGCGAATCTCGGAAGGCACGGAAGCGGCTTCGATAGCGTCGCCGCGCGCGAGAATGGCCATGCGCTCCACCACGTTTCGCAGCTCGCGGATGTTGCCGGGCCAGCCGTAGTGCTCCAGCGCGTCGACGGCGTCCGGATTGAACTGCTTGGGGTGGAAATTATTTCGGGCACAGAATTCCGCCAGAAAATATTCGGCCAGGGGACGGATGTCCTCCACCCGCTCCCGCAGCGCCGGCACGCGCACGGGCATTACGCATAGCCGGTAGTAAAGATCCTCGCGAAATTTCTGCTGCACCACCATGTCGGTCAGATCGCGGTTGGTGGCGGCAATCACGCGCACGGAGACCCGGATGGGCTGCTCCCCGCCCACGCGGTGAAATTCGCCCTCCTGCAACACGCGCAGCAGCTTGGCCTGCGAGGAAGCGTGCAGATCGCCGCATTCGTCCAGGAACAGGGTGCCTCCATCGGCCAGCTCGAATTTGCCGCGCCGGGCCGAGGTCGCGCCGGTGAACGCTCCGCGCTCATGCCCGAACAGCTCGCTCTCGATCAGCTCCGTCGGAATCGCCGCGCAGTTCACCTTCACGAACGGCCCCGCGGCGAAAGGACTCTCGGCGTGGATGTGCGCGGCCAATAGTTCCTTGCCGGTACCCGATTCTCCGGTCAGTAGCACGCGGGCGTCGGTGCGTGCCGCGAGCGTTGCCTGTTCCAGAACCTTTCCAAATGCCGGGCTCAATCCGATCATGCGTGCCGCGCCGGCGAGTTCGCGCAGGAGTTGATTTTCGTCGCGAAGCTGGGACTCGGCCAGCGCGTGCTTCAGCGATAGCAGCACCTTGTCGCGGCTGAGCGGCTTCTCCAGAAAATCGAAGGCGCCGGCGCGGGTTGCCTCCACGGCTTCCGCGATGGTCCCGTGCCCAGAGATCATCAGCGCCGGTGCGGCCACGTCATTTGCGCGCAGCCAGCGCACCAGGTCGATACCGCTGCCGTCGGGGAGGCGCACGTCGATCAGGTACACGTCGGGACGTTGGGTGAACGCCTTGGCTTCGGCGACCGAGGCGCAGGTGCTGACCCCGTAACCCTCGCGCTCCAGAATCATACGCAGGGAGCGGCCGATATTCTCCTCGTCATCGACGATTAGAACGCGCTTCATCCCGGGGCTTTCTTCATAGCGCCGGGCGCCCGTTCGCCCGCGCCTGGTTAGAATAAGCCTGGTTTGCACAAGATAGGCTGAGGCGAAACGCCGCGCCGCCCAGCTCGCCGCCTTTATGAAGATCGAGTGCTTCCAGCTCGCCTCCGCACAGCAACGCGCTTCGGCGCGCAATGGACAATCCCAAACCCATGCCGCCCTTTTTGAATGAAATGCTCGGCTCAAACAGAGTGGATCGGGCCTGAGCGCTCAAGCCTGGGCCGGAGTCGTGAACCTCCACCGCCAGTTTCTCGCCCTCGATAGCGGTCGAAGCCATCACCACGCCGCCGGGCCGGGCTGCTTCCGCAGCATTCTCCAAGAGATTGGTTAGCACGCCTTTGATCAGATCGGGATCGGCCACCACGCGAGGATGCTCCGGCGCCAGGCGCAACTGGTAGGCCACCTCCGGATGAGCCGCCTTAAGGAATGAGACGCGCTCCTCCAGCAACGCGTTAACGTCGATTTCTTGAGGGATCACCGGGGGCTCGGAGGCGAACTCGGAGAACGCTCGGACGCGCCGCTCCAGCATATTGACCTCGTCGGCGACGATCTGCGAAGCCTGTCCCAGAAACGCGTCGTCGACGGCGCCGCGGCGGCTGACGATCTCCTCCATGGTCAGGCGGATGGGCGTCAGGGAATTCTTGACCTCGTGGGCCATTTTGCGAGCCAGCGCCTGCCAGGTCGCCAGGCGGGTGAGATGGATCAGGCGTTCACGCGCCTGCTGAAGCTGGCCGGCCATGTGGTTGAAGGCTTCGAGAGCGGCCCCGATTTCATCGCTTCCTCCCGGAGGTACGCGGACGCTTAGGTCGCCTGCAGCAACGTCGCCCAAGCCCTGCGTCAGTCTCCGCACCGGCCTGCTGATGCGCGCTGCAAGAAACACCAGCGCGCCCAAAGCCGCAAGCCATAGCACCGACGCCACCGCCAGCAGCGTGCGGCTGAATCCGCGCCGGAAGTCGGACTCCTGGACGCGGCCGGCGCGCGCAATCTGGCTTCTCAAATCGCTCATCTTCACCCCCATGGGGCGCGAATACCGCAGCACCTCGCCGTTACCGCGGACGTAATAATCGATGTGGTCGCCGCCGTCGCCGGAGAGCTCGAACTGCTCCGGTTCGCCGCTGTCCCAAAATGCCTGCGCCTCCGTTGGCGGAAGATGAGCCGGCGTCGCGCGTCCCTCCGCGGCATCGCGCCTCAACGCCTCCCGGGATTGCTGATACAGCTCGCGCCCGGTGGCTTCGAGCGAGCCGGATAGCGCGTTCAAATCCAATAAGGGAGCCGACAGGCTGTACTTGAGCAGGTACAGACCGGTCCACAGCGTAAGCCCCAGCGGCACCAGAGTCGCCAGCAAAAAGACCAGGATAAGGCGGTTGCGCAGCCGGTTCATGACTTAGGCAGCGGCAGCAAGGGAACGCTCCATTCCTTTAGTGTACGTGGGACGGGCGCCCAAAGCCCGAAAAACTTCCCTTTTGAGGGGTCGCCGAACGAATCGCCCCCGGATTGCATCAGTCAAATAGGATGAGGTTACGTCAGACTATAGCCTTCGCATTGCCGATCCTACTGGCGGCTGCGGCGCACGCTCAGGGTGGCCCACCATTTCGCACCGACGATCCCGACACCCCCGGTAACCAACATTGGGAGATCAACTTCGGCTGGATTGGCGACCGCAATCCCTCCGACGGCGCCTACCAGGTGCCCGATTTCGACATCAACTACGGCCTCGGCGACCGCATCCAGCTCAAGTACGAGCTGCCCATCGCCATCGAAGAGATCCGCCCTCTACCCGCGGCTTTAGGCCAGCCCGCGCAGTCCGGCCACGTGATCGCCGGTCTCGGCGAGAGCCTGCTGGGAGTAAAATTTCGCTTTTTCGAACATCAACCCCATACAAACTGGCTGAAGGATACCTTTGGCACTGGGCTCCATGACCTCTTCGGACAACAGCCCGCGCAGCAGACTCAGCCAACGGTCCAAACACCACCCCCCACGAATCCGACTCAAGCCGCCGGCCAGACTCAGGACGCAGCGTGCCCAGACGATTTGCCCAACTCCCCTGGTGAAAAGGCGCCCGAACCCAATTTTAGCGTCTCGACTTACCCGCAGGTCTTTCTCGACAACCCGACCCGTGCAGTCGCGCGCGGCCTGGTCGCTCCCGGCCCCAGCTTCTTTCTGCCGCTCGAGGTCAGCGGGCGCATGGGGCCCATACGATTCGACATCGAGACCGGCTATAACTTTGGCAACTACTCGGCACCGCGAACCTGGAACAGTGGCATGCTGGTCGGCCATGAGTTCAAGCGCAATGAGGTCTACCTCGAAATTTATGACACACAGGACGTCAACTTCATCCCCGCTGGCCATGGCGGCGTGGGAGAATTCGCCACAGGCTACCCGAGGCAGCGCGAGTCAACCCTCGGACTCGGCGGGCGGCAGGCACTTAACAAGGGCAAGACGCTTAACCTGCTGCTGATGGGCGGCCGCAGTTTCCAGACCATTACCCTTACGAACGGTCAGCCTAGTTGGATCGCCTACGTTGGCCTCCAGGTCTTGTTGGGGCCAAAGGGCGAGTGACCCTCCCTCCGGCCTTATTGTAGTTCTCTACATAGGATGGTAAGATGGAGTCCGTTCCAGAAGGGAAGGACGCCCATGCTCGAGCTCCGCCGCGTTTCCAAGAGCTTTTCCGGCATACCCGCCGTCGACGACGTGAGTTTTTCGGCGCGCGCCGGCGAAGTGACCGGATACCTGGGGCCGAACGGCTCCGGCAAGTCCACCACGATGAAGATGATCACCGGGCTCATTCAGATGACTTCTGGCGAGATCCTTTTCGACGGCGTGCCCATCCAGCGCGACCCGATCGCTTACAAGCAGCGCATGGGCTATGTACCCGAGGAGCCCCATCTCTACGCACATCTGAGCGGCCTGGAGTATCTGACCATGGTGGCGCAGTTGCGCAATCTTCCCGTCAAATCTTCCGCCGAAAAAATCGAAGGATTGCTGCGATTGTTCTCCTTGCACGGCGACCGTCACGTGCCCATCTCGTCGTATTCGAAGGGCATGCGCCAGAAGGTGCTGCTCTCCGCCGCGCTGCTGCACAATCCCGACCTCATCCTGCTGGACGAACCGTTTTCCGGGCTGGACGTGGGCTCGGCTCTGGTGATGCGCAGTCTGATTCAGGAGCTGGCGTCGCGCGGCAAGGTGGTGTTGTTCAGTTCGCACGAGCTCGAAACAGTGGAGCGGGTCTGTTCGCACGTCGTGATTCTGCATCGCGGCAAGCTGGTCGCCGACGATTCCATTGAACGGCTGCGAACGCTGATGTCGCTGCCGACGCTCGAAGAGATCTTCTCGCAGCTTGCCATCGAACAGGATACGGCGGCGGTTTCGCGGGAAATCGCGGAGCTGATCCAGGGATAAGCTCCATGAAGAAGGGCACGGCCAAGCTCCAGTTCCGAGTCTTGTACCGGCAGTTTCTCCTCCGGGTCGTCGATCTAGAACTGCTCGCGCCTAAGGGCGACGTCACCAAGCTGCTGGGGCAGTTCGTGGCGCTGCTCGCGATCATCGGCCTATGGGTATTATTGCCCTCGATTGGTCTGGCAGGTTCGGTGGCCGGCTCCTTGCCGCCCGATTTTGGTTTACTCCTTGCATGGGTTGAGGCGCACTTTCTCATCTCTACAACCATGCTGGCGGTGGGATTGTTCGCGGTATTGAGCTGGGAGTCTATGTTTCCAGACCGCCGCGACGTGCTGGTGCTGGCTCCTTTGCCTGTTCACGGGCGTACGTTGTTTGTGGCCAAGGCTTCCGCGGTGGCCACGGCACTGAGCCTGACGGTGCTCGCGCTGAATTTCTTCCCCAGCCTCGCCGCGGCGTTTTTCTTCGCTACTGCACCGACGGCGCCGCCTGTTTATGATCCAGCCATCGCGCCGGTGAGCGCCGCGAATTTGAAACCGGTTCTGGATCGCGATCTGATTCCCGCGAGAACAGGTACCGGCGCGCTTGCGCCCGCGCGTGCGGGCGTGGCCATTGGAGTATTGGATCACGGCGAGCGGCAGGTTCTTGCATACGGAGCGGCGGAGCCGAACTCGATTTTCGAAATCGGATCGATTACCAAGACGTTTACGGGCCTGGTGCTGGCCCGGATGGTGGAAGAAGGACGCGTGAGGCTCGACGAACCTGTGCGCGAGTTGCTGCCGCCGGGACTCGTGGCCAAGCCTCAGGGCGAAGAGATCGCTCTGCTCGATCTGGCGACGCACCACTCCGGACTGCCGCAGATACCCGACAACCTGAGAGCGAATGAGGACTATAGCGTCGAGAAGCTCTACGCCTACATTGGCAAGCACGGCGTGGGCAAGCCTGCCGCGGCGGATTTCCTTTACAGCAATCTTGGCTTTGGCCTGCTCGGCCAAGCGCTGGCGAACCGCGCGGGAATTGCGTATCGCTTCCTGGTGCAAGAAGAGGTCACGGGACCGCTCGGGATGAGCGACACGGTGGTGTATCTCTCGGAAGAGAAACAGACCCGTGTGATTCGGGGTTACGATAACTCGCGCCGCTCGCCGCTTCCCTGGGATCAGGCTGGGCTCGCCGGCGCAGGGGCGCTGCATTCGACCGCCGGGGATATGCTGACGTATCTCGACGCCCAACTGCATCCGGGGAAATTCGAAACACTCTCGGCGGCGATCGCGCAATCGCACCAGATTCACGCGGACGCCGGGCCTAGCGGCCGCATCGCGCTGGCGTGGGCCTACGACGCGGATCTCGGCTTCTACTGGCACAACGGCGCAACCTCGGGCTTCAGCAGCTACGCGTTCTTCTATCCGAAGGGCGACAACGCAGGCGTCGTTCTGGTGAACAGCACTCCTGGCATCTTCAGCTTCGCCGACCAACTGGGAGCTCACATCGGTCAAAGGTTGGCGGGCGTACCCGCAGTTTCGTTGGCGAGCCCGGTGATCTCCCGAAAGGACAGCCTCCTAAACGATGCCCGCTCCTTTGTCGCGCTTTGGATTGCGATGTTCGCGGGGGGAGCGTTCATCTTCTGCTGCATGCTGAGCTTGCAAGGATTGGCGCAACTGCTGCCGCGGCAATGGTTCTTGCGTCTGTCAACGGCCTTGCAGATGACTTGTTTCTGCCTGCTCCTGACCGTGTATTTCCTGCAACCAGGCTTCTCGTCGCTGGAATCGCTGTCGACGAATCAAAAGTTGCTCTTTTGGCTGCCTTCCTACTGGTTCTTTGGCCTCTTCCAGGAGCTGAACGGACCAGCACCCGCGGTGCTTGACGTTCTCGCGCGGAGAGCGTGGATGGGCTTGGGCCTGGCGGGCTGCGGAGCGGCCCTCGCGTACCTGATCTGCTATCTCCGGACGGTGCGCAAAATCGTGGAGCAACGCGACATTCTGCCGTCCTCTGCCGGACTACGTCTCTGGTTACAATCTGGGCTGCCGCGCTTCCGCGGCGAGCTCCCGACAGCGATCGTGCAATTCAGCATCCGCACGCTGCTGCGCAGCCGCCAGCATCGCGTCATTCTCTCCTTCTATGTGGGGCTCGCCTTCGGACTGGCGATTTTCTTTGCAAAATCCCCAGAGCTTCAGGAGCAGGTTGCCGGACTCGACCCCTGGCATCAAGTGAACGCGGAGATGCTGGTGGCGAGCATTGTGATGATGGGCGCGGCGGTGCTGGGAGCCCGCATCGTGTTCTCTCTGCCTCTGGATCTGAGGGCGAATTGGATCTTCCGCGTCACGCCGGTTCCCGGAGGACCGGATTGCATGGTGGCCAGCAGGCGCGCGCTGTACGTGCTCGCCATCGTTCCCACTTGGTCGGCAATGGCTGCGGCGTTCCTGTGGTTGTGGCCGTGGCGGGCCGCTGCGGGCCATCTAGCGGTTCTCGGACTGCTGGGCGCGACTCTCGCGGAGTTGTGCCTGTATAACTTCCACAAGATTCCCTTCACATGCTCTTACCTGCCTGGGAAATCCTATGCTCACATGGTGTTCTTGAGCTTCCTGGGGCTGATGGTTTTGATCGTCAAGGGCGCGGACGTTGAGCGGCGCGCGCTGGCGAGCCCCGCGGGCATGTCCGCCATGCTGGTGCTCTTTGGCATCCTTGCGGTCTACGCGCGGCGGCGAACGTCTGAGCTGGCGAAATCTCCGGAGGGAACGGTCCAGTTTGAGGAAGCTCCGGTTCCCGCGATTCTCGCCTTAGGGCTCAATCGGGATGGAACGGCATGACCAAGCTCCAGTTTCGAGTATTGTATCGCCAGTTTCTGTTCCGTATGGTGGATCTGGAGCTGCTGTCGCAGGCCGCGCAGGGCGACATCCACAGGTTGCTGGGGCGGTTCGCGGCGTTGTTGATTTTTGTCAGCCTGTGGTTGACCCCCGTTGTCCTGGGCGGCGGAGGCTTGGCGGAGGCCATGGGACCCGTGCTGGGGCAGATCGCGTTATGGGCCATCGAGCACTTTCTCATCGCGACAACGATGCTGGCGGTAGGCCTGTTTGCCGTAATCAGTTGGGATTCGATGTTCCCGGACCGGCGCGACGTGATGGTCCTGTCGCCCTTGCCGATTCGCGCGCGGACGCTGTTCTTGGCGAAGGCGGCGGCGGTCGCGACGGCTCTGAGTCTGACGGTGGGCGTGGTCAACGTGTTCACCTCGCTCGCTTCGCCGCTGGGCTTGGTCCCGGCCGGCGGCGCAATTCCCAGGCTTCGGATGTTCGGCGTGTATTGGATCACGATGCTGGCGGCGGGGGCGTTCAGCTTCGGTCTGGTCCTGACGATTCAGGGGCTGGCGCAGTTGCTGCCGCGGCAGAAGTTTCTGCGCGTCTCGGCGGTTCTGCAAATCGCGGCGTTCTTCCTATTCTTGAGCATGTACTTTCTGCAATTGCCGTTTGCATCGCCGGCGGAGATGCTTTCGACGGAGAACCGGCGACTGATTCCGTGGCTGCCATCATACTGGTTCCTGGCGTTGTTTCAACAGTTGAACGGATTGCCCATCCCGGAGGCCCTGGCGCAGCTCGCTCGGAGGGCCTGGATCGGTTTGGGCGCGGCGGTGGGAGGCTCGCTCGCGTCCTATCTCATCTGCTACTTCCGTACGCTGCGCAAGATCGCGGAGCAGCCCGACATCCTCCCGGGCTCTACCGGGTTGCGTCCCTTGTTACAATCCGGGCTGCCGCGCTTCGGCGGTTCGCTCGCGACCGCGATCGTGCAGTTCAGCGTCCGCACGCTATTCCGCAGCCGGCGGCACCGGGTGACACTCTCGTTCTATCTGGGGATTGCGTTCGCGATTTTGCTCCTCATGGCCAAGGACCCAGCGCTGGCGGGCGTTCGCTGGCGCCAAGCCAACCTTCAGATGATCGCGGGGAGCATTTTGGTGATGTGCTCCGCGGTGCTCGGAGTTCGAGTGGCGTTCGCGATGCCGATCGATCTTCGGGCGAACTGGATTTTCCGGGTGATGCCGATTGGCGGTGGGCGGGAGAACCGTGCGTCGGTCCGGCGAACCCTCTTCACGCTGGCCGTGGTTCCGGCGTGGCTGGCTTCGGCCGCGGTTTTCTTTTGGATGTGGCCCTGGCGGCAGGCTGCCGGACATCTTGCCGTACTCGGGTTAATCGGGACCGTTCTGGTGGAGCTGTGCCTTCAAAGCTTCCGCAAGATCCCCTTCACGTGCTCTTATCTGCCGGGCAAGACGCACTTCCACATCGCCGTCATCATCTATGTGTTGTTCGCGTTTGAGCTGGGAAGTGGCGCTGAAATCGAACAGGCAGCGCTGGTGGGGGACCACAGAAACCTGGTCCTAATGTTGGTTACCTTCGCGGCGGCCGCGGGTGTGCTTCGGTGGCGGGCGGAATGGCTGGGATCCTGGCTGGCGGATTCACCCGGCGAAGAACTCGAATTCGAGGACGCTCCGGAACCGGTAGTGATGTCCTTAGGACTGAATCGCGACGGAACGTCTCCGGTTTAACGGGCGGGCGCCGATACCTGCTGCACCGCTGCCACATTAAATTTCTTGAAGTCGAAATCCTCCACGTGAATATCCTCGCGGATCTTCTTCACCACCAAGCGAGCGTCCATATGCTGTGCGTTGGAGGTCTGCATCCAAAGGCCGTCACCCACCGGAGACTGCTCCATCTCCATGGTGGTTCCCTTCTCGATGTTTGCGAGCAACCCTCCTCCGATGTGGAAATCGGCGTCGAAGCGGACCTCCAATCGGGCGACCTGACGGTCGGCTTCGTCGAACCAAAGCGTCCCGGACATTTTTTTTGCGGCGCTTTGTTCGAGGTCGCTGGAATGGGCGTGGGGATCACCGGTGAAGTCGTAAGCCAGCGACTCTCTGCCTTTCAGGAGGACGCGGCGAGGATTGGAGATTTTTACAACGGCAAGGATGTCGGTAATTTCGCCCACCCGCGATGGAGACCGCGTGGGTCTAGAGCCCGCTTTTATGGCTGTTTCAACGACCTTCCGGACGCGAGCCTGCTCGGCCTTGTCCTCGGACGGGGCTAATTTCTTGCCATCCCTCTTGACCAGGCGCGCGATGCGGCGGCCATTCACGAAGAAGACTTCACGCTCAAAGCTGGTGGTCTTGACCACCGCACCGTTCTTGTCCAGGTCGTCCGTCCGCCGGATCATGTGAAACGTGTAATTCTCACGGATCTCGTCCAACTTATGTTGATTGGCCTTGGCCTCTTCGAGCAACGCGCCGGGATCAGGGATGGGCCGCGCCCCAGGCGCAGCGATTTGGGCGAGGGCGCACACACCGGCCACGAGCATACACAGAAGCCTGCGCAGAGCCGGCTCGGCGCACGGCGGCGTGCCATGCGGCATCGGGATGACTACGAGCCGCGCGTCGGCTTCAGTTGATCGAGAGTGAACGCGGGATACTCCAGCGTCTTTTGCGGCTGCGATCCCGGACGGCTCCAGAATTCGATCAGGCTCTCGATCAGGCTGGGGAGGCTCATGCCGGAGGACGTCACGCTATCTCCCCGCGGGCTGCCGTCGCGAGGCCGGTCTTCGACGCCAATTTCCAGGCGCGCCCACAGCGGCTCGGTGCCGGAAAGCCCTGTTGTGTCGAGCCACATCTGACTCAGGCACCAGGCCTGGGCGGCCTTCGCGGTGAGGTTCTTTACGCTCTTCTGGGCGCGGCGATCGACTACGGAAAACTTCTCCTCCCACAGATCGAAGCTAACCACAAATTTGTCCACCGAGCTGCCGAACACATGGTCCTTCTTGCCGGAAAACAGCGTCGTCTTGATGACGAAAGACACCTCGGCCGCGTCGTGCATGCGCGTCAGGGGAGGGCCGGCAAAGAAGTCCGTGCGCGGCGCGGAAAACTCCAGGCGGTTGTTGCGGTGCTGGAGAATCAAATCCTCGGACAACATGGCGTCGGCCAACATCGCCACCGCCATGCCGGAGACGAAGGCCACAAGGAACCACCACGTTTTGATCGATCTGGTTGGCATGCGCTTGCCTGAACGGACCACCTTAAAAATTCATTCCGGCGTAAAAAACCGGGATGGGCCGGGGCGCGCCCATCGGGAACGCCACGGCAAGTTGAAAACCTTCCTTTTTGAAGCCCGCACCCACGGACTGTTTCTGATCGCGCTCCTGTGGGCGATCCCACACCGCACCCGTATCATAGAACACTTGCAGGTAGCGATAAGAATAGTCTACCGAACCGTAAACGATGTGCGAGCCACCCAGAGGGTCCAAGTCGAACTTGCTCCAGCCCCGCAGCATGGACGCGTTGCCCAGCACAAACCGGTCGAACAGAGGCGCCTGGCCGAGAATCTGGCCAGCCATGAAAGACACATCCACGCGGCTGCGGTCGCGGCGGAACGTATAGTGGGCCTCGGCGGTTTGACGCGTGTAGTCGGAATCGGTTTGGAGCAGGCGCGTGGCGGAGTCCACCGAATACGATCCCTCCAGCTCCTGATCCTGCACATCTTCTCCCGAACCCCAACGCTGGTGGTAGCGCAGAGTAGTTACCACCGCGTTGGATGATTCGGTCGTCGCGCCCGGCGTGCTCAGCCGGAATCGCGCGAAACGGACGCCGAAGTCTAGTTCGAGCGGCTCAAATAGAACCACTCTTGCCTCCGGCTCAAAAGTTTGACGGCTGCGGTAGATCCCGGAAGGATCCTCCGACACCGTCGTCTGATTCCACATCTCGTGGAAATCATCGAATTCGAAAGCCATGCCCAGCCGGTCCGTGCCCAGGTTGTCCCGCTCAAATTTCGCGCGAATACCGGTGTAGCGTTCGAGCAACGCGTCGTCGTCGCTGGCGAGGCCCAGGGTGAAAGCATTCCCAGCCGCGTGCGTGGTCGCGCTGGCCTCTCCGCTCCAGCCCTGCTTGGTGTCATACAGGAACTTATCGACCTTCAGATCCACAGGCTTCTTGGCGACTTCGAAATTCACCAGCACGTGGCCGGGCGTGGTGCCCCTGGTTACATGGACTTTGACTTTTGTGACGCGCAGCTCGTCCTTGATCCGGCTGGCGAGTTTATCGAGGCGGGTCGAATCCAGATTCGCCCCGACGACCTGTTTCAACTCAGCCCGCAGCGAACTGCTGAGCGCCTTGGTTTGCGATCCTAGAACATTAACGCTTTCAATAATATAGCGGGCATTGACGTTGGTTTGGGCGGGATC
>Ga0209415_10007330_pt1 | contig 19283 bp, 18 predicted proteins | sample PeaSoiSIISIP2007_FD_187696 | JGI IMG/M metagenome (GOLD analysis project Ga0209415, IMG submission 187696) | Peat soil microbial communities from Weissenstadt, Germany - SII-SIP-2007 (SPAdes) (version 2) | ecosystem: Environmental > Terrestrial > Soil > Wetlands > Peat | place: Germany... | reverse complement strand
CCCGGGGGGTTACTCTTTCCGCAGTCCGGAACATCTTCGCCGAGGTCCGCGTCTTCGCCCTGAACCGCTCGATGACGGTTTTTTCATCGATCTGGGACAATTGCGTGTCCTTCACTAAGGTCGAGAACTTAAAGCGTCTTCGGAGTCGAATGCTTGACGGGCCATCCCCGGGAGATGCGCGGACCCTCTCGCAAACAGCCCCCTCACTTATTAGGGAAGCTCAATAAAGCGGGCGTTGTGTCTGGAAAGCCTCCGATGCAGAGGAACAAGGCTGCTGTCCGAGTGGCCGTTATCCTTGTCATCTTCATACTAATTGCCGCCGCCGGAATAGCCATCGGGTACGGTTTCGGCACGACCGTCCAGATTTCAGCCCAGGGGACTACGGTGACCACGACAGCCTCGGGCTCGAACTCGTCCGCGCCCTATGTCCTGACCCTTGTGATATCAACCGGCAACTATTACAACTCGACATTCGGGGACCAGCCTGCCTACTATGTGCTGGGTCCCAACGGTTTGCAGTCCTCGGCGCAGATCGTCATACCGGCCAACAGACAGATTGAGCTCGTAATCGTCAACTACGACGATGGCTTGGCCAATCTCACGAGCTCCCAGTTAGCGAACGTGGCGGGGACGGTCAACGACCAGATGACACTCGTAAACAACTCCCAGATCAATTCCACGATGGCTTCTTCAGGGATACAGCTGCGTGGAGGAGAGACCGTCGGGAGCCTGCCCGTCTCTGAGATCTCGCACACGTTTACAATCCCGTCTCTTGGCATAAACGTCCCAGTCGGGACCTCTTCGACTGAAGTGGTCTACTTCACAGTCAAGTCCTCAGGCACCTATGCCTGGTTCTGCATGACCGCTTGCGGGGGAGGGGCCACGGGGTTAGGCGGAGCCATGGCGACCCCCGGGTGGATGGCTGGCTCCCTCGTGGTCCTGTAGACAAGAGAGTTCAGTCAGATGAACTGGCAGGCGATACTGCTGGGGGCTATTCTCACTTTTGAGAACCGTACGAGGCACTTATATCTCGAATTCCGGGAGAAATTAGGGTGCCGAGTTTCCGCCAGGCCCTAACAGGTGGGGCAGTCATCACGATCCTTCTCCTGATGGTCGCGGCGCCGCCAGTGGCAGCTCAGGCCCAGCACGTCCAAGCAACCCCAGGGTACATCAACCTTGGAATGAGCACGTTCATCCTAGTGACCGCTCCGGCCGCGGGCTCCTACTCGGTCGTAGTTCAACAGCCCAACGGGACGGAATCAACCCTCAGCTTCAACCCCACGTCATCGGGACAGGTGCTGAACGCCACCTACGGGAACTTGACCGAGGGATTCAAAGCCCTGGTCGACCAGGCTGGAACTTACAACGTCTTCCTTGAGCAGGGGAGCCAGGTAGTCTCCTCCACATCATTCTACGCGACCAACCAACTCCGGATATCAATCGAAGTGGTCATTGCCGGGACGTGCGACTACGTGTCGGGAGTGACGAGAGGGTCAAGGGAAATTTCTCACATCTTCATCGCCTATGCTTCGAATGACGCCCCGTGGAACAACACCGCGAAGGGCGCATCCGTTTACGGTCTCCTGCCCAGCGGCCAATGGACAGCCGCCACCTGGGACCCTTACTCCGTTGCGTGGCACATTGGGATTTATCCGAATTGGAACTACACCTTCGTCGGGCCTTGGAACCCTGTCATCAACGCTAGCGACGCCGCCGGGAACACGGGGACCCTCAAGTACACTGGGAGCCCATTCACCATCAGCCCCGTCGAACTGGGCACTAGCATAACAGTTGTGAACGCAACCTCGGGTCTGGCGGTCACGAACCTCGTGAACGGTCAGACAGTTACGATCCAGGCCACCATCGCTTATCCGACCAATGTAGAGCCCGTCAGCGGTTTCGTTGCCCCTCTTAGTCCCACCCGTGGCGGTTCCGTTTCGACTCAGGTTGGGTGGGGTTACTACAACACGACCTCGGGGACTTTCGGAGGGACAAAGCTGCCTGGTGCCCTACTCGGGACAGTCCCGATGGCATACTCGGGCAACAGCACCATCGGGGCATGGACTGGGCAGTTCGTGTCGAGCTCTCTTCCCAAACTGCAGCCGGGATACGCCTACGAGGTAGTAGTCACGTCCAAGGACGGCGCGTCGCCCGCAAACACAGGGTTCGGGATGGAAATCCTCTCCCCCGCTTCCTCGACGGTGACCACAATCTCGACCACCGCCACACAAACTGCCACAACTACCGCCACACAAACGTCCACGCAGACGGTGCAAGCGATTCCTGATGCCGTCTATGCCGCCTTGGCAATTCTGCTGATAGTCGGCGTGCTCATAGGCTATATCGTCAGGGTTCCGAGGTAGTCCGATGAAGAGTGTCGGCATTGCCATAGCGGCCTCGCTCATCTTAGTTTTCCTCTTGCCGGCTGCGAACACCGCAGTCGCTGCGACCGCCCCTTCCATCACCGTATTGCCTCCCAGGGCAGTAGTTGGCAGCAGCCTTTCGGTCAATGGACAAGGATATCCGCCCAACACTAATCTAACTCTGGAGTGGGGTACAACTGACGCCAGCTGGATTGTAACCGGGAACCCTCCCAGGGTCACTGGAGTCAACGCGACGCCGATTGAGACCACACTCGGGCACGTAGAGACTGACTCTGCCGGCTCCTTCTCGTTTGATATGACCGTCCCCAGTGATTACCAAGGCCAACATGTCATCCAGGCTCTTTTTGCCAACGGTACCGTTGTCTCCGCAAGAGGCCTTTTCATTGTGGAACCGTCCTTCAGCATTTCGCCTTCTGGCGGGCCTGATGGCACTCCAATCACCGTAACCGCGACCGGACTGGGGTACGGGCTCTATGGGACGTACTTCTTCCTATACTGGGATAACGTCCAGGTCGGCTATTTCAGCGCCCTCACGTCACACGGGTCGACAAGTTTCACATTCTACGCATCAGGGACGCCCGGAACTCACTACATCGAAATCTATGAAGGGTACCCCGGACCGGGCTACCTGAACCCTTGGAATTCCGCGCCCGGCGTCAGCACGGGGTCTCTCTTCCCTCCATACATACCATTCCATGCAGAGTTCAACATGACAGGTAGCCAGTCTTCGACATCAACGTCATTCACAATCCCTGCAGTGGTGGTCCTCGCAGCAGCTCTGACTTCCATTGGGCTGTTCCTTTCCGTCGCCAAGACCGAACCCGAGAAACGAGGAAAGCTCGCGAGGATGTTGGCTGCCGTCGTGATCATCATCGCGATTGTCGCCGCAGGTGCGGGGGCATACCTGGCCCTCGCTCCCTCCTCCAATGGCGCCACGTCCGGTTTCACCCCTAAGGCCACGGTCGTCAGACCCGCAATTACGGTGCCCCAGAGCACGGCGACGACGGGGCCAAGGATTTCAGTCTCCCCAGACATAGCCAGCGTCGGCCAGAATATTACCGTGAACGGCGCGGGCTTCGAACCAGGTTCACAGGTTCCGCTTTCGTTTTCCGACAGGGTAGGGGACAACATTCTGGGCTTCAAGTTGGTCAACTCGCCCTTGAAGAATGTGACCGCTGGCTCCGACGGGACGTTCTCCTTCACCATGGATACACCTGTGACCCTCGGAGGCATTCACTACATCTCGGCAGCCAACATGACCCGGAATTCTAACGGGACACTTTTCGTCCAAAGGACCGCCACCATCAACGCCACTGAGGGCCCCGCTGGGACCACCGTCGCTGTCGTGCTGCAAGGCGTCGGATGGACCTTCAACACGAACATCGCGGCCCTCGACTACGACAACTCGTACATAGGCTACGGCTGCGGGTTCTTCAGCAACGGCAACGTGACCTTCGATCTTACTGTCACGGGGGCCCCTGGCATACACACCATAGACGTCTACCCTTCAGTGTGGTGGGGCCCATCCACGCAGACAAACCAGTTGTCGATCGAGTACCGATATGCGCTGCTCACCCCACAAGACCACCCTGAATTGATGCCATCATTCCACTTCACCTTCCTGATTACCGCCTCCGGCCAGCAGTCACAGTCGAGCGGAGCCATCATGCCTTCAGCCTCCTTCCTGGGTTTGATGGGCGTGACCGTGTGTGGCGTGTTCTTCCCATGCTTCCCCGCTCCAGTCGGTCCGACCCGCGGCGAGGCTCGGAAAAGATAATGCCCCCGAACCCGGATGACAAGCCCGAAGGGTCGGAGCACGGTCCCGCATCCAGCGCGGACGACGGAAAAACTGCTGCGAAGGACAGCGCCTCGCGCAGACGCTTCATGAAGCTCTCCTTGGCCGCAGGGTTGGTGCTAGCAATAGCAGGAGTCGCCTCCGTCGCCCAGTCGCTCTTCAGCCCGATTTCTCCAGAACCCGGTCCCCCTCCGCCAAGTACCGAGACCGTCACGTCGACGGTCACCGTGGGGGCGACAGGATCCGCTAGCACAACGAACACGTCAACCTCGTCGACTTCCACGGCCGCGTCTCCCTTCCCCCGGGTGAAGGTTGCCAACGCGAGTGACCTCGCAGGGGGCCAGACTGTCACCTTCAACTATCCGTTGGACAACACGCCGAACCTCGTGGCGAAGCTGGGGCAAAAGGCCGCGGGGGGCGTCGGCCCGGACGGTGACATCGTCGCCTTCAGCCAAGTGTGTCAGCACCTAGGTTGCATTTGGGGGTACGTCCCCACCAGCGGCTCGCCGAAGTGCGACAGTAGTTACAAGGCGGCGAGTCCGGTCGGCTTCTGCTGCTGCCACGGGAGCGTCTACGACCTGACAGCCGCCGCCGCAGTCATCGATGGCCCTTCTCCGAGGCCACAACCGCAAGTAATCCTAGAGTATGACAGTTCGACCGGGGACATTTATGCGACGGGGATGGGTCCGCCCACCATATTCGGCCACAACACGGGGAGCGAAAATGTTCTGGACGACCTGCAGGGCGGCAACGTGGTAAGCTAGAAGATGTCCGACAACGCAGCTGAGGGCAACATGGATGAAGGAGAAACAAGGCATGATGGAAGCGGCTTCGTCGACAGGGTAATGGGGTGGTTCGACTCCAGGCTGGGGCTATCGCACCAGATGCTGCGGCCCGCGCCCCAGTACTCCATCAACCCATTCTACTGGCTGGGGGCCCTCGCGACAGTTGCTTTCGTCATCCAGGGAGTCACAGGGGGGATAATGATGCTGTACTATGTACCAAACCCGACCCAGGCCTATGCGACCACCCAGTATATCTTCCAAGTCGTGAGCTACGGCACATTCCTCGAAACTATCCACCTCTACACTGCCTACGCCATGATTATGCTCGCGTTCATGCACCTGATGCGAGGCTACTTCGTTTCCGTCCACAAGAGGCCCCGGGAGCTGATGTGGGTCACGGGGATGGTGATGGGTTTCGTCACCCTGGGCTTCGGGTTCACCGGCTACCTCCTCCCATGGACCATCGTGTCGAAGTCTGCGACTGACGTGGGTATAGGAATGATGGGCGCACTCCCTCAGCCGTTGGCGAACTGGCTGACCTTCTTGGTTGTGGGGTCGGGGAGCGACGCGGGAGAACTCCTCAGGTTCTACGACCTGCATGTCGTCGTACTCCCTGCGGTCCTTCTTGTGCTCTTGGTGGTGAAGATGTACATGCTCGAGGCCCATGGTGTCTCAGAACCGACCACGGGGATGGATTCGCTCCCGCCGAAAAAGAAGAAGCTCATCCCGATCTTCCCCGACGTTTCGTTCTACCTGGTGGAGCTTGCTGCCCTCTTCGGGTCGGCGGTAATCATCGTCTCTGTGATCTTCCCTCTCTCCCTCCCGCCTGAATATTCGGCATCTTTGGCGGGGCAGTACGTTGCTCAGCCCGACTGGTACTTCCTTTGGGTGTACCAGATCCTGAAGATTTCAGCGTTCGAAGAAGCGGGACTGGCAGTCGCCCTATCGGTCGTGACTCTCATCTTCATCGTACTGGTGCTCCTGCCATTCATTGACAGGGGGAAGATCAGGAACATCCGAGAAAGGATGGTGTACATGACCCTCGGCGCGATATTTGTGGCCGAGGTCGCGGTCCTTGCCGTTTGGGGATACCTGACCCCCGGGCAGGTAATACCTGATGAAACGGCTGTGCTTGTTCTTGGGGGGACCGCGCTCCTTGTCACCCTAGGGTCGGTCGTGGCCTACAAGGCGGTGTTCGGAGGGCTGAACGTATACTTGAAGGGCCGGGCGAAGAGCACGGCAACTGCCGCGGAGGCGCCGTCCCTGGTGGCGCCAAGAAAAGTATCATCGCGATCAGCGGCAGTCTGGACCTCAGTGCTCTTCGTCTGCTTCCTGGTTGCTGGTGCCTTCTTTATCGGACTTTCGGTAAACGGAGTGATTGCCCTAAGGCTTGGGGCCACTGGCGCCATCCAGTCTCTCGCTGTCTCGCTCGCGGGGTTATCGCTCATCGTCGTCGGCACTATGTTCTTTCTCTACAGGCTAGACCTGGGGACTGGCTCAATAAAGAGAAGGATACGAGCCTTCGAGCTCGGGTGGCGGGAATGATCGCCGACCAGTCCGTCTCAGGCGAGAATAACGCAGTTACCGAAGGGATGGGCCTCAGGATAGCCGCTCTCTTGGTGATTGTCGCTGCCCTTTCTGTTTTCGTACTTTGGTCAGTGAACCCGGTGGGTTCAGGAAGTGAGGCGACCTACGCCCTGTATCTGGCTGTGGACCTGGTCGCCGTGGCGATGATCTCCTACGTCCAGAGAGCGATTGCCCGCGGGGGACGAATGGCAAGGGTGCCCCTGGTGGCCGGGTGCATATTCATTGTCGTCCTCGTGGTCGCCGGTCTTTACCTCCAGAGCGCATAGCGAAACAAGTAGATTGCTAGCCGCTCGGACTGATTGAAGGAGCTTCTGATCACTTTTCGGCCGTGTACCCACCTACGGCGCCGAAGATTCCGCCGGCGATTCCCAGGACCGCCGCCCCGAAGGGTCCAAAGAACGCGCCGATGACTACGCCCAGGACGGTCCCCACTGCGAACTCTCTCATCTCTCTGCGGGCCCAGTTCTGGACAACGACGACCCCCGTAAGGGCGTAATTCGTCAGATAGAGCCCGACGTATGTGGGGGTTATCGCGTTGATCACGATCAGGTCGAGGTACCAAAGATATCCTGTGAAAATGTTCCCTATTGTCAGCAGGATTAGCAGCCACCTCGGCAGGCCTGTTCTACCCAAATGAGTAATCTTGAGCCCTACGACTAGGATGAGCGGAAACCAAACGATCCCGAAGGCCCAATAGGGGACCCCCATCAGCGCGGAATAGACGGTGAACTTCACCGCGAACCAGTTTGTGGTGAACGCGTTCTCCTGCCAAGCATGGTAGAAGGCCTCGGCCACGCCGACCACCGAGAGCAGTATGAAGGTGAGGGACGCCCTCATGGCGCCTTCGAGGCGCCTACGGCTATTAAGGAACCCGGACGTTTGTCAATATTGAGAATCTGACGCCGCGCATTGCCACCCGAAAGGAAGCCTTTCGTCCTTATCTGATGTTCTCAGTCTCGGCAAACGTCTTGGTCATTCATGAGACGGACGGTTCCTTGACATTCATCGGAGAGTGAAAGGACCTAGACAGGTTCCGGAAAGAAAGATTCTACAGCCTTAAATTTAGAGGTTCAAACTGAACCTCTCAGCTACCGCACAATGAAGGTCGAGGCTAGTTCAACGATCCATCGTCCTGCCAGTGATGTCTGGAACCTGTTGGCAGACACCTCTACATGGCCCAAGTGGGCCCCCGTGTATCTAGAAATACGGCAGACCTCCTCAGGGCCCATCGGTGTTGGCGCGACATTCCAATCAAAACACCCGAGCAACAGAATGCTGAACGAAAAGCTCGTAGATTACGACCGCAATCGGAAGTTCGCCTTCGAATTTACCTCTGGCCCCATTAGGGGTTCGAAGGAAACCTACACCATTGAAGAGACCACCGACGAAGGGAATGCTTCGACTAAACTAAGCCGAGAGTTCGACCTGAGGTTCGGTGGGATATTCAAATTGCTCGGACCGCTGCTTGTCGCCCCCGGTTTCAGAGAGGAAAAACGGGTCGAAGTTGATAACATCAAGCGATTGTTGGAAACGACGTAATCAAGACCGCGTCATAACTCGCTGACTGCTCTCGAGTTATTTGTTTCGAGCCCGAATGTGGCAACTCCCTCCGATTAGTCAATACGGGCCCGGTGGGATTCGAACCCACGGTTTCTGAGCTCTCGCACTTCAGCTTCGGAGGCTGACGCCCTGATCCGTGCTGGGCTACGGGCCCGAGCATCCCCAACAGGCCGGGGATAAGAAGCGTTGGCTCTGAGAGCTTTTATCGTGTCTCAGGGAGGACGGCGCACCTTTGAAGTTCAGGGAGTTCGAGGAAGAGGTTGAGGAGATAGTAGCGGAGTCCTGCCGCGCCTCGGGCTTCAAGGACGCCCTGGTCGAAGTCAGCGTCCCTCCAAACGACTCCTACGGTGACCTTGCAAGCGCGGTCCCGATCAGGCTAGCCCTGCAGTCAGGCAAGAAACCCGGGGACCTTGCAATCTCGCTCGCATCAAAAGCGTTGGAGCTTTCAAAGAAGTCGAAGTACGTGGGCCCGGTCAGCCCCCATCTTGGCGGGTACCTTAACTTCACGATCAACAGGGCTCGGTTCATCGAGGACAGCGTCAACGGGATAAAGTCGGGGGACCTCGGGGCAGAGCGCAAGAGGGGTGAGCGGATTGCAATCGAGCACACGAACGTCAACCCCAACAAGGCTCTCCACATCGGGCACGCGCGCAACCTAGTCCTGGGGGACTCCCTCGTCCGAGTGATGCGCTACCTCGGGCACGATGTTCAGGCCCTGAACTACATCGACGACTCAGGCGCCCAGGTGGCCGACATCATCGTCGGCTTCAAGTTCCTCGGGTTGCAAGAAGAACCTCCGACTGGGGTGAAGTACGACGTCTACTGCGGGGACAGCGTCTACACGAAGGTCAACAGAGAATATGCGGCCAACCCCTCGCTTAAGGAGAAGCAGTCGTTCGTCCTGAAGGAAATAGAGAGCGGCTCCGGTGAGATAGCAGAGTACACCCGAAAGATTGTCCGAAGGATCCTCGGAGCGCAGCTCTCGACCTGCTGGAGGCTTGGCGCTTCCTATGACCTGCTGAACTGGGAATCCCAGATAGTCCATTCGAAGATGTGGGAACGTCTCTTCGAGAGTCTCAAGAAGACTGGCTACGTCAAGTACCAGGACCAGGGAGAGAACAAGGGGTGCTGGGTCATCCCCGACCCCGAGACCGGCGAGGAGAAGGTCGTGGTAAGGTCAGACGGGACGACGGTCTACGTAGCGAAGGACATACCATATGCGGCCTGGAAAATAGGGCTAGTCGACGACCCATTTGGGTACGAAGTGTTCGCGAAGGACCAGCCCGGGAGGATATTGTACTCGACGAACCTGACAGGGAAGAAATCTGACCTCCGCTTCGGCGCGGCCCAGATGGCGGTCTCCGTCATAGACACCAGGCAGAGCTACTTACAGCGCATTGTTGCCAAGGTCCTCGACAATCTGCACGACGGATCGTCCAAGCGCTACCTGCACAGGAGCTACGAGGTAGTGTCTCTTTCCAAGAAGACAGCCTCGTCCATAGGCTTCGAGATAGAAGGGGAGTTCGCGCAGATGTCGGGGAGGAAAGGGCTGTACATCAACGTAGACACCATGCTCGGGAAGCTGAAGGAGAAAGCCAAGGTGGAGACGAGGAAGCGGAACCTGTCCGAATCAGACGAATGGGTCGATACAGTCGCGGAAGCCGTGTCTGTGGCTGCCATGAGATACGAGCTCCTCAAGCAAGACCCGGAGAAGATGATCATCTTCGACATAGAGGAGGCCCTGCAGTTCCAGGGGGACACGGGGCCGTACCTGCTCTACACCTATGCGAGAGCGAAGCGGATTCTAGACAAGACGGATGGAAAGCCGTCGATAACCCTGGCCAGCGCTGCGAAGCTGACGACCCGACAAGAGATCCAGCTTGCGAAGAAGATGTCAATGCTTGACATGAGCGCGACCACCGCAGGAGAGTACCTTTCCCCCAAGGAGATAGCCAGGTTCGCCCACGAGCTGGCGGTCCTATTCAACGACTTCTACGAGAGAGTCCCCGTGAACAAGGAGGGAGACAAGGAGCTCCGGGACGCAAGGCTGGCCCTCGTCGAGGCAGCGAGCACGGTGCTGGCCGAGTCCATGCGGCTGATGGGAATCCTAGTCAAAGACCGGATTTGAGCCGCTCCTTCCGACTGGCCTCGTTTGACATGGATGGGACCGTCCTCGAGCACAACAGCAGCTGGGTTGCAATCCACAAGCACTTCGGGACCGAGCACAAGGGAGCGGCTTCTCTTAGGCTCTACACCGAGGGCAAGATAGGCTACAGGGAGTTCATGCGGAGGGATATCTCGTCATGGCCGAAGGGGGTCACGAGAGACGAAATCGTCGAGATCCTGTCGAAGTACAAGATAAGGAGCGAAGCGCCGGGAGTCTTTGAAGAGCTCCGGAGGCGGGGGATCAAGACCGCACTTGTTACCTCAGGCATCGATATCCTTGCAAAGGAGGTGGCCGAGGAGCTTGAAATCGACTACTGTCTGGCAAACGGGCTCAGGTTCGATAGGCGAGGGATCCTACTGCCCGCTGGAATAGGGAGGGTCGACCCGACCCGTAAGGACGTCGCCTACAGGAAGCTGCTTTCAGGACTGGGTATCCCTCCAAAGAAGACCCTGGCAGTCGGGGACACCATCTATGACCTGGCCTTCCTGAAATCGGCAGGGCTCGGTTTCATGCTGGCCCACACGACCAGGGTAGACGACCCCGATATCATACACATCGAACGGCTAACGGATATCTTTGGTCATTTTTAGGAGAGAACTTTTTATCCTGATAGGGTGAGGTTCGACCAGGTGTCCCAGATGGAGGACAATCTTCTGCTGATCCCGGGACCGACGAACCTCTCGCCTCGCGTAAGACAGGTCATGGCTGGGCCGCAACTCCCCCACGTCGGTTCGACCTTCTACGCCATGTTCAAGGAAACAGTCTCCCTGGCGAGGTACGTATTCAAGAACCAGAAGGGGGTCCAGTACGTCTACACAGGTTCTGGAACAATCGGGATGGAGTCCTCGGTGGTGAGCCTCGTTTCCCACGGGGACAGGACGCTGACAGTCAGCACCGGATACTTCGGCCACAGGATGTTGATGCTCAACCAGGTCCACGGGGCCCAGGCCGACCATCTTGAGATGACCGACGGGAGGGCCTGTGACCCTGACACTCTGAGGAAGGGGCTGCGGAATGCGAAGTACACAGCCGTCTTCATCACCCACGTCGACACGTCGAGCTCTGTCATCAACCCGGTCGACGAGTTGGTGGAGGAATGCAACAAGGCAGGCGTCCTATCCGTCGTGGATTCAGTCTGCGCCATCGGCGGGGTCCCGCTCGACTTTGACCGCCTTGGAGCCGACATCGTGTTTACCGCATCCCAAAAGGCGCTCGCGGGCGCCCCAGGGGCGGTGCTCTTGGCGGTCTCCCAGAGGGCCATCGAGCACATGGAGAAGCGGAAGGCTCAGATCGAATCGTACTACATGAACCTCCTGAAGTGGAAGCCAATCATGGACGACCCGAGGATGTACCTTGCCACCCCGGCGACTCAAGTCCTCCTCGCTCTGAGGGAAGCGATGCTCGAGCTCAAGGAAGAAGGGCTGGAGAACAGGTGGGCGCGACACACCAGACTCGGAGAGCTCACGAGGAGCATGGTTGAGAGGTGGGGCCAGAAGTTCGTGGCCGAGGAGGGGCATCGAGCCAACACAGTCACTTCGTTCTGGGTCGACAAGCAGAACGCGGGTGAAATTCAGGGGACGCTGGAGAAGGAGCACGGGATAATGATAGCCCGAGGGATCTATGACGACAGGGACAGGATGCTGAGGATCGGCCACTTCGGGATCCTTCCAGTTGACACACTCCACTCGGCCCTGGAAAAGATGGGCGGAGTCATGAAAGAACTCGGAGCAGTTCCAGGTGACGTGAAAGTGGCTCGACCCGCGAAGAAGAGATAGAACGCTTTTATCGGAAGCAAAACGGCAGAAATTTCGCAGCCCGGTCGTCTAGTGGTCAAGGATGGGGGCCTCTGGAGCCTTCGACCTAGGTTCGAATCCTAGCCGGGCTATCTCTGAATGATTCTCAGGACGGGCTCCGTTGGCCAGAAGAGTCCAACCCAAGCGATGGTCTACTTGGCTCGCCCGCTCTTGCTGCTCAGATTTACGGCGACAGCTCCGCGGATAAGGCGCTTCAGCGCTGCTTCGTCGATCTTGTCACCTTGATGTATGTCGATGAAGCGCCTCGTGTTGCTATCAAGGCCGCCATTGAACAGTCTGGAGGGGTCCTTCAAGGAAGCGCCCTTGAAGAATGTCAACCTCACCGAATTCTTGAGAATGTCGACAACGCAGATGAGTCCGGAGTGGGAGTACACGGGCGTCCCCTCGGGTTTTGAAGGCTTTTTCCACTTCAACTCTTCCACGATTTCAGGGTCTGCCAGTCTGATGAGCCCCTGCACTTTCTTGTAGGTGCTTCCGCGCCAGCCGCCCGTCTCCTTGATCATATCGGCGATCAACTTAGAAACGGGTTGCTCGGGTTCTGAGCCTGGGCTGGTCATTGACTTGAAGCAGGACTCTTCCGTATTTATCTCGTTCTTGATTGAGAGGTCACAACCCGGCCCAGATTCTAACAAGGAGGTAGGCTAGGCTTGAATCGGAAGGGGGTCTGCTACGATGTTGGACGGGTATTGAACGGAGGCAACTGGCGCCCCAAGTTCGACCCGAAGCAAGTCCAACGTGAACTGGGAATCATAAAGGACGACTTGCACTGCAACGCTGTAAGGATTCAGGGGCTGGACATAGACCGTCTCGTGACCGCGAGCGAGGCAGCCCTGTCGAAGGGGCTGGAGGTCTGGCTCTCCCCAGAGATGTGGGACAGGAGCCAGGAAGAGACCCTCGATTACATTGAGAAGGTGGCCGAGAGAGCCGAGGACCTGCGTCAAAGATGGCCGGGGAAGCTGGTCTTTTCCGTCGGGTCAGAGCTTACGCTATTCTCTCAGGGGATGGTCGAGGGCGACAGCGTCTTCGACAGGATGGGCCGGCCCTCCTTCTGGGGCGACATCAAGGCAGGAAAGCAGAACGGCCCACTCAATGCCTTCCTTGCACGACTGAATGAAGTTACGAGGAAAGCATTCCGTGGACCCCTCACCTATTTCTCCCTCCCAATCGAAACAGTTGATTGGAAACCATTCGATTTCTTCGGAGTCGATCAATACAGGGACGCACGGATCAAAGATGCCTATTACCAGATGTTGGCCAAGTACAGCTCCTACGGCAAGCCTGTTGTCATAGGAGAATTCGGGTGCTGCACGTTCAAGGGTGCCGATCTTCTTGGCGGGAACGGCTTCATGGTTGCCTTCGGGATGATGGAAGGATTACTCGGGCCTAACCCGAAGATCCCCAAGATGTTCATGGACATGGCGCGGGTCCCGCCTCGGAGCGACGGGCACTACATCAGGGACGAAGGGCTCCAAGCGCGAGAACTCGTAGACCAACTGGGAGTCCTCGACAAAGCTGGTGTTGAGGGCGCCTTCGTGTTCAACTTCATCACTCCCAACTCCCCGCACCGCGCAGACCCCATGTTCGACTCGGACATGGCTAGCTTCAGCGTGGTGAAGAGCTATGCCGAGACAGATACGGCCAGCGAGTTCATGCGACAGATGGTCCTCCAGGCGAAGGAGATGCTGGGGGTCGACCTTGATCCCAACGTCGTGAGCCGCTTTTCGGGCCCGTTAGATGAGCATGGGACGACATATCCCGATATGCCTTGGGAGCCGAAGGAGTCGTTCAAGGCAGTCGCGGAATACTACGCCAGAGGAGATTCAACGACTTAGGGGAAGGGTTCAAATAGTTCCGTTATCGGTATTCCGATATCTGGTCAGTGAGAGGAAAACGTTCAACTTCGATTGGGCAAAGAAGACTCACAAGGGATTGAGGCGTTGGGTCATGTACATCGTCCGGGACTCTCCGAAAACTGGTGCCGAAATAATGAGCGTGATGGAGGCAAACGTCCAAGGGTGGTGGAGGCCCTCTCCTGGGTCGATCTACCCTATGCTGCAGAAGATGAAGGACGAAGGCGTGCTTTCGGAAACAAACAAGAAGTACAGACTTACCGAGAAAGGGAGGGAGGAGGTCGACCATCCGTTTCCTTGGCTTGGTGGGGGCCCGCAAGCCCCGCGGTCCGTGGAAGGGGTCCTACAGGAGCTGTCGAGTTACGTATCCTACTTAGAGGACATTGCTGAATCGGATCAGAGTAAGTTAGACGACAGCGTCGGACAAATAAAGGAGCTTGGAAATAGGCTGGCCAAGCTGGGTGGATCAACTTGAGCAATCAGGCTATTGTGAAGGTCGAGGGCCTGACGAAGGTCTTCGGGCAACTCAAGGCAGTCGACGGAGTATCATTCGAAGTCGAGGAGGGGGAGATCTTCGGGTTCCTTGGGCCGAACGGCGCAGGGAAAACTACGACCATCAACATGCTGACGACGCTTCTCACAGCTTCCGGGGGGCATGCTGAGATCGACGGCCTCGATATCCGCAAACATCCCACAGAAGTCAGGAGAGTCGTGGGCGTGGTGCCCCAGGAGTACACCGCCGACGAGGACCTCACCGGACTGCAGAACATAGTCCTGTGCGCAGACCTCTACGGCATTCCTCGGAGCAACTCTAAGCCGCACGCCATGGAGCTGTTGAAGCTGGTGGAACTGCAGGACGCCGCCAACAGGAAAGTCAGCACATACTCCGGCGGGATGAGGAGGAGGTTGGAGCTCGCATGCGGACTCATCAACTACCCGAAGCTCCTGTTCCTCGACGAACCGACCCTCGGTCTTGACGTCCAGACCAGGACCGCAGTTTGGAACTACATCCGCATGCTCAAGGTAGAGTACAAGATGACGCTGTTCCTCACCACACACTATCTTGAAGAGGCTGATTCTCTCTGCGACCGCATAGCGATCATAGACCACGGCCACATCGTGAAGATCGGGACCCCGAACGAGCTGAAGGCTGCCGTTGGAGGGGATGTCATAGTGGTCGGAGTAACGGAATCTGGGCCTGACATCTCTGCCGACATCGCAAAGATCCCCCTAGTGAGGGAAGTGAAGAAAAGCGACCACGAGTACAGGATAAAATCCGAGGTCGGGGAGGAGTCCTCCATTCAGATAATCGACCTCGTGAGGTCCAAAGGCCTCCACGTGACTAAGATCTCTCTGACCAAACCGACCCTCGACGAGGCGTACCTCGAATTCACAGGGCGCAGCCTGAGGGAGGAGGAGACCAACAAGATGGACATGTTCAAGCAGCGCGTGACGATGATGAGGGCACGTAGGTGAGGGGCTGGAATTGACAGAAGAAGTATCAAGGTCTACGGTCACGGCTCAGCAGCAGGCAATCGAGGAGCAGAAGGAGAGGGAGGAGGAGCGCGCCTTCAGGGCCGCCCCTACGCTCAACAAGAGCCCCTGGCACGGACTGTGGGCCCTTACTAACAGAGACCTGGTCAAATGGTACAAGAACCCAATTCAGCTAATCATCTCCCTTGTTCAGCCAATCGTATGGCTAGGGCTCTTCGGGAAGGCCTTCAACATCACGGGCCTGATTTCGGGGCAGGTGACCGCCGCTCAGCTGAGCGTCATAGATCTCGGCACCTTCGGCACGACCAGCTACTTTTCTTACCTTGCCGCTGGGATGCTGGCGTTCATCATACTTTTCACCGCCGCCTTCGCTGGCATGTCGGTCGTATGGGACAAGAGGTTCGGCTTCATGAACAAGGCGCTGAGTACGCCGGTGGGCCGCGGTTCCATCGTCGTTGGAAAAATAGTCCAGAGCACCATCCGCTCGCTGATACAGGCTTCAATCGTGCTGGTGATTGCGGTTGTGTTAGGCATGGATATCACCAACTTCAGCCTCCTAAGCATCGGGGGCTCATTCGTCATCCTATTCCTCATGTCTTTCGGCCTTTCGTCTCTCTTCGTCATGCTTGCTCTCAGGTCGAGTGACTGGCAGACGCAGATGGCGATAATCAACCTGCTCAACCTACCTCTCCTATTTGCGAGTAATGCGATGCTCCCCGTAAAGATAATGCCCGGCTGGCTACAGTCCGTCATTCATTACAACCCTGTCAGCTACGCCGTGGACGGAGTCAGACAGATGCTCCTCGGTGCTGGTTCAGCGGCTTCGTCGGCAGCGGGCTACACCACCCTTGCGCCACTCTGGGTCGACTTCGGCGTGCTAGCTGCGTTCGCGGTTCTACTTTCTGTCCTCGGGATAATCCTGTCTTGGAGACTTCTGACGAAGTAGAAATGCCACGCGGCTAGACGAATATTATCTTCTTCAGCTTCTCTGCCATCGCAAGCGGGCTTGAGTTCTGCCAGACGTTTCGCCCCACCGCAAGCCCTGTGGCGCCGGCTTGGATTACCCCCTTCACTTGCGCGAGGAAGTCGTCGTCCGTGGGAGCCTTCGGTCCTCCGCTCATGAATACCCTTACCCCTGCAGCTGCCTTGACGGCCCAGGAGAAGCTTTCAGGGTCTCCGGTGTACTTGATTTTCACGGCGTCCGCCCCCAACTCAAGCCCTGTCCTGGCGGCATAGGAGACGATCTCCTTCGACGTGTCGTTCTGGACGGCCGCGCCTCTCGGGTAGATCCATGCGATGGCCGGAATTCCTCTCTTATGCGCCTGCTCCTGGATGGCCCCGAACTCTTTGAACATCTTGTCCTCGAATCCACTGCCGAGGTAGATGGTATACCCTACCCCTTTGGCACCGAGTGCAACCGCCTGCTCGACGCTGCAAACCTGCCTCGAGATCGGCTCCCCCTTTGGTAGGCTTGTCTTGCCGTTGAGCTTCACGATCAGGGGCACCTTACCGTCGTAGAACCTCTCCGCGACCCCCTTCTGGAAAACGACCCCGTTGAACCCCCCCTTGGCGGCGGTTTCCATAATCATGGCCGGGTCTACGTTCTTTTCGTTGAAATCGGCCGAAGGACCGTGCTCCAGCCCCTGGTCGTAGGCGAGGAGCATGCTCCTCCCGTTCTTCAAGAAGGGGGCCATGCGGTCCTGCTTCATGGCCCGAACCTTCCCCCACGGTATTTAACAGGTTTGTCCGGATTCTCCGTCTCAATGAACGGGCGTTCCATATGTCTAAAAAAGAGGCCGCCAAGGACTGAATTGAAGTGAAGCTTGACGAGTTCCTTAGGCTGAACGCCCCCGAGGAGCTTGCCGCCCTCACCCTCGCTATCGCGAAGTCCAGCATGACAGTCTGGGACAACATACCCTTCAAGTCCGGGCTCCTTTCGGAGAAGAATCCCTCGGGAGAGATTCAGAAGGCGATCGACGTGTTCTCCAACGACGAGTTCGTTGAAGCCCTGACTTCGACCGGCATGGCGGCCGAAGTTGCTTCGGAGGAGATGGACGAAGCAACCCCCGGGAAGGGAGAGGTCAGCGTCGCCATGGACCCCCTGGATGGGAGCTCCAACGTGGAGACCAATAACCCTCTAGGGAGCATCTTCGGCTTCTACTCGAAGAAGTTGCCCACCTCCGGGAGGAACCTCTTGGGATCTCTCTACGTCACCTACGGGAACATGGTCACCCTGACGTTCTCCTTCGGTAAGGGAGTACACAGGTTCGTGGCGGTCAGAGAAGGCTCGAGCATGGGCTTCGAGCTCCTCAGTGTGAACCTCAGGCTCCCTGAGAAGCCCGAGGTCTACGGATTCGGCGGCGCAAGGACGGACTGGGTCCCCAAGGTGAGGGAGTTCGTGGACTCGCTGGAAGAAAGAGGGATGAGGATTAGATACTGCGGGACCTTCGTCGGGGACTACAACCAAGTCCTCACGAGGGGAGGGATCTTTGCCTATCCGCAGCTGGTCAAGAAACCCAAAGGGAAGCTGAGGATTCTATACGAAACCGCCCCCATGGCCTTCTTGAACGAGCAGGCGGGCGGATACGGGACAGACGGAAGGGGGAACCTCCTCGATCTGGAACCAAAGGATTTGGCTGAGACCTCCCCGGCGTACATAGGGAGCTCTTCCATCGTCCACGAGCTCGAGGACCGACTGTCCAGCTAGGGCAAGGTTCAGCAAGCGGGCCTTTTTTCGCTTCTAGAAAACAGGAGGATGAGCGCCTTCGTTCCTTTCCGAGGGCGCCCCTGACTTGCGTGATGGTGTCTATGGGAATGTTCCGAGTGTCTTGACCGCGTCGGCGACCCTGCCCACCGCGACTATCATGGCCGCAGTTCTCATGTCGGTTCCGTGCTTGAGGCTGGCCTCGTGCACGTCCTTGAAGGCACCTGTGATCTTCTTGTGCAGCATGTCGTTGACTTCGGTCTCGGTCCACTGAATCCTTTCGAGGTTCTGGACCCACTCCAGGTAGCTCACTATCACGCCGCCTGAGTTGGCCAGGATGTCTGGGATTACGAAGACCTTGTTCTTGAAGAGGATCTTGTCCGCTTCGGGCGTTGTCGGCCCGTTGGCGCATTCGGTGATGATTTTCGCCTTGATTCCTCTCGCGATGTCTGGTAGGATTGTGTTCTCGAGTGCTGCTGGGCTGAGTATGTCTACGTCCATCTGGAGGAGTTCCTTGTCGGAGATCGGCTGGCTTCCTGGGTAGCCGACGACCGAACCGGTCTTCTCCTTGAAGGCGATGAGCTTGTCAGCGTCGATGGGCGTCTTGCTCATTATCGCGCCCTTCGAGTCACTGGCTGCCATCATCTTGGCGCCATAGGTCTGGAGAATCTGCGCGTAGAAGGAGCCGGCGTTCCCGTACCCTTCCACTGCGAACGTGGCCTTCTTGAGGTCGACGTTGTTCGCCTTGGCAGCCTCCACAGTGCAGAACACTGCGCCCCTTCCTGTGGCCTTGTCTCTACCGAGAGAGCCGCCGAGGGATATGGGCTTCCCAGTGATAACACCAGGCGAGATGACTCCCGTCAGGGTGTTGTAGGTGTCCATGATCCAGGCCATGGTCTGGCCGTTGGTGTACACATCAGGCGCAGGTATGTCCTTGTAGGGTCCAATGATGGGCGTAATGGCCGCCGCATAGCGGCGAGTCATGCGCTCATTCTCGCCCATTGACATGTGCTTCGGGTCGCATATGATGCCCCCCTTGGCACCGCCGTAGGGTATGTTGGCGACGCTAGTCTTCCAGGTCATCCAGGCTGATAGCGCTTTGACTTCGTCCAGCGTCACGCCGGGGTGATACCTGATCCCTCC
>Ga0209415_10007329_pt1 | contig 19286 bp, 15 predicted proteins | sample PeaSoiSIISIP2007_FD_187696 | JGI IMG/M metagenome (GOLD analysis project Ga0209415, IMG submission 187696) | Peat soil microbial communities from Weissenstadt, Germany - SII-SIP-2007 (SPAdes) (version 2) | ecosystem: Environmental > Terrestrial > Soil > Wetlands > Peat | place: Germany... | reverse complement strand
AGCACCAACTGAAGACCGGCCTCTGATTCGCTGGGGATCTATCCTTATTCTGCCAAGCCTGTCAAGTGGTGCCCGCGACGACGCCACGGGCGCCCATTTTCATCCGCCCCGGTGGGCGCGCGTAGCGCGCCGTGGCGTTTCCTACGAAAAATCGTTCCTGGAACCACCTGCCGCTTCAACAACTTAGAAGTCCACTACTCCCCCAAAAATCTCCCCGCAGACCGATTAATTTTTCATCCATCTCGGTGGGCGCGCGAAGCGCGCCGTGGCGGGTCACCACCGAACGACATTTATTTTTCAGCACGCTTTCACTCATTCTAAAACCGTTTACTCCCACTAGCTCCCCGCCGCGCACGCCTGCCGCCGCACATCTGTCTGCTAAATTCAAATCGGGAAGGGAGTCGTTCCGTTGACCGAAGTCGGTCACGCAGTTCGGAGTGTGTCGTCATGAAAGAGTTGATTCGCCATTGCCGCGTCGTCCGTCGAAGCCAACCGCTCCCACCATCCGCCCACCCTCGGAACGAACCCAAACGACAAATACATTTGTCGTCGCCCTCTCGCAAACCATTGATTCCTGATGAGCCGCCGTCCCAGAACAACAAATTAATTTGTCAATTGGCTTCGTTTCGTCAAAAAGATATTTCCCATCTGGAAGCCTCCAGAACTACTTTCAGAAACCTTGAACTGTGGCAAACAGTACAAGATTTACCCTAAGAGATTACCAGTAGTTCACTTATAAGATTCACATATCTTTTAAAAACTAATCGTGATAGAATTTAATTGCATCCCTGAATCTCTCCCCACAGAGAGGCCGACTGCCCTTATCGACGGCCGATAACCTCTCCGCGCCGAGTAAACCACTGCCGGCGAAGGATAATATGACATGACAATGAGCGACACCGGTCACCATGCCCTGAAGGATATGGTTGAGTTGGAGATGTACCTTCTTGCCCGGCCGGCGGGGCGGCCTTGGCCCATGGTGCCACGTCGCGGAAAAGCACTCCCCGAAGTGAGGGAGCCGTACTGCAACCCTATCGAATCGAGCGCAGCTAACGAACTGCTTAAGTCGGGCTTTATCGAATACACTTCGAACGTAACGCTAGTAGTAAGCAAATCCGGGCGCGACTTCTACGTACGGGAGATGAGGGGGAGATGAAGCAAACAATGCTCCGTTCCACTTACAAGGGCTCAAGCTGTACTGCGGTCGCTCCATGAACGCCGGCGGCTGGGTTAGTGAGGACTATGGCTCAGGAAATAGGGCGGCTCGATGAAGACAACGTGGAGCGAAGTTCGATTCAACAAGTTCACTCCAGCCGAGCCGCCGACATTTCGCTCCGTGTCTAGGGGGCGTTGCCGGTGTGGTCAGTGCGCCAGAAGTCTGGACAACGAGCGCTGGGAACGGATCTTTGAGCAGAATTTTGCTGACCCGGATTACTACGAGTTCCGCCTGGTGCGGCATGCGTCGCCGCTGGGCGCGCTCGGATAAATGGGAGTCCTGGCAAAATGATTCCTACGTGGAGAGAAGAGCGGAAGCAACTCGCGGCTTGCGGCCAGTGTGGGGCGGAAGTGGAGATCAGTAGCTTGGCCCGGGGAACAGTTTACTGTCCGAACTGTCGTGAATCACGCCGGCGGCGGTCGCGTGATCGGACAAATCAACGGGCGCGCTTCACACGATGTGCCAATCACGAGCGCTTACAGCCTTCGCCACTATGCAGTTAACGATCCAGCAATAACGAGCAAACTCCGCAATCGCCGCTTGGCCCGCATCCCTCCGCCAGATTGGGCGCAATGGCGGAACAAGAGCGCCGGAGTTGCTTGGCCAAGCCATAGAGTTCTTCGCGCGGAAAAACGGCCGTGATCGGATATACAGGTGGCTGCAAAGCGACCTGTCGACCGGTGGCCGGAGCCAGGGCATCGCGAGCAACTGCTCGATCAGTTCTTCGCGGCCCTTCCAAACTTCCTCGAACCAGTAGTGGACCAGGGCCTTGTTTTCATTCTCGGAGGATGAAGGGGAATGCATGGGGATGAATGTACCACACGCCCGGCGCGCTCGTGACGATGCGTCCGAGGGCGAACGGGTTCATTTCCATGCGGAGTTCAATTCCCATCCCTCTATACTGAGCCGCCCCGATTTTCCGGCCGTATAGTACTCCATCCCCTCCGCCCCGGCCGGTGGGAAGACGAGATTGGTCATCGCCACCTGCCCACCCTGCGCGAAAGCCTCCACCGTGGACCGGTCCACCAGGATGGTCAGCTCCAGGGGCGAATTGCCGATCGCGAGCGGAGCCGAAGTGCGCACCGGAAAGTCCTTGCTGAAATCCGTGACACCCGACTGTGTGCGGTCCACGAACAGTTCGCCGTTGGCGTATCCCACCGTCAGATACTTGCCATCGGCGGCCAGCAGCCTCCACCCGATTTCCCCGGCCACGCCCGGGAATGCCGTGCTCCGCAGCTCAAAACTGTTCCAGTGCACCTGCTCCTTCAGTGCCCGGTTGAGCTCCGCAACGTTTTGCCCGCGCCACGCAAAATGGCCGCCTCGGAGCCGTTGGATCGCCTCTGTGGGCGCCTGTACCAGCCGCAGTCCCTCCGGCGCCTTCCTCAGTTGCAGGCGCCTTGGGATCGTCATCTGGCCACGCCAGGGCTGTGTCGGCACTCTGGATGCATACTGCCAGTTGTTCATCCAGCCGATCATCACGGGTATCTCTTTACGCGGCATTCCGTTGAACGTCAGGGCACAGTAGCAGTCTTTCCCGTAGTCGGTCCAAAGAGTCGTGGAGGCGGGGTTGTCGTTGGTGAACCGCACGCCGTCGAAACGGCCTACGAAGTACTGCTCGCCCGATCCACCTTGGAGGCCCCCAGGATTCAACCCCACCTTGAGCACCCACCGGGTCTGGCGCGGGCTGCCCGCCACCGGAACCTCCGTGAGCGTCGGGCACTCCCATTGGCCGCCTGCAGCGCCCGCGGGCCCGAACTCGCTGAGCCGCTCCCAGGCTTTCAGGTCGGACGAACCGTAGAACAGCACCTTGCGGGCGTCAGGCAATGCGACGGCCATCACCCACCGCCGCGCCTGGTCCACCCAAAAAACGTGAGGATCGCGGAAGTCCGACAGGTTGAGGTTCAGCACGGGGTTGCCGGAGTACTTGGTCCAGGCTCGTCCGTGGTCATTGCTGTAAGCGAGATTCTGCGTCTGAAGCGCGGGACGGCCGGCGGCGGCGGGCGTGTGGCCGGTATAGACCGCGACCAGGCATGGCTTGCCATCGGTGCAGAACCCGGTGGTGTTGCGCTCGTCGACAACCGTGCTGCCGGTGAAGATCATGACGCCGTTCTCCTCCGGCAGCGCGACCGGCAACTCCTGCCAGTGCATCAGGTCGCGGCTGACCGCGTGGCCCCAACTCATGTGGCCCCAAACATCGCCGAACGGATTGTACTGGTAGAAAAGGTGGTACTCGCCATCGAAGTAGACGAGCCCGTTGGGGTCGTTGGTCCAATGGCGGCGTGGTGAGAAGTGGTATTGGGGGCGGTAGGGCTGGTCATAGGCGGTAGGCTGGCCGAAGGCGCAGACCCAGGCAAACAGGATCGGTGCGATGCGGTGCATGACATCAGCAAGTCTGGCATAACGGAGTGGCCGTGAGCAGCCGGCACTTGGAGCGCGCTAGATCGGCGATTTCCCACGTGGGAGAAACCTCGGGTGCAACCAACGTACACTGGTAACGATGTCCACGCCCGCGATCCTCGTGCGCGAACTGAAGAAGTATTACGGGTCGAAGGCCGCGGTCGACGGCTTGGACCTGGAAGTTCCGCGCGGATCGTTCTTCGGCTTCCTCGGTCCCAATGGCGCCGGGAAATCCACCACCATCCGGATGCTCACCGGCCTGATTCCGGCCGACAGCGGCTCCATCGAGATCCTGGGGTTCCGCCTGCCCGAGCAGGACCTGGAGATCAAGCGGCGCATCGGCCTGGTGCCGGAGGAATCGCTGCTCTTCGACCGCCTCACCGGCGCCGAGTTCCTGGAATTCGTCGGCCGCATGTACGGGCTTAACCGCCCCACCGCCATGGAGCGCGCGCGCGACCTCCTGGACCTTTTCCAACTCCAGATGGACCGCAAGCTGATCGGCGAGTACTCCAAGGGCATGCGGAAGCGCGTGGCCATGGCGGCATCGCTCATCCATCATCCCGAGCTGTACCTGATGGACGAGCCGTTCGAAGGCGTGGACGCGGTGGGCGCGCGCCTCATGAAGGACATCCTCATCGACCAGGTAAAACGCGGCGCCACGATATTCCTGACTTCGCACGTGCTGGAAGTGGTGGAGCGGCTCTGCGATCGCGTGGCCATCATCAATGACGGCAGGATCGTCAACAGCGGCACGCTGGAAGATCTTCGCTCCGGCGGCGAATCGCTGGAGGACGCCTTCGTGCGCATCGTGGGCGCCGGCCACCAGATGGAGCGGCTGGACTGGTTATGATCGCGGCGATTCTGCGGGCGCAGATGCTCAGCATGCGTTGGAGCGCGGGCAGGGGCGCCGTATTCGGCATCCTCACGGGCGTGATCTGGTACGGGCTCTGGACCGGGGCCGCCGCGGCGGCCGGTGCCTTGGCGTCGCTGACCAATGCCTCCCAGTTGCATTCCTACCTGCCTCTGGCGTTTCTGGGGATCTGCGGCTACTGGCAGATCGTTCCGGTTCTGTCGGCCAGCATGGGCTCGGGCCTGGATATGCGCAAGCTGCTGGTCTACCCCGCGCCGCACGGGAAGCTGTTCCTGGTGGAGATTCTGCTCCGGCTCACCGCGGGAGCGGAAATGGTGCTGGTGCTGGCCGGCGGAACAATCGGTCTGCTTTTCAATCCGGCGGCCGGAGGATGGGGCGCGGCGCCCCGCCTCGCGGCCGCGGTCCCGATTTTCGTGCTGTTCAACCTGCTGCTGGCATCCGGCATGCGCAGCCTTCTGGAGCGGTTGCTGACGCGCCGCAAAGTGCGCGAGGTGTTGAGCTTTTTCCTGCTCATGCTGTATGTGGTTCCGCGCGTGATGTTCCAGTCGGGACACCGTCCCAAAAGTCTCACGGGCGCGAGCGCAGTGGCGCAGGCGCTCGGTTTTCCCTGGAGCGCGGCAGCGCGCGCCGCGGTGCCGGCACAGTCCGGCCAATTCGAGTGGCTGGCCCTGCTCTCGCTCTGCGGCTGGACGCTGATCGCGCTGTGGTTCGGCCGCACCCAGTTCGAGCGCAACCTGCGATTCGACGCGGTAGCCGCGCAAGCCACTCCGCTGGGCGCCGGCGCGTCCTGGTGGCAGGAGTGGAAAGATCGCTTCTACCGCGTACCCTCGCTGATCTGGCGCGACCCGCTGGCGGGGATCGTTGAGAAGGAGCTGCGGTCGCTGGCGCGTACACCGCGCTTCCGCATGATCTTCATCATGGGCTTCACCTTCGGAGTGATGGTTTGGTTTCCGGCGATCGCGGGCCGCCGCGCCGGGTATGCCCCGATGGGCTCGCGCTATTTCCTGATTCTGGTTTGCGTTTATGCGCTGACGCTGCTCGGGCAGGTAACGTACTGGAACTGTTTCGGGTTCGACCGCTCCGCCGCGGTCTTCTATTTCGCCGCGCCGCAACCGATTCGCAAGACGCTCGCGGGCAAGAACATCGCATCGCTGTTCTTCATCTACCTGGAAGTGCTGGTCATCACCGGCGTCACGGCGGCGCTGCAGTTGAGCGGGGGGTTGCGGACGGTGATCGAGACGCTGCTGGTGGTGGGAGTCTGCTCGCTGTATCTGCTGGCGCTGGGCAATATCAGCTCGGTGCACTATCCGCGCGGCTTGCGTCCGGAGCGCGTGTCGCAGGGTGGAGCGTCGAGCCGGTTCCAGGGCCTGATCTTCATTCTCTACCCTCTGGCCCTGCTGCCGGTTTTTCTGGCATACCTGGCAGGTTATGCACTCGGGAGCGAGGCGGTTTTTGCCATCGGGATGGCGATTGCGGCGATCCTGGGCGGCGTGTTGTACGGGGTGGCGATGGAATCGGCCGCCAGCACCGCGGCGAGTCGCCGGGAGCAGATTCTGCAGGAGCTTTCGAAGGGCGAAGGCCCTATGGTGTCGGAGTAGCGTGTGGTGCGGATGGCTCCGACCGCCGCGTCCGCGGCCTGCTGCGCCGTATTGTGATAGGCTATCGCCCATGCGACGTCTGTTTGTGTTTGCGGCCTCGGCCGCCGCTCTTTTCGCTCAGCTTCCGGCCCCCAACGAAAGCGGGGTCTCCATGGGGCATCTGCACCTGATGGTGGCGGACCCGGACGCGCAGAAGAAACTGTGGGTGGGCGTGTTGGGGGCCGAGGTCGCTCATATGGGCTCCCTCGAATTGCTGAAGCTGCCCGGCATGTTCATCGTGGTGGGGAAGGCGCGCACGCCGCCATCGGAGGGCACCGAGGGGTCGACGGTCAACCACGTGGGATTTCTGGTGAAGAGCTACGTGGATATGAAAGCAAAATTGCAGGCCGCCGGCCTCACCTTCGCCTCGGACAACGCGGCGACCAAACAGCTCATGGTGAACTTTCCGGACAAGGTGAAGTTGGAGTTTACCGAAGACGCCACGCTCCAGGTTCCGGTAGCCATGCACCACATCCACATCTCCACGCCCGATCCGGAGAAGGCGCGCGCCTGGTATGTGAAGACGTTCGGCGCGAAGCCGGGTACCCGGGGAAACTTCTTGGCCGCCATGATTCCCGGCGGCGAGGTGGACTTCCGGAAGGCGCAGCAGGCGGAGGCTCCCACCAAGGGACGGTCGCTGGATCACATCGGTTTCGAGGTGAAGAACCTGGCGGATTTCTGCAAGAAGCTGCAAGCGGACGGCGTGACCTTCGACATGCAGTACCGCGAGATGCCGCAGCTCGGCGGCTTGAAGATCGCGTTCATTGTGGATCCCGAAGGCACGCGGATCGAGCTGACCGAGGGCTTGGCGGGGCAGTAACCGGTATGAAGCTCGCCCGTTACTGGAGCCGGGATGCAGGGGAATCCGGTGGCATCCGCATTGTGGCGCGCGGCTGGTCGGATGAAAGCATCGAGGCCGCCCGCGTCAAGGCGCGCGAGGTTGCGCGCCGGGTCGCCGAGAGGTTGGCCGCCCGGCACGGCCAGCGCAGCCAATATCCGTATGGAGATCGCCCGCTTCCGGAACCGGTGCTTCGGAGATTCGCCGCCGCGGCCGTCACGCGCAATGGCTACGGGGCTCTGGTGCTGAATACGGATGCGATGATGTTCGTGGATATCGATCGGCAGGACAAGCAGCGTCTGTTCACGTTCTTTCGCAAGCCGCCGGAGGACGGCATTCGCCGCGTGGCCGAACGTCACGGATTTTCGGCTCGAATTTATGAAACCGCGGGCGGTTACCGCGTCATCATCGCGGGTCAACCGTTCCGGGGAGGAAGCTCCGAGGCCGAAGCGATACTCAAGGATTTCGGAGCCGATCCGATGTATGTGCGGCTGTGCCGGATGCAGGAGTCATTTCGTGCCCGGCTGACACCCAAGCCCTGGCGCTGCGGTTTCCGCAATCCTCCGGTCGAGTTTCCGTTCGTGACGCCGGAGGACGAGGCGAAGTTTCAGCGCTGGGAGGCCGAATACGCGCGGCGCGCCGCCAGCTACGCAACCTGCCGCTTCGTCTCGGCAACCGGCGCGGGGAATATAGCGCCCGAGTTTTCGGAGCTGATCGCATACCACGATCAGGAGACGAAGGTGAGATCCGCGCAGCAGTTGGCGTGAGCCGGCGGGAAGACTGCCACGTTACCGTTTCTGCTTGAGGACGTCGACGAGTTCCTGGACGGCGGCGGCGCTCTTCTTGAGCATGGCGTGCTCCGCCTCGGTGAGCTTGATCTCGTAGATCTGCTCGATGCCGCGGGCCCCGAGCTTCACCGGAACCCCCACATACAGACCGTTGATGCCATATTCGCCTTCCAGGTAGGCGGCGCACGGCAGCACCTTCTTCTTGTCCTTCAGGATGGACTCGGCCATCTCCACGGCCGCCGCGGAGGGCGCGTAATAAGCGCTGGTCTTGAGGTGTTTCACGATCTCCGCGCCGCCATTGCGCGTACGCTCGACAATGCGGTCGATGGTGGCCTGGTCCATCAGCTCGGCGATGGGAATGCCGGAAACGTTGGTGAGCCGCGGCAGCGGCACCATAGTATCGCCGTGGCCTCCCATGACCACGGCGGTGATGTTCTCCACCGAAACCTTAAGCTCCAGGGCAATGAAGGTGCGGAACCGCGCGATGTCGAGCACTCCGGCCATCCCCACCACGCGATTCTTGCTGAACCCCGAGACCCACAAGGCCGCCTGCGTCATGGCGTCGAGCGGATTGGTCACTACAATAATGATGCAGTTGGGCGAGTGTTTGGCCACCTGTTCGGTAGCCGTGCGGATCACTTCGTAGTTAGCCAGCAGGAGGTCGTCGCGGCTCATTCCGGGCTTGCGCGGGAACCCCGCGGTAATGATCGCGATATCGGAGTTCGCGGTGGGCTCGTAATCGTTGGCGCCGGTGAGCATCACATCGTAGCCCTGCACCGGGCCGGACTGCAGCACATCGAGTCCTTTGCCTTGTGGAACGCCCTCCACCACGTCGACCAGGACGACATCGGCCAGCTCCTTGTCGGCAATGCGCAACGCGCAATTTGCGCCGACGTTCCCGGCGCCCACAACCGTGATCTTCTTTCGCACAATAGACTCCTTAATGGGGGATTTTTCGCAACTCGATTATAGCGCCATCTCCCAGATCTGCCCCACCATGGGAATCCCGAAGTCCCGATGCGGCTGCTCGCGGACCATGCGGAAGCCGGCCTTCTCGTAGATGTGCTGGGCGGCGTGCAGCGTTTCCTGAGTCCACAGCGTGATGGTCTGGTAGCCCGCATGCCGCGCGAAGCGGATGCATTCGTCGACCAGCTTTTGGCCGAGACCCAGCCCGCGCGCCGCCGGCTCGACGAGCAGCAGCCGCAGTTTGGCGACCTTCGCGGACTGCTTGACGAGGAATACGGAACCGACGATCTCACCGTCCTTTTCGGCGATCCAGCAGCGCTCGCGCAGGGGATCGAAATTCTGAATGAACTTCGCCGCGATCTCCGCCACCAGGGCCTCGAAGAGCTCGCCGTACCCGTATTCCCGCGCGTAGATCACGCCATGACGATGAACGACCCACCCCATATCGCCGGGCTGGTGGGGCCGCACAACGAACGGGGTCTCGGATTGGGCGCGCGGGCCAAGCAGCCGCTCGATGGTGTGCATGGCGTCCACCAGGCGCGCTTGCTTGCCGGCGGGGAGCGGGCTCAGCATGGCGGCGACCGCCTTGCCCGCGTCGCGTTCGAGCGGAGCGAAAGCCTGGCGGCCCTTCTTGGTGAGGAGCAGGTGGCTCTGCCGCCGGTCGGCGGCCGAAGGTTTCCTGGCGAGGAAACCGCGCTTGCGGAATTTCAGCAGGATGCGGCTGAGGTAGCCGGGGTCCAATCCCAGGTCCCTGGCCAGCTCGGTGGCGGCCGGGGCGTCGCGGTGGGCCAGCTCGTAGAGGACGCGAACTTCGGTGAGGGAGAAGGGGCTGTTCAAATGGCCTTCGCCCAGTACGCCGATGCGCCGTGTGTAGAAGCGGTTGAAGCCGCGGACAGCGGCCACATTGCGATCGGTCATGGGTCTATTGTTGGCGAGATAGTTGACTTTGTCAAGAAGTTGCTTGACGGGGTCAAGCAGAGGGGGCTGGGGTGACAGACGACAAAAACCGATCGTCTGTCCCACCTGAGAGGGCGCGCGCCACCGCGTTTACGGAACGTTCCACGTCGGCCTCGGAGGTTTGCCAGTTGCAGACGCTGACGCGCATGGCGCGCCGCCCGCGCCAGGTGGTTCCGCCGATGAAGACTTCGCCGGTTTCGAGAATTCTCGCGATTACGGCGTCGGTGCGGCGGTCGTGATCCTGTTCCGTCGCGCCCGTTCCGGGGTCGAGGAATCGTACCAGGCCCTGGTTGATCACGGGCTCCCAGACCACCTCGGCGCCGGGGAGGCGTCCGATCCGCAGGACCAGGGAGCGCGCGTGTTCGCAGCAGCGCTCCACCAGCGCGGCGACGCCGTTCCGCCCCAGTTGGCGCAAGGCCGCGTACGTGGGGAAGCCGCGCGCGCGGCGCGACCATTCGGGGTTGTAATCCATCTGGTCGCGGGCCTCCAGGTGATGCGCCAGGTAGGACTCGCGGTGCGACATGGCCGCGCGGTGCGCGGACGGGTCGGCCACAAACGCATAGCCGCAGTCGTACGGCACGTTGAGCCATTTATGCCCGTCGGTAGCCCAGGAATCGGCAGCCGCTACGCCCGCGGTGAGGTGGCGATACCGCGGACTGGCCGCCGCCCACAGGCCGAATGCGCCATCCACGTGAACCCACGCGCCGTGGCGCCGGGCGATCGGAATGAGGGTTTCGAACGAATCGTAAGCCCCGATGTTCAGATCGCCGGCCAGCAGCAGAACGATGGCGGGGCCGTCGCCATCGGCCAGGGCCCGTTCCAGAGCATCGGCGCGCAGCCTGCCTTCACTATCGGCGGGCAGGCGGACGACCTGGTCCAGCCCCAACCCGAGGAGCCGTACGGCGCGGTCGAAGGAGCCGTGCCGTTCTTCGCTGGTCAGGATGCGGATGGGCGGCGCGCCGTAGAGGCCCTGCCGCTCGACATTCCAGCCCAGCCGGGCAAGGAGCGAATGACGCGCGGCCGCGAGACAGGTGGCATGAGCCATCTGGCATCCGGTGACGAAGGCGAAGCTGGCGTAAGCCGGAAGTCCGAGCAAGTCCTTGAGCCACTCGCCCGCTACTTCCTCGACGACGGCGGCCGCGGGTCCGGCCGCATAGATTCCGGCATTCTGCTCCCAGGCCGCGGTAAGCCAGTCAGCCGCCAGTGCCGCGGGAAGCGAGCCTCCCACCACCCAAGCGAAGAATCGTCCGCCCGCCGATCCGATGAGCCCGCCTTCCGCGTCGCGTACCAATTCCTCCACCACCCGTTCGGGTGGAAGGCCTTCCGCGGCCAGGCTCTTGCCGAAACGGCCGCGCAAAGTTTCGAGGCTGGCAGCGGCGGTGACCGGGAGCCGATCCAGGTTCTCGAGGTGCGAGAGCGCGTGTTGGGAAGCGATGGCGAGGCTGTCGCGGAATGGGGAATCGTTGAGAGGCATCGTTACCAATGTAGAAGGTTGGGGCCCGGGAAGACTATCTGGAAATTGCCTGCGGATCCTGGTTATTGCAGAGTTAGAGTGGCTTTGCGCCTTTCCCAATCCGTGCGCTGCTTTTCCAAAAACGCCACGAACTCCGGATTGCCGCGGATGGGGTTCAACAGTTCGTCGTTCTGAAACACCGGATAACACGGATATCCCTCATCCGCGGCGGACTGCAACCAGCGCAGCGCCTCATTCGGCCGCTTCATCACCGCATACGCCGCCGCCATGTAGTATGCCGTGTGATGAAAGTGTCCATACGCCCGATGGTCCTCCGCCCGCGCGAGCAGGCGCTCCGCTTCGGCCGGCCGTCCCTCCATGGCGTGGCGCAAGGCGGCCACTGCGTCCACCGCCCCGGCGGGGTCGACGCGTTCGCGCATGGAAGTTTCGAGCAGGGCCGCGGCTTCCTCGCGCCGGCCCAGGTGCAGCAGGGTCGCAGCAGTCTCGGCGTCCCACCGCGCCGGACTGAACTCCCGCGCAACTCCGCGGAACGCGTCCAGGGCGTCGGCATACTTGCCCTGATACAACAGCACGACGCCAATACGAAATCTTGCCATGGTGTTGCCGGGATTCACCTCCAGCTCCCGGCGAAGCTCTAGCAATCCGGAGTCGAGCAGGCCGGTGTGGAAGAAGATCTGCCCGACCTGGTGATGGGCGTCCTCGAGGTTCGGGTTGAGGGACAGGGCCAGGCGGTATTCCCGGAGCGCCGCTTCGTGCGGGAAGCGGTTCGACGGACGCCACAACATGAGCCCGCGCACGTAGTGGGCTTCGGCGGATTGGCGGTCGAGCGAGAGCGCCTTCTCCACCTCGATGAAGGCCTTCTCGTCGAGCGACTTGTCGTTGGGATCGAAATAAAAGGACCTCATGCAGTAGGCGCGGGCCAGGTCGGCGTGCGCCGGCGCGAAGTTCGGATCGAGCGCCACGGCCCGCTCCAACAACTGGATGGCTTGGAGGTTATCGTCTTTGTTCTCCCGGTAGACGCGGTACCTGCCGCGGAGATAGACATCGTAAGCCTCCGGACTCACCGGGTGGGCGGCCGGCAATTGCTGCTGCTCGCCGGCGGTCGTGTGGGCCCCGATCTCCCGGGCCACGTCCCGCGCGATGTCGTTCTGGAGGGCGAGGATGTCTTTTATCTCGCGCTCGTAGGCCCCGCTCCAAACGGTTTTGCCGGCCTTGTGCAGTTGGAGCGCGACACGCACGCGATCCGCCGGGCGCGCGATCGACCCGTGCAGGACGCCGTCCACGTTCAACTCCCGCATGATCGCGTCCAAGGGCCGCTCGACTCCCTTGTATTGTTTCACTGCGGCCCACGACACCACGCGCACCGAGCCGATGCGCGCCAGGCGGGTGATGACGGCCTCGGTGATGGCATCCGGCAGATACTCCTGCCCGGCGGACTCCAGCGGCAACACCGCGATCGACTCGATCCGGCCCGCCGCCCAACGTTGCCGCGCCAGATACCATAACGCCGCGCATATCAGCACGAGTAAGGCCGCGACCGCGGCCCAGCGGCGCGAGAGACGTGCCCGAACTCGCGGCTCTGGTTCCCGCAGCCGCTCCAGGTCCGCGCGCAATTCGGCGGCGCTCGCGTACCGCCGCGCGCGGTCCTTGGCCAGACACTTCCGTACCACCGCATCGAGTGCGGCGTTAGGAAGGGGCGCGGGTTCACGGTTCAAGATTGCGTCGTAGACGGCGGCGGGCGTAGCGCCCGTAAACGGCAACTGTCCCGCGGCCATCTCGTAGAGCACCACCCCAAAGGAAAACAGGTCGCTGCGCGTATCCAGTTCCTGCCCGAGCGCCTGTTCCGGCGACATGTAGGGCAGCGTGCCCACCGCGGCGCCTGGGTTGGTCATCATGGTGACGGTCTTGTCGGCCGCGGCTTCGCCCGCCACCTTGGCGATGCCGAAATCCAGCACCTTGGCGTGGCCGTTCGAGGTGATGAAGATGTTCGACGGCTTGACATCGCGGTGAACGATGCCCCGCTGATGCGCGTGCTCGAGCGCGCCACAGATCTGAATCGCGATGGCGGCCAGTTGCCCGGCGGGCAATGGACCCGCCAGCGTCTGGCCCTGCAGGCACTCCATCACCAGGAAGGGCCGGCCTTCGAATTCGCCCACGTCGTGAATGGTGCAGATGTTGGGATGATTGAGCGACGAGGCGGTGCGCGCCTCCCGCTCGAAGCGCGCCAGCGCGCCGGCATCAAACTCGCCTGCGAGAAACTTGAGCGCGACAGTCCGCCCCAGGCGAGTATCGCGGGCCGAATAGACTTCTCCCATGCCGCCAGCGCCCAAAGACGCGACGATCTCGTAGGGACCCACGCGCGTGCCGGCGTTGAAATGCATGCGCGAAATTATACACCCAATTGCCTCAGGTCGATGCTTTTCCGCGAACGCCGTTGAGACCCGGCTCCGCCCGACTGCACGCGGAAAGGGCGAGGCTGTGGCGGAAATGGGGAATTGTGGCAGGCGTTTGCGCGAGAATGAAACCGGATGGCGAATCTCATGGTCCTCAATTCGGTGGCGCCCGACCGCCGCAGACCAACTGCCACCATCGCGGTGCCGGCCTGGGTTCGGGGAGTGCCCAGCCAGCGACTGATGGTGATTCTCCGCTCGCCTGGCTGCACATACGACCGGCAACCCGGGGGCGGCTGCAGTTACTGTGGTTTCCGGCATCTGACAACCAATGGAACCAAGGTGACCACCGATGAATACCAAGAGCAGATGGCAGCAGCTTTGGCGGCACATGAAGCAGATCTGCCCCAGATTCGAGAGATTGACATTTACAACTCGGGTAACTTTTTGAACGACGCGGAAGTACCGCCTGACGCTCGTGTCGCGATCTTGAAGGTCTGTGCGGAGCGCGAAGCTGTCCGTCTCCTGGTTTTAGAATCGCGGCCGGAGTTTGTTTGTTCAGAGAAGTTGAATCCTCTGCGCAGGGTAATCTTGCGGGCAAGCGAGGACTTGGCGCTCGAAGTTGCGATCGGCCTGGACGCATACGATGACTCCATTCGTGAGGCACATCTACGCAAAGGCTTCTCGCGATCCGATTTTGAACGCGCCGTCGAGGTGCTGGGCGACGTGGGAATCGACCTGCTCGTCTACGTGATGCTCAAGCCGTGCGAGTTGAGCAATCGAGACGCACTTCGGGACGTCGTGAGCGCGGGTGAATACGTTTACCGGGTGGCTGACGCGTCCGGTGTCCGCGCAAGGATTGGCCTGGAGCCGACCTTCGTCGTGCCGGGAACACGGCTGGCCTGGGAGTATAGTGCCGGCGCGTATACGCCCCCGTCGCTCTGGCTGGTGAAGGAGGCTGCGGAGCGCCTGGCCGGCATGGGTCCCCTGACGGTGGGCTTGTGGGATGAGGATTTGAATCCGATGGCGGTTCCGTCTTCGTGCAGTACCTGCCGGATGCGGTTGACCGAGGCGCTGCGAACCTTCAATCTGACCCAGAACGTATCCGATCTGAATGTGGCGCCCTGCGAGTGTGCGGCGTGCTGAACGGGTGCCTGGCTGCGCTGCGGCAGACCGGGCTGCTGCTCAAGTCGGATCCCGTGCTACCCAGCGTCACGACGTTGGTTGCGGGCGAGGCGATTCGGGGCTCGTGGTGGGGGCATCCCGCGGGATCGCTGATCTTTCAGACGCTCCAACAACTCGCGGAACATCGCGAGGTGCTGTTCGTGAAACTGGTGGCCGGCAAGGACACGCTGGTGCACCGTAGCTTGTGGCCGGAAGTCTACGCCATCGGTTCGGCCGGAGAGGCATGGCAGCGCGCCGGCCTTTCCGCGGCGGCCCGCGCTCTCGAGAAGCAGGTGGCGAAAGCCGGCGTGGTGCAAGCGAGCGGCGCGGTTGCGAAGGAGCTGGAACTCCGCCTCCTTGTGCGTTGCGAACAGTTCCACACGGATGCCGGTCATCACTCGAAGGGCCTGGAAGCGTGGCCGCGCTGGGCGGATCGCGTCGGTCTGGATGCGCGGCGCGTGACGCCTTCGGAGGCGAAGGCAGCGTTTGAAGCGATATTGCCGGCGGCGAAATTTCCCTGGCAGGTTGACAGGCGGGCGGCTACCGCTCCCTCACGGTCGCGGCTCGGAACCTAACTTTTCCGCTCAGGCAGCGTCCCATGGGAAAGACGGAGGTAATTGGCGATGAAGACGTTCGGCTTGTGGCGGGATCTTCGCTATGGCGGCCGCCTGCTGCGAACCAGCCCGGGGTTCTTCGCGGTTGCCACCATCTCACTGGCATTGGGGATTGGCGCGAACACGGCGATTTTTGAATTACTCAACGCCGTGCGGCTTCGCATGTTGCCGTTGGCGCATCCCGAGCAACTCGCGGAACTGAAAATTGCCGAGAACGAACACTGCTGTAATGGAAACTTCTCGGACCGAAGCCCGAATTTCACCTATCCCCAGTGGGAGCAGATTCGCGATCGTCAGCAAGCCTTCTCGGGCATCTTTGCTTGGGGTGACACGCGGTTTAACCTGTCGGAAAGCGGCGAGGCCCGCTTCGCCGAGGGGCTGTGGGTGAGCGGGCAGTTCTTCCAGACGCTGGCGGTCCGGCCGCAGCTCGGCCGCCTGATCGATGACGAAGATGACCGGCCGGGTTGCGGCTCGCCCGCGGCGGTGATCAGCTATGCGTTCTGGCGGCGGGAGTATGGCGGAGACCCGGAGGTGCTCGGAAAGAAACTGTCGCTCGACGGACATCCGGTAGTGGTTGCAGGAGTCACTCCAGCCGGGTTCTTTGGCGTGGAGGTCGGCCGCAATTTCGACGTGGCCGTGCCGGTATGTGCCGAGCCCTGGATTAACGGCGAGCAAAGCCACCTAGCGAAGAGACACCACTGGTGGCTGGCCGTTATGGGGCGTCTCAAGCCCGGATGGACTGTCGCGCGTGCCGGCGCACAGGCGAATGCGATGTCCCCGGCGGTCTTCGAAACCACGGTTCCGCCGAACTACCGGCCCGACGCCGCCAAGTATTACACCGAGTACAAACTGACCGCGACGCCGGCGGGCTCTGGTGTCTCCTCATTGCGCCGGCAGTATGAACAGCCGCTCCTGCTGCTGCTGGGAATCGCGGGAGTGGTGCTGCTGATCGCTTGCGCAAACCTGGCCAACCTGACTCTCGCGCGCGCCAGTGCGCGGGAGCGCGAAATGGCTATTCGCCTGGCCGTGGGTGCCGATCGCGGACGCCTGATCCGCCAGTTGCTGGCCGAAAGCTTCTTGCTGACGATGATCGGCACGGCATTCGGCGTGGGGCTCGCGCGCTGGCTGAGCAGCGGCCTGGTGTCCTTCCTGACCACCGGCGCCAATCCCCTGTTCCTCGAACTGGAGCCGGACTGGAGAGTGCTGGCTTTCACAGCGGGTGTCGCGGTGCTGACTTGCATGCTTTTCGGTTTGACACCCGCTCTGCGGGCGACGAGAACTCCTCCCATCGCTGCCATGAAAGGTTCCGGCCGCGGCCTGACCGCGGACCACGAGCGGTTCGGCCTGCGCCGGTTGCTGGTGATCAGCCAGGTGGCGCTTTCCCTGGTGCTCCTGGTGGGCGCGCTGCTGTTCGTCGGCAGTTTGCGAAAGCTGACGATCCTGGATGCCGGCTTTCGACAAGACGGACTGCTCATCGCCGGAATCGATATCTCGCGGCTGAACATTCCCGTGGCGCGGCGCGGAGTGTTCTATCGCGAACTCCTGGCGGCGGTGCGCGCGACTCCCGGCGTGGAGCAGGCGGCCAGCGCCGACATCGTGCAGATCAGCGGAGACGGCTGGAACGATGTAATCGAAATCCTCGGCGAGAAGAAGCAAGATCGCATGGTTCCGTGGTTTGATGGCGTAAGTGCCGGCTATTTTCGAACCATGGGCACTCCGCTGATTGCCGGCCGCGACTTCGACGATCGCGACACCCCTTCGTCGCCGGAAGTCGCAATTGTAAACCGGGAGTTCTCCGACAAGTTTCTGGCGGGAGCGGACCCGATCGGCAAGCAATTTCGAGTTCTCTCCGGACCGGGTGAGCCCGAGCACGTCTATCAGATCGTCGGCCTGGTGAAGAATTCCAAGTATCAGAATTTGCGAGAGACTTTCAAGCCGCTGGTTTATGTCGCCGTAACTCAGAGGAAGGAGCCGGGGATGGGGGCCAATCTGATCGTTCGATCGGCGCTTCCCATCGGCTCACTGATGTCTCGACTGAAGAAGACCATTCAGGATCAGAACGCCGGAACCTCGGTTCAATTCCAGGTATTCAAGACGCAGGTGCAGGAATCGCTGCTTCGGGAACGGCTCATGGCCACGCTGTCGGGATTCTTTGGTTTTCTGGCGGCGATTCTCGCGACCGTGGGCTTGTACGGCGTGATTTCGTACGTGGTGGCGAAACGCCGGAACGAGATCGGGATACGGATTGCGCTGGGCGCGGACCGCCTGAGCGTGATTCGGCTGGTTCTGAGTGATGCAGGACTGCAAGTCCTGGCCGGGCTAGTAATCGGCACTGCGCTGGCAATCGCCGCGGCTCGGACAGCGACTTCGCTTCTCTACGGACTGCAGCCGGGCGACCCGTTGATCATCGGCGCGGCGGACATGCTGCTGGCGGTAGTTGCGCTGATGGCCAGTCTGATTCCAGCCCTGCGGGCGTCGCGTCTCGAGCCCATGGCGGCGCTGCGGGAAGAGTGAGGTGGTTTGGCAGGCCAAAGGGCCTGCCCCACCTGCCTAGGCGAAGCCAGACGTGAATGATCTCTCCTTGTGGTTTTTACAATCTCTATCCTCCATACGTCACAAAACCGTAATTGAGGTTTGGTTATTCTGTGGTATTCTGACTGTTACCAGAGATAAAGTTAATCCAGCGCCCAGCAGCGCAAGCTTGCATAAGTCTAATCGATCGCGGTGCTTAGCAGTCTCAACGGGGGATTAAAATGCGTACATCGAAAGTGTTTCGCGGATTTCTGGCAGCCGGCGGAATGCTGACCTTATTGATGGCATTGCCAAATCATGCTTATTCCCAGCTTGCCGGTTCGGGTACCATTACCGGAAGCGTAACCGACCCCAGCGGAGCAGTGGTGCCGGCGGCAGATATCACCATCCGTAATACCGATACCGGCATCGAGCGCAAGATTGGTACCACCGACGCGGGGTTGTACACCGCGGTGTTTCTGCCGCCGGGCCATTATGAAGTGGAGGCGCGCAAGGCGGGGTTCGCCAACACGATGCGCAAGGAACTGGTGCTGCAAGTGGGGCAAACCCTAACCATCAACCTGTCGCTGGCGGTGCAGACGTCAACGCAGGAAGTGACGGTTGTGGCAGGGGCATCGGTGGTGGATACCGAGAAAACGGATGTGTCGCAGGTGGTCAGCGCCGACGCGGTGAGCAACCTGCCAATCGGCGGACGGCGTTGGGATCAACTCGCTCTCACATCTCCCAATGCCACCACGGACGGCACCAGCGGGTTGGTTTCCTTCCGTGGCATCTCGGGGTTGTACAACAACAACATGGTGGATGGCGCCAATAACAACCAGGCGCTATTCTCCGAAGGGCGCGCCCGTGCGAACAGCGGCGCGTACGTCTTCAGCATGGATTCCATGCTGGAGTACCAGGTCAACTCGAGCAATTACAGCGCGGAACTGGGCCAGGCGGCGGGCGGCGTGGTGAACGCAGTCACCAAGTCGGGTACCAACACCGTCCATGGAGACCTGTTCTACTATCTGCGCTATCCCACCTGGAACGCGCTCGATTCGTTCCCCAAATCGCAGGGCAACTACACCCAACCCATCCATCAATGGCAGCAGTTCGGGGGCAGCGTCGGCGGGCCGATCATCAAGGACAAGCTTTTCTACTTTGGAACGTATGATGGGTCGCGCAAAGTGAACCCGATCGCTTACACCAGCAGCAGCTACAACTCGAGCACGAGAGCGTTGCCGTGCACGGCGGTGGTGACGGCCACGCAGTGCGCCAATGCCAATCAGTACCTTTATGGCCTGCTGGGGACATTCCCACGCGCCACGAATCAGGACGTGGGTTTCGGCAAGCTGGAGAGCCTGATCACACCGCGCAACCGCGTGGCGGCATCGTTCGACTTCATGAACTACCGCGCGCCCAATGCGTATCAAACGGCGCCTTCGTACAACAACAGCTCGGTG
>Ga0209415_10007328_pt1 | contig 19288 bp, 15 predicted proteins | sample PeaSoiSIISIP2007_FD_187696 | JGI IMG/M metagenome (GOLD analysis project Ga0209415, IMG submission 187696) | Peat soil microbial communities from Weissenstadt, Germany - SII-SIP-2007 (SPAdes) (version 2) | ecosystem: Environmental > Terrestrial > Soil > Wetlands > Peat | place: Germany... | reverse complement strand
GGCGGCTCCGCGTGCCAGGCGATCGCGTCCGTATCGTCGCCCGCGGCGGCGACGATTTTTTGCCGCTCCTCGATCTCTTCGAGCGTCCGCAGGAGGTCGCGATAACTCGCGGCCTGCTCGTAGCGTTCTTCGCGCGACGCGTCCTCCATGCGCTGCTCGAGGCTTTTGATTAGATCGTGCCGGCGGCCTTCGAGAAGAAGCCGCGTGTCGCGGGCGGCTTCGGCGTAGCGCTCGTCGCTGACGAGTCCCGGCACGCACGGCCCGTGGCAGCGGTGAATGTAATACTGGAGGCAGGGTCGCGGGTGCGCGCGCGTCAAGTCCACCGTGCACGACGGCACGCGAAAGCGCTTGTGAATGAAGTGCACGATGCGATTTGCGAGGCTGTGCGGGAAGTACGGGCCGAAATAGATCGAGCCGTCTTTGACGAGCCGCCGCGTCACGTACACGCGAGGGAACTTCTCGAATGCCGTGTAGCGAATGTACGGATAGGTCTTGTCGTCGCGCAGCAGCACATTGAACTTCGGCTTGTGCTGCTTGATGAGCACGTTCTCGAGCGCCAGTGCCTCGCGCTCGTTGTCCACGACGATGAATTCGAGGTCGACGATCTCGCGCACCAGCGAGCCCGTCTTTGAGTTGGCCCAGTTGGATTCGAGAAAATAGGATTTGACGCGGCTGCGCAGCGAACCGGATTCGCCGACGTAGAGAATATTGCCGAGCGCGTCCTTGAAGAGGTAAACGCCCGGCTCAGCCGGCAGACTCGAAACTTTTTCGGCGAGGTCCATCGCGAGGTAAACTTGCCGGCGCAGCCGTGCGCGCTGCGGCAACCTTCATGATAGCAAAGCGAATCCAATCCTATGTAGAGATGCTGCGCCGGACGACTTTCCTCCTCGCATTCCTGGCATTCAGTCTGCCCGCCGTGGGGCAACAGATGTCGCCCGCCTCCGGCCCGCCGCCTCCGCCGCCACCCGAGCAACCGTCGGTGCCCCCACCGAGTCCGGCGGACGCGCCGCCGGTGCCGGTGTTCGATCCCTACAACGCGCAAAAGAGCATTCAAGTGGGGAAGTTCTATATGGACAAAGGCGACTACGATGCGGCCATCAACCGTTTCCAGGACGCGACGCAATACCAGCCGAAGCTAGCGTTGCCGTGGGAACTGCTCGGCGAGGCTTGGGAAAAGGAGCACAATAAAGAGAAGGCCATCGCCGCGTACCAGAAATATCTGGAGCTTCTCCCGCACGGTGGCGACTCGGACAAGATCCGCAAACGCCTGGCGAAATTGCAGCAGGATGTGAAGCAGGAAGCGCCCAAGAACGAATGACGCCGGGAACAATAATCGCGAAATTCTCGCCACCGATAAGACCCCAATCAATGCACGAGTCGTTGGTGTGGCGATGGCCGAAGATGTTGTCAACGCCGACACGCCGCCCATGTCCCGCGCGATGAGCGCTTTATACCTTTGGCCACGAAACATACAATCGCGAGAAGTGCGCGCAGCAGACTCGCCCTCGCATTGGGCACGCTACGGAGTTGCGGCCCTTACCGCACTCGCCGCCGCGTTGCGTCTCCACGCTCTCGCCGCAAAAACCTTTTGGCACGATGAAGGCTTCAGCGCCGAAATCGCGCGGCTCGATTTCGCCGGTTTCGCACACTTGCTGTGGGCCCGCGAAGCGAACATGACGTTGTACTACCTCGCGCTGCGCGCCTGGATGCATTTCGGCGCAAGTGAAGCCTGGGTGCGGGGCCTTTCGGTGCTTTTCGGCGTGGCGGCGATTCCGTTGTTCTACGCGCTGGGCGCCGCGATCGCGTCGAGGCGCGCTGGCCTCATCGCGGCGACGCTGGGTGCTGTAAACGCCTGTTGCGTCGCTTATTCCCAACAAGCGCGCGGCTACTCGCTCGTGATGTTTCTCGTTTCCCTCAGCATGTTGCTCCTCGTGAAGCACGTTCAATCAGGTGGAGCGCGCTACGGCTTACTGTGGGCCGTTGCGAGCGCACTGGCCGTTTATACCCACTTTTATGCGGTGTTGGTTATCGCCGCGCAATGTGTGTCGCTGGCGCTCGTCCGCCCTGTCGAATGTTCTTTTCGCACATGGCTGCGCGCATTTCGCGCACTGCTGTACATGCTGCTGCCCGCAATTGCGTTCGTGGTGCTTCACGGAGCTGGGGCATTCAACTGGCTTCAGCGTCCCGCGGCGTCGTACGTCCTTTATTTCTTCACGGTGTTTTCTGGAAACGATGGCCTCGGCCTGCTGGCCGCGTACGCAGTTGCCTGCGTGCTTGCCGCTTGGGCCGCATGGCGCGTCTGGCGCGCAAAAGGACGTTCCATCGAATCTTGGCAGCACGCGGCGATGTGGTTGTGGTTTCTATTCCCGATTTGCGGATGCCTCGTGCTATCGATCTGGAAGCCGGCTTTCTTCATCCGCTATCTGTTAGTGAGCCTTCCTGCCCTGATCATTCTTGCCGCCGTTGGTTTGGAGCAGTTGCGGCGCAGCGTTCTGGTCCTTGCGGCGCTGCTCGTGGTCTGCGGGATGTCCCTGCAAGGTGTGCGTTCGTATTATCTGCGCGACTTCGATTTGTATCGCGACGATTGGCGCGACGCCGCGCGCGTCCTGTTACACGATGCGCAGCCAGGAGACGCCGCGCTGATCTACGTTTCCACCGGCCGCATGACTTACGAATACTACCGCTCGCTCGACGCCCGGGGTCTCGGTCCGGTCGTCGTATATCCGGCGCACCAGCCGGGCCGCCTCGAGTATCGTGATTTCCTCGTCGAACCGCTGGGCGAATCGCTGGAAGGTCTTCATCTCGACGCGCCCCGCGTCTGGCTGGTGCTCGATCTCACCGAAACGCCAACCGGCCCGGATCGCACCAGCGTCCTCCTGCGGAATTGGTGCGAGGCCGGCCATCCGCACCTGCTAAGCGATCAGAAATTCCCGGGGATCGAACTGCTGCTGCTCGGCAGGTGAAGCGCGCAGGCTAGCGCAGCCGCTCGAGATACTTGCGGGCCTTGTCGTAGTGCGCGAAGCGTTTTTCTTCCCGCCGGAATTCCGCGGAGTGTATTTCCAGGCCGCACCGCGCCACGCGCAAAGGATGCTTCACGTGCAGCATCTCGTGAAACAGGATGGACTCCACCACGTAGCGCGGCGTCTCCGGCCGGTCCAGCCGGGCGTTCATGACAATCAAATCGAGGCCCGGATCGAAGCATCCGAGCTGCCGCCGCCAGGGGCGATCGCTCCACGCGAGACGCGGCGTGTGCAACGCGCCGTCGAAGTAACGCGCGTTGAGCGCCGCGAACATCGGCTGAAGATCGTGCGCGGAGCCGCGCGCGTGCCGCGTCTTGCGGCGCGTTCTCCCCGGGCGCATGAGTTCAATCTTTTTCTGCGTGGCCGAAGAGGCGCTGAATTCGCGATAACAATGCATCAGCTCGCGGGGAACGCGTCGCCGGTACAGCCGCCCGAGCAACACCGCCGCGGCCGCTTCCAGCACCGGCAGTGACGCCTTCCGCAGCACGTCCGAAATGCGCACGCGCGCAACTTCTTCGCGCAGTTGAATGGTGTGCGAAAGATTCGCGTACGGGTAAAACTCAACAACGAATTGCGGCGGCCGCCCTGTGCATCCCAGGCGCGTAAACATCCGCTGGAACGCGAGCGACCCGCCGGGCACGGTTGGATTTGCGCGGAGACGGTGGCGCCCTCCCGTTCGGGCCATCCTCACGGTCCTCGCCGCACGGGAGGCGGCTGAATTTCCTTGAGCGCTTTGTCGGCGTCGGATTGAGCGTCCTGCGTGGCCGCGACGGCATCGTCGAGATTGTCTTTATACTCGTCGCGGCTTGGCCCTGAGGCTTCGAGCTGCTGCAAGTACGTGAGGTATTCTTTGGTGTGCAGCTGCAAGTCCTGGAGGGCTGCGTGAATCTCCTGCTGTTTTTCGATGGCGATGTCGATTAGGTCGGAGGCATCGTCCAGACAACCGGAATATTCGTTGAGCGTGGTGTTGACGCGCTCCAGCTGCCGGTGATCCTGCGGATCGAGGTGTCCGATCTCGTATTGGATTCGCTTGACGCGGTCGCCCGCGAACGAGACGAACAGTTTAATTTTGGCCGCGGGTGTGTAGGCATCTCGGATCTTGTCGGCTTCAAGATCGCTCAGATAGTCTTTTTTCTGCGGCGAAGGACGCGCGGCCGCGCGTCCGGCCAACGCGCCAATCAAACACGCGGCCAATACCGTCGCGCGCCATCGCCTTGGTTTGCTTGTGCGCGTCATTGGGGACCTCCCGGCGAAGGATTTCGTTTCGGGTTCTTTCCCAGCTTCTCCGGGAAGAGCGCGTCGATCAGAATGTTTTGCGAATTTTGCAGATCGGTGCGCACGGCCCGAAACCAGGGCCGCTTGTCCACTGCCAGGCGCTCGATGATTGCATCCGTCTCCCTCAGGGCCTCGCGCAGCGCGATTTGTAGATTCTTGAACCCATCGGGATGGCTTTCCGCCTTCGGGGCGAGAGGTTGCAAGGCGGCAACCGTCGCGCCCACCTCGTCGCGAAAGTTTTCGAGTTCCTGCAATGCTCCTACTTCGTCTCCGCCGGACAATTTCTGGCGCACGGCCGCGAACTGATCCGGCTCGAGCTTCGCCAAATCGTTCGCTTTGCGAACCGGGTCGGTCTCGTGGTCGTAAAGGGCCTGCAACTGCGCGAAGCGGTCGGGCCCGCAGAAACCCGCGGCCGGCCGCAGGCTCGCCAGCGCCAGGGTGAGCGCCGCGGCTCGCGCGAAGACTCTCATCCTAGTGTCTCTTCTGAAGCTGGCGCTGCAAGGCGAGGACGCGTTGCTGAGCTTGAAAGTCCTGCGTGTCATGATGGCCCTGGTCCAGCTCAAGAAATTTCTGATAGGCGGCCACGGCGTTCGCTTTCTGGTCCAGTGAATCGTAGCAAGAGGCCCGCACAAACCACGCGCCGGGTTTGAGCGGCTCGCGTTGCGAGAGCAGGTCGAGAGCTTGAAGCGTGGCGTCATAATTCTTGCCCAAATAAAGGGCGTCCACCAAATCCCGCAAAGGATCCACCTTTGCAGGCTCCAATTGCAGGGCCTTCTTAAGATTGTCTACCGAATCCGGGTAATCGTGCAATTCCAATTGGCAACGCCCGAGCCACGCGTAAAGTTCGGCGTCGCCGGGCGAAACGGGAATCGCAGCCGCGAGAATGGCGCTGGCGTCCTTCCAGCGGCTCTGCTGCATATAGATGCCGCCGCGAATCTTTCGGCTGTCCGGCGTGGGAGGCGCCGCAGCCTCGGCGCGGTCCAGTTCCGCCAGGGCCGCATCGAACTGATTGACCTGCATCAAGTCATAGGCCCGCGCGATGCGTCGCGCCGCGTCGTCGGGGCGCAGCTTCAGATAGGCGTCGAGCGCGTCCGCGGCCGCCTGATATTTCTGTTGGGTCTCCAGCGATTGTGCCAACCCGAGCGCAGCCGGCGCGTCGCCGGGATTAATCTCCGTCGCCCGGCGAAATTCGGTCTCCGCCTCGGGCGCTCGTTTCAGCGCTAAAAGTGTGCGAGCAAGCGCGAGATGAATATCGAAATCCTTGGGTGAGATCACGAGCGCGGCTTTGAATTGCGCAACGGCCTCTTCGCGTTTCCCGGCTCTTTCGAGCGCCAGGCCGTATAGGAATCGCGGCCGGCTCTGCGTCGGCTGCAAACTCGCCGCCTGGCGAAACGCATCCGCCGCCGCGAACGGATTGCTCTCCATCAGCACGATCCCCAGATTCAAGTACGCCTCGGCCATGTGCGGATCAAGCGTGATCGTGCGCTCGTACTCCGCCTGGGCATCATCCCAGCGCTGCAGTTCGGAGTATGCGTATCCCAGTTGGAAATGGGCGTACGCGTAGTCCGGCCGCTGCGCGATGTATTTTTGCAGGGGGTCGATCGCGTCGGCGTAATTGCCTTTGTCGATTGCGTCTTGCGCCTGCTGGAGCAGCGGCGCCAGCGGGTCGGTTTGCGCGGGTTTGGGCTTGAAGACAGGGGACCTCTGCGCGGGGGGAGCCTGCGTCTGGGCGGCGGCATGCCCCGGACACAAGCCAAATGCCAGAAAGAGAAGGGAAGCGGCCGCCGTGCAAATTCGCTTCATTGTCCGTTGTTCGCGCGGGCCTGCTTCCCGCGGTGATTGTTGTTCAGCACGCGCGCCAAGAAACGGCCCGTGTGCGAGTGAGGATTGCGCGCGATCTGTTCGGGCGTCCCTGTGGCGACGATTCTTCCCCCGCGATCGCCGCCTTCGGGCCCGAGATCGATCACCCAGTCCGCCGATTTGATGACGTCGAGATTGTGTTCGATCACGATGACGGAAGCGCCCGCGTCGAGCAGCTTGCGCAGTACCGCGAGCAGCTTCTGGATATCGTCGAAGTGCAGTCCGGTCGTCGGTTCGTCGAAAATATAAAGCACGCCCGCGTTCGCCTGATGCATGAGGTGCGCGGCCAACTTCAGACGCTGCGATTCTCCACCAGAGAGCGTAGTCGCCGATTGCCCCAGTCGCAAGTAACCCAGCCCGACTTCGTCCAGCACCTTCAACTTGGAGACAATTTTGGGCACCGCCGAAAAAAATGAAATCGCTTCGCGCACCGTGAGCTGAAGCACTTCGTGAATGTTTTTCTCCCGGTAGCGCACTTCCAATACGCCGCTCTTGAATCGTGTGCCGCGGCATTCCTCGCACAACAGTTCCACATCGGCCAGGAATTGCATCTCCACCGTGACGGTCCCGTCGCCCTGGCAGGCCTCGCACCGGCCGCCGGGAATATTGAATGAAAAATGCCCCGGCGTGTAGCCGCGCCGCTTGGCCTCGGGCGTCGCTGCAAACGTTTCGCGAATCGCGTCGAACGCCTTCAGATACGTCGAAGGATTCGATCGCGGCGTGCGTCCGATGGGCGTTTGATCCACAAGCACAATTTCTTTGAGATGCGCGTCGCCCTCAATACGGTCGCATGAATCTGCCACTTTGGACGCCGGGTCCTCGGGTTCCGCAACGATGGCCCCGCCGTTCGCCTCTGCGGCTTCTTCCATCCGCAGCAGTTTGGCCCGCTTCGATTGCAGAGTCTTGTAAAGCACGTCGTGGACGAGCGTGGATTTGCCCGACCCGGACACGCCCGTGAACGCCACCAGTGTCCCCAGCGGAATCATCACGTCGAGATTCTGCAGGTTGTGCATGCGCGCGCCGAAGACGCGCAGAAATTGCCCGTTTGGTTTGTGGCGGAACGTGGGCACGGGAATCCGCAATTCGCCGGACAGATATTTCGCCGTCAGCGATTGCCCGCTCTCCACGGCGTTGGCCAGAGGCCCCGCGTACATCAATTTCCCGCCGAGTTCCCCAGCCCCGGGGCCGAGATCGAGCAGATAGTCGGCGGAGTTGATCGTGTCCGGATCGTGCTCCACGACGAGAATGGTATTCCCCAGATTGCGCAAACTCTCGAGAATCGCGATCAACCGGTGGGTGTCGCGCGGATGCAATCCGATCGAGGGCTCATCGAGCACGTACATCGCGCCCACCAGATGCGAGCCCAGCGACGTCGCCAGCTGGATGCGTTGGGCTTCGCCGCCCGAAAGCGTCGAAGTCAGCCGATCGAGTGAAAGGTAATCGAGGCCGACTTCGTCCAGAAATCGCAGCCGGCTTTGGAGCTCTTCCAGAATTTTGTCCGCAATGCGAGCGTCCGATGGGCTCAATTCCAAGGCCGCGAAGAATTGCCGCGCCTGCGTCACGGTCATCGCGCACACTTCGGTGATCGGCTTCCCGGCCACGCGCACCGCCCGCGCCTCGGGCCGCAGCCGCGTGCCGTTGCACTCGGGGCACATCGCGTATCCGCGGTACCGGCTTAGGAAAACGCGCACGTGCAGCTTGTACTTCTTGCGCTCGAGCCAGTCGAAGAATCCCTTGATGCCAACGTAGCCCGCCTTGCGGTCGCCGACGTGAATTAGCTCGCGCTGCGCCGCGGTCAGCTCGCGGTAAGGCGCGTCGACCGGGATGTTTTTCGCGCGGGCGAATTTCTTCAACTCGTTCCAAATGGCGCGGTATCGCGGCTTCGTCCACGGCGCAATTGCACCTTCGTTGAGGGATTTGCTTTTGTCGGGAATCACGCGATCGATATCGAAATCAATTGTGTTGCCGAATCCCTGGCAGCGCGGGCACGCGCCGTAGGGATTATTGAAGGAAAACAGCCTCGGCTCCGGCTCCGCATACACCGCGCCGCAATTCTTGCACTCGAATCGCTCGTTGAACGTCAGCCGTTCCGAAGCGCCGCCCGGCTCCGCGGCCGGAAATTCCAAAATTGTTTCGCCTTTTCCTTCGCGGTAGCAGATCTCGATCGAGTCCACCAGCCGCGAACGAATTTCCGGCGAGATCGCCAGACGATCCACCAGCACGTACACGGGCCGCTGAAAATCTAAGTCCAGCAGCGATTCGGGATTCGAGAATTCGTGCACGCGGCCATTCTGGTAGAGCCGGTTGAAGCCGCGCTTCTGCAACTCCGCGAGGGCCGCTCGAACGCGCGCAGCTGCTTCGAGCTGCGCCGCGCGTTTCCGTCCCGGCCGCTTGGCCGGCGCGGCATCGCCGAGCGCCAGCGTGTACAGCACGTAGAACCGCCGCCCCTCCGAGATCGCCATCACGCGCGCCGCGATCTCGTCCATCGTGTCCCGCCGGACTTCCGCGCCACAGCGCGTGCAAAGCGTGCGCCCCGTCCGTGCGTAGAGCAGCCGCAAATAATCGTAGATTTCCGTCGCCGTCGCGACGGTCGAGCGCGGATTGCGCGTGGAGTTTTTCTGCCGGATGGCGATCGCCGGAGCGATTCCGGTGATTTCGTCCACGTCGGGCTTCTCGATACGCTCGAGGAATTGCCGCGCGTAGGTCGAAAGTGACTCGATGTAACGCCGCTGGCCCTCGGCATAGATCGTGTCGAACGCCAGCGAGGATTTCCCAGAGCCCGATACGCCGCTAACCACCGTAATCGCGTTGTGCGGAATGCTGAAGCTGATGTTCTTGAGGTTGTGGACCCGCGCCCCGCGCACGGTGAGCATTTCCGGTTCGGAAGCCGGTCCGGCCTTCAGCTTCTGTTTCGCCGCGATCGGTTTAGCTTCGCCCACCAGGTGCCCTCCCACAAGCGCGTTCAGCGCGCAGTGCCTAAACCTCGAATTATACGTCGCCGCGCCGCCCGCGACAAACCCCTCCCGCAGGCTGAAATTCTGTGGCGTTCCGCGCCGTAGGAGTAACATGGCGTCGGTCGCGAAAGTCAGGAGATGGCATGGTGTCTGAGCCGGCCGGTGCGATTTCATCTTCGTTGGTGCCTCTGCAGATTGAATCGCTGGTCAAGCGCTTCGACCAGGTGACTGCCGTTGATGGCATCTCGCTCGAATTGCGCAGTGGCGAATGCCTGGGATTGCTCGGGCCAAACGGAGCGGGCAAGAGCACGTTGATCCGCGCCATTGTTGGCCGAGTAGTCCCGGATGCAGGCCGGGTCGCAGTCTTCGGCTCCCCGGCCGGTTCAAACTCGGCCCGCGAGGCGCTGGGATGGGTGCCGCAAGAACTGGCCCTCTATCCGCGGCTCACGTGCAAGGAAAATCTAGAAACTTTCGGGCGATACCACGGGCTTGCCGGGACTGGGCTGCAGCAAGCCGTCGCATGGTGCCTTGAGTGGTCGTCGCTTCAGGACCGGGCCCGAGATCTGGCCAAGAATCTCTCCGGCGGGATGAGGCGGCGGCTGAACATGGCAGCCGGGATGATTCACCGTCCCCAATTGGTGCTGATGGACGAGCCGACCGTGGGGGTGGACCCGCAGTCGCGGAGTCGCATTTTTGAGATGATCGAAGAGCTCCATGGCGAAGGGACTGCGATCATCTATACCACGCACTATATGGAAGAAGCGGAACGGCTGTGCGATCGCATCGCCATCGTTGACCACGGGCGCATCATCGCCTTGGGCACGAACGAAGAGCTGGTCCACAACGCGTTTGCCTCGCGCAGCCAGGTTTTGGCGCGCTTCGCGGGCCCCTCTGACGGCCTCGCTGCGTGGGTCGGGCAGCGCGGAGGGCGTTTGGTCGACTCCACCGCAGAGTTCTCCGTCGAACGTCCTACGGAGATTGCCGGCTTGCTCGTCGATGCAGCCAGGGCGGGCCTCGACGTGGTTGACGTGTCGCTGCGCCGTCCAAACCTGGAGTCGGTGTTCCTGCACTTGACGGGAAGGGAGCTGCGCGAATGATCGTCCCCATCATACGCACCGCCATGGTTTCCCTGCGCCGCGATCGAGCGGCGCTGGCGTTGAGTTTCATCCTGCCGATCACCTTCTTCACCATTTTTGCCGTCATCTTCGGCGGCCGCCGGGATACCGTGCCGAAAGTCACCGTCATCGTGGTGGACGAGGACCAGAGCCAGGCATCGCAACAATTGGTAAGGGGCCTGCAATGGGAAGGTTCCCTGGTCATCAGAACGAGACCCGCGTCCAACGGTGGCGCACAATCACCGGAGTACACGGCCGCAACCGCAGAAGCAGCGGTGAAGGCGGGCGATGCACCGGTCGCGCTCATCGTCCCGCGTGGTTTCGGCGAGAATCCAATCTCATTCCGCGGCGATCAAAACGGTCCGGCGATTCAGCTACTTAACGACAGCAGTGACCCAGTGGCGCCGCAGATGGTCGGGGGGCTTCTGCAAAAGGTCGCCATGACTTCCATGCCGGTCGTCATGGCGGAGCAGGGAACAAAGTACGCGGATCAGTTCGTCGGAGGATTCACACCGGAACAACGTACGCGGATGGATGCCAGCCTTGAACGGCTGCGTCAGCGAGAGAGTGAGAACGCGGGAACCAGTACCGGAGAAGACGCCGCCCACGACGGGCCCAGCGGCGGCGGGGTCGTTGCGGTCAAGGCCCGAGCCGTGGTCGGAGAAAACAAGAACAATCCGATGGTGTCTTTCTATGCCGCCGCGATCGGCGTGATGTTCCTGCTCTTCACAGCGAGCGGCGCTTCGGGGTCGCTACTGGATGAAGCCGACAGCGGCACGTTGGAGCGCGTGCTCAGTTCGCGTGTAACCATGAGCTCGCTGTTGGCCGGTAAACTGGCGTTCAACACCATGCTGGCGTTCTCCCAACTGGTGCTGATGTTTGTCTGGGCCTGGGCTGTCTTCAAGCTCGATTTCTTCAATCATGTCCCCGGTTTTGTCGTCATGGGCGTGTGCACCGCTTTTGCAGTCGGCGCTTTTGGCATGCTGCTGGCCAGCATCTGCCGCACGCGGGCGCAACTGGGCGCACTCTCGACGCTGGCGATTCTGATCATGTCTTCCGTCGGCGGCAGCATGTTTCCTCGTTTTCTTATGCCAGCCGGGATGCAGAAAGCCGGATTGCTCACGATCAACGCTTGGGCCATCGATGGTTTCACCAAAGTGTTTTGGCGGGATGAGCCGGTGTCGCACCTTTGGCCGCAGGTCTCGGTGCTTCTCGCAACGGGCATCGTGCTGTTCGCGATTGCCCGCAAAATCGCGCGGCGCTGGGAATACGCGTGAGCCGATCCAGGCCGCCACTTCGTCGGTTTCGCCGGAAGTGGTTTGGCCGCGCCCAGGCGATGCGCTCCTACAGGCGCGTTCATCTCCCACGGCCTAAACCTCGAATTAGACGTCGCGGCGCCGCCCGCGACAAACTGCTTCCACCCGCCGGGAGTGGGACAGGTCTCGTGAATGAAATTTCGCAGCCAAGTGGATCACTTCCGAGCCCGCCGCAATCAGGGGCAGTCGAAACCCTTGCATGTTTAATTAAATGTATGTATTTAACACTCCGGTGAAGCCTCGCAGGGCCTTGGGGGGAGAATTAGGAGCCATGTTCTCCAACGTGCGATTCGGCTGTTTGCTCCTCGTGTGTCTTTCTTGCTCCGCTGTCGTTTCGGCCCAACACGCCACTCCGCGAACCCAAGCTGGCACCGGTAGGATTTACCTTGACGTCGTCGTCACCTCCAAGACTGAGTCGCATGTCGCCGGTCTTCAGCGGCAAGACTTCACTCTCCTGGATAACAAGACCCCGCAGACCATCACTTCGTTTGAGGCCGTCAGCGCCCGCGACGCTCCCATTGAGGTCGTCCTGGTGGTAGATGCGGTCAACATCACCGCGCAAGTCTTGGACTACGAGCGCTTGCAGCTCGGCAAATTCCTTCGCGCCGATAGAGGGAACCTCGCGTATCCCGTTGCCCTGGAGATCCTGACGGATGATGGCTTCCAGCTCGTGGCGGATTTCTCCAGTGATGGCAATGCGCTCAGTGCTTCACTGGAGAAGAAAGACGTCGGTCGCCGGGATATCGGCCCCGCCGGCCATTTCTGGGGTGCGACCGACCGCTTGCGGATTTCCCTCGACGCCCTGAGTCAGCTCGTAACGAGCCTATATTCGCGCCCGGGGCGCAAATTGATCCTGTGGGTCTCTCCCGGTTGGCCTCTCCTAAGCGGCCCGGAAGTTACGATGGATTTGCGGCTGGAACAACAGGTCTTTGGGAATATTGTGGGCCTCTCGACGAATCTTCTGTGGGGCCGCATCACGCTCTACAGCATCGATCCCCTAGGAACTAGCGAGTACGCGATGCATGCTTCGGACTATGAACGGTTCCTCAAAGGTATCAGCAAACCGAGCCAGGCGCAGTTGGGAAATGTGGCCCTTCAGGTGACCGCAATTCAAAGCGGGGGTCTCGCTCTCATCGCAGGCAACGATATCGCGAAATCTCTCCAAGAGTGCGTGACCGATTCGGCGCCCTACTACGAGATTTCCTTCGATCCCCCTCCGCCGGCCGGGCCAAACGATTACCATCACTTGGAAATCCATCTCGCAAAACCGGGTCTGACCGCGCGCACTCGCCAGCTCTACTACGCGCAACCTGCAGCGCCAACGCACAACTGACGCCACAGCGGTCAGCGCTGGTCCAATTGGAAAGGCGTGCTCGGTCCAAAACCCCGGACACCGGAAACTTGCCTAGCCCACTGGCTTTCCCGACTAGACTTTCTCCCGGTTTTTCGGTGTAATGTTTTGTACCCGCTGCGCGTAGAAAGTGTAGCGCCCTCACTTCAGGGGTCAAATTCAGAGATGGCGTCTCCAACCAATCCGCCAAAGCCAGACCTGTCTTCGCTGCGCATCAGCGATGCCCGCCGCAAGGGGGGTAAGAGCAACAAGCGGCTAGTAATCGCCTTGCTTGCCGTGCTGATTCTCGTGGGCGTAGCGGGGGCAATCTGGGCCTTCCGCAGCCAGGCGCCGCTCGTGGAGGTCGCCGCTGCCGAGAAGCCGGATTCCTCCCGCCCGGCGCTCTTGGATGCCAGCGGTTACATCACGCCCCGTCGCGAAGCGACCGTCGCGGCCAAGATCACCGGGCGCGTCACGGGCATCTTTTTCGATGAGGGCGTGCAAGTGAAAAAAGATCAGATCCTGGCCACTTTGGACGATTCCGACGTCCAGCGTGCGCTCGAATCCGCGAAGGCCGACCGCGACTCCACCCAAGCCAGCATCGAGGATTTGCAGGTGCAGCTCAAGTATGCGGACGTCGAGTTGCAGCGCGCGGAGCAACTCGAAACGCAGGGCGTCGAGAGCAAGGAATTCCTCGACACCGCCCGCACGAATGACGACAGTCTGCGCGCCAAAATCAACCTGGCGAAGGCGCAAGTCGTCGCGGCGGAATCCCGGATTCGCGAAGCGCAGCAGGCCGTGGACAATTGCGTCATCCGCGCGCCCTATGACGGCATCATGGTCACGAAGGACGCGCAGGTTGGGGAGATGGTTTCGCCGGTCTCCGCGGGGGGAGGCTTCACGCGTACCGGAATCGGGACCATTGTGGACATGAATTCGCTCGAGATCGAAGTGGACGTCAACGAAAACTACATCGCGCGCGTCCTGCCGGGCCAACCAGTGACGGCGACGCTCGATGCCTATCCCGATTGGCAGATTCCTTCGCGCGTGCGAATTGTCATTCCCACGGCCGATCGCGAAAAGGCCACCGTGAAGGTCCGCATTTCGTTCCTGAAACTCGATCCGCGCATGCTGCCGGACATGGGCGTCAAGGTCCACTTCCTTGGCGACGCCCCGGCCCCGCAGAAGGGGTCTTCGTCCGCCGCCGTCGTGATTCCGGCTGATGCTGTGCATGACGACAACGGCCAGAAGATCGTGTTTCTCTTTAAGGGCGATCACGTGGAGCGCCAGGCGATTACGCTCGGCCAAGCGCGGGGGAACGATGTCGAAGTCATCGCCGGAGTCAGCGTCGGGGACAACGTCGTCGTAAAATCGCCGTCCGCCTTGCACGATGGCGAAGCGGTTGCGATTCAAAAATAGGAGCCGATCCAATGGTTCGAGTTGACGGCATGGCCGGTGAAGGAAGCCTGATTCACATCCGCGGCCTCGAGAAGGACTACCGCCGGGGCGGGGAAGAAATTCGCGTCCTGCAAGGGCTTAACCTCGACGTCGAGAAGGGCGAATTTGTCGCGTTCATGGGCCCCAGCGGCTCCGGCAAGACGACCCTGCTCAATCTTCTTGGCGGTCTGGACACGCCTTCGCAAGGCACAATTTCCGTTGCCGGCGACGAGATCACCCACATGTCCGCGGGCAAACTCACCCAGTGGCGTGCGCGCCACGTCGGCTTCATCTTTCAGATGTACAACCTTCTGCCCGTCCTGACGGCGTTTCAAAATGTCGAGCTGCCCCTGCTGCTCACCAAACTCTCAAAGGCCGAGCGGAAGCAGCATGTGGACGCGGCCCTGCACATCGTCGGCCTTGCCGATCGCAGCCATCATTATCCGCGCCAGCTCTCCGGCGGACAGGAACAGCGCGTCGCCATCGCCCGCGCCATCGTTGCCGACCCGACCTTTCTCCTCTGCGACGAGCCCACGGGCGACCTCGATCGCAAGAGTGCGGACGAAATTCTCGATTTGCTCACGCGGCTGTGCAAGGAACACGCCAAGACCATTCTCATGGTGACGCACGATCAACTTGCCGCAGACCGCGCCGGCGCGATTCTCCACTTGAACAAGGGCGTGCTCGTTGAGGCGCAAAGCGCGGGAGGAGCGGCGTGAAATATCTCCGCCTGCTTTCCGTCAATCTTTTCCGCAAGAAGATTCGCACCGGACTCACGATTGGGTCGTTTGCCATCGCCATGCTCTTGTTCGGCCTGCTGGTGATCGTGCGTTTCGCGTTCAACCAGGGCGTCGAGGTCGCCGGCGCGGATCGCCTCATTGTGATGAACCGCGTCACTTTCGTCGAGTTCCTGCCCATGTCTTACATGGACCGAATCGCTTCGATACCGGGCATCAAGTCCATCACTCACGCGACGTGGTTCGGCGGCACGTACCAGGATCCCAAGAATTTCTTCGCGCAGTTCGCGATTGACCCCGAAACCTGGCACGAAGTGTATTCGGAGTATCTCGTTCCTGACGCGGAGTGGAAGGCCTTTCTCGACGATCGGCAATCCGCCATCGCGGGAGAAGCGACCGCCAAGCGTTTCGGCTGGAAGATTGGCGACCGCATCCCGATCGAGGGCACGATCTTTTCCGGCCATTGGCAATTCAATCTTGTCGGCATCTACACCGGCGCGAGACCCCAGGACGATACAGCTCAATTCTGGTTTCACTACGACTATCTCAACGAAACTCTTAAGCAAAGGAATGCAGGCTTCGGGGTGAATCAGGCGGGTTGGTACGTCGTGAAACTTGAGAATCCGGATGACGCCGTCACGGTCGTCAAGAAAATTGACCAGACCTTTGCCAACTCCTCCGCGGAGACCAAGACCGATACCGAGCAAGCCTTCGCGGCGGCCTTCGCGAAGCAGACCGGCAACATCGAGCTCATCATTTTGGTCATCGGCGCCATCGTATTCTTCACGCTGCTTCTGGTAACAGGGAACACCATGGCCATTACCGTGCGTGAACGGACGGCCGAATTGGCGATTCTGAAAGCGCTAGGATTCTCCGATCGGTTTATCTTGTTTCTGGTACTCGCGGAATCCATCTCGATTGCCTTAATCGGCGGAACACTCGGAATCGGGGTCGCCGTTGCGCTCGCCAAACTCGCGATGGCTTACAGCAATCCGCTGGCGTCGGTGCTCCCAGTGTTGTATTTCCCCGCGAACCAGGTGGTTGTCGGCATCGCAGCGGCGGTTGTGGTGGGAGGACTTGCGGGCTTGCTGCCGGCCCTTGGAGCGAGCCAATTGAAAGTGGTGGACGCGCTTCGCAGAATTTGAACGGGTGCGGGCTCCACTTGGAGCCCGCCGAGAAACGGGTGCGGGCTCCACTTGGAGCCCGCCGAGAAACGGGTGCGGGCTCCACTTGGAGCCCGCCGAGAAAGGTGTCGCGGAACAAGGAGAACAAGGTGGCGATCCCGATCATCTACAATTTGCGAAGTGTCAGGGCGCGGTGGACCTCGTCTGTCGTCGCGGTCCTGGGCATTGCGGGAACGGTGGGCGTGCTGATCGCCATGCTGTCCATGGCGGTAGGATTCCGTGCCACGCTGGTGGCCTCCGGTTCGCCGTCGAACGCGCTGATCATGCGCGCGGGCTCGAACACCGAAATGATCGGCGCCGTGGGGCTCGACCAGGTGCAGATTATCCAAAGCGCTCCCGGTATTATGCGCGGCCCGGACGGCCCGCTCGTCAGCCCCGAAGTCGTGGTGATCGCGCCTTTGCCGCTCAAGACCACGGGAACGGACGCGAATGCGCAAGTTCGAGGAGTTTCGGGCAAGGCGCTCGAAGTGCGGCCCTTCGTCCATATGCTCGCGGGCAGGTTTTTCACGCCCGGCCTCGACGAAATCGTGGTCGGCAAAAACGCGGAAAGTTCTTATTCTGGATTGGATCTCGGCACCAGCGTGGAAATTTCCGGAGTCATGTGGAAAATCGTCGGCATTTTTGACGCGGGAGGAAGCGCGTTCGATTCGGAGCTCTGGTGCGACGCCACTCTACTCGATCAGGCCTATAACCGGCCGCCCACCGCGTTCCAGTCCGTCACGGTCCGTCTGCCTTCGCCGGCGGACTTTCCCAAATTCAAGGATGCGCTGACTTCCGATCCGCGGCTGACGGTTTCCGTGGATCGCGAGCGGGACTACTATGCGAAGCAGTCCGAAACCATGGCCGATTTCATTACGGTGATGGGTTCGCTGGTGGCGATCGTAATGGGGATCGGCGCCGTGTTCGGAGCGCTCAATACCATGTACTCCGCAGTGTCCGAGCGTTCGCGCGAGGTCGCCACGTTGCGCGCGCTGGGTTTCAGCGGAACGAGCGTCGTGCTGTCGTTCGTTTTCGAGTCGCTGTTCATTGCGTTTCTCGGCGGGCTCATCGGCTGCATTCCCGTGGGCTGCATTCCTTTCCTGCCGCTGAGTTGGATCACTGTCGGCACGCTGAATTTTCAATCGTTTTCCCACGTTTCCTTTTCTTTTCGCGCGACCCCAGCTCTCTTTGCCATCGGGATTGCCTTTGCGCTTCTCATGGGATTCATCGGCGGCGTGCCTCCTGCGATCCGCGCCGCTGTTCGACCTATCTCGGTCGCCTTGCGCGAATTGTGAGCGGTTCCGCCCGCCCGGCTCCCGAACTCCGCCGACTGTGCTAGATTTGCCTGCGAAAACCTGAGGTGATGCCGTGCCCGCATTCGATCGCGTCATTTGGATCGTTCTCGATAGCGTCGGCATTGGGGAATTGCCGGATGCCGCCGACTACGGCGACGTCGGCCGCAACACGCTCGGCCACATCGCCCGCTCGCGCCCGTTGCACCTGCCGAATCTCGTGCGACTCGGCCTCGCCAATATCGCGCCGCTCGATCACCTTGTTCCGCCTGCCGCGCCCGAAGGCTGCTTCGGCAAAGGCGCCACGCATTCCCCGGGTAAAGACACTACGACGGGCCACTGGGAAATGGCCGGCATCTGGCTGCCGCAGGCCTTCCCGGTTTACAAGAATGGTTTTCCGCGAGAGTTGATCGAGCAATTCGAGCGCGCCATCGGACGCAAGACGCTCGGCAATAAGCCCGCCTCCGGCACGGAAATCATCAAGGAGCTGGGCGAGGAACACGTTCGCACGGGCTATCCGATCGTGTACACGTCTGGCGACAGCGTTTTCCAAATCGCAGCGCACGAAGACGTCATCCCCATCGCCGAGCTTTATCGTATGTGCGAGATCGCGCGCAAAATGCTGGACGGCCCGCATCGCGTGGGCCGCGTCATCGCCAGGCCTTTCACCGGCACGCCGGGAAATTTCCGCCGCACCGAGCGGCGTCACGATTACGCAGTCGAGCCGCCGCGGCCGATGCTCCTCGACGTGCTGGCCGAGCGGGGCGTCCCCGTGTTCGGCGTCGGAAAAATTCACGACATCTACAACGGGCGCGGAGTGGAGAAGTACGTCACCACGAAAAACAATGCCGACGGCATGGTGAAACTGCACGCGGAAATGGCGCGCCAGAATCGCGGCCTGATCTTTTGCAATTTGGTGGACTTCGACATGCTCTACGGCCACCGCAAAGATGTCGAAGGATTTGCCCGATCCCTGGAGGAGTTTGACGCGCTTCTTGCCGCGCTATTGGAGGCGATGCAAGCGCGTGATTTGCTGCTCATCACCGCCGACCACGGCTGCGATCCCGATCCCGCCTGGCCCACGACGGATCATTCCCGCGAATACGTCCCGATTCTCACGTTTAGCCCCGGCGGCCGTCACGGCGTCGCGCTCGGCACGCGAGACACCCTCGCCGACATGGGCCAAACGGTCGCCGAAAACTTCGGCGGAGTAATTCCGCACGGAAGCAGTTTTCTGAATTTGATTTCCCGAGATTGAAACAGCGAAAGGCCCGTCGGCTCAATCGCCGGTGCTGGGTCCGCGGCGCGCGTAGTAGCCGGTGCGCGTGCGCACGGTGAGCTTGCCCGCGCCCTTGGGCGGGACAACGTCCACTTGAACCGTACGGTACGTGCCGTCCTGCGCAGTGTTGGTAGGGTAGTACGCCACGGTGTACTGGTTGCGGATGTCGTGCGCGATTTGCGTGCAGATGGCTTCGGTGTCATCCACTTCTTCAGGGAAGAAGGCGAGCCCTCCCGTGGCCTGCGCCAGTTGTTGCAGTCCGCGCTTGGCTTTATTCATCGCACCGCGATCCTCGTGATAATCCTCTTTGCTGTAGAGGCCGATCGCGTAGATCAGCGCGTCCGAACGCTGCGCTTCTTCGATGACGTCCTCCAGGTTGTGCCGGCTGGCGTTGTCTTCGCCGTCGGTGACCACCAGCAGAACCTTCTTGTCCTTGTGGCCTTTCTTCAAATGATCGAGCGAGCCGATGATCGCGTCGTAAGGCGCCGTGCTGCCGCGCGCGTCAATCCT
>Ga0209415_10007325_pt1 | contig 19290 bp, 15 predicted proteins | sample PeaSoiSIISIP2007_FD_187696 | JGI IMG/M metagenome (GOLD analysis project Ga0209415, IMG submission 187696) | Peat soil microbial communities from Weissenstadt, Germany - SII-SIP-2007 (SPAdes) (version 2) | ecosystem: Environmental > Terrestrial > Soil > Wetlands > Peat | place: Germany... | reverse complement strand
CGAATCGAGCGGCGCCTGGATCGGCGAGCCGACCGACCAACGCTTGATGTTGGTGTTCATGATTTCGTAGGTCGAGCCGAGTCCGCGCGTGAGTTCATTGATGCTCGGCGCGCGGCCGTAAGCGACGAAAAAGTTGCGCTCCCCCGCAAACACGTCCTCGACCGCGCTGAAGCCGTGCGCGACCATCGCCGCCGCGGCGACGCCGTTCCTGGCCGGCATGCCGCCGAAGTCGAACGCTTTCTCGATGTGCTCCTCATCGCGCATCCAGCAAGAGACGCCGGACGCCTGCTGCGCCGTATACGAGAGCAGATGCCGCGCCTGGCGCTGATCGAATCCCGCCAGCGCGCCCGCCGCCGCTGCGGCGCCGAACATCGGTCCGAAACTGTGCGTCGAATGCCCGTCCTCGCGGAACTCGTACGCATTGAGCGACAGATTTACCCGGCAGCCCACGTCGTAGCCGAGCGCGACGGCACGCAGCAGCGCGGTGCCGTTTTGCCGTTCGCGCTCGGCCATCGCGAGCGCCGCGGGCACTATGGCGCAGCCGGGATGGCAGAGCGACGGCGCGTGCGAGTCGTCGGTTTCGTCGGCGTGCCCGAGCATGCCGTTGGCGAGCGCGGCGTTGGTCGCGGTGGTGACGAAGCGGCTGCCGACCACGCAAGCTTCCTTGGCGCCGCCGAGCGTTTTCGCATACGAAATCGCTTTCTTGCCGGGCAGCAGGCGCGAGCCCGATACCATCGCCGCAATGGTATCGAGCATGTGGTACTTGGTTTTCTCAACGACGGCGGCCGGCAACGGCTTGCGCAGCGCCGATGCGATATACGCGCTCACTCCCTGCATTACTGGCGAGATTTGGGGTGTTGATTTGGCTGCCATGTATCAGTCGTGTCGTTTATGAATGATCGGCTTAATGCATAGCGGGCACGGTTTGGCGCGCGATTTCGCCGGCATCCGGCAGTTCGTCTATCGACCAACACAAACGGATCAGCTCGTCGTTTTGCTTATCGCCGAGTATACCGGCGGTGAGCCCGCGAAACTTCGCCTCCAGGTCGGCATCGCTCATCGGGCGCCCGAGCGTGCCCAGCGCATGTTCGACGTATCTCGCAAGTCGCGCGCCGTCCTTGAGGCGGATGGAAACCCGCGCCTGGGTCCGGCGCAGATTTTCATCCGGCGTCGCGGTAACGCGACCGCGCAGCGCGACCACGCGCGGGTCGCGCACGGACGCATCGCTGAACTGCGGCTCGCCGCCGGCGCCGAAGACCACGGCCGCGGCCACGGCGTGATACACGCTGAATTTGCCTTCGAGCCCGGTTTGCGGCGTGGTCTTGCCCGTGACTTCGAGCACGATGGGGGCGATCTCGAGATCGATGCGCTCGATCGTCTCGGCCTGGAGGTGATGCTCGTTGCGCAACTGGATGCAGCCGTCAATCGCGGCCTGCACGACCAGGCCGCACGCGTAAGGCTTGTACATGTTGGATGACAATTCGAAACGTTCGCCCAGTCCCTCGGTGATGACCGCCGGATCGAATTTGGTCGAGAGCACGTGCGCGAAGCCGCGCGGCGCCTCGATCGCCTGCTCGGAACTCGTGAAATTGCGCGCCGCGAGCAGCGCCGCAGTGAGGCCGTCGTGCGCCGCGTGTCCGGGATGAAAGCTTTTGCACATCGAGCCGAACATCTCGCGCAGGCCGGCGGATTGCGTTGCTGCAATGCCGAGCGCCCACGCCATCTGCTGCTCGTTGAGGCCGAGCAATTTGCCGGCGGCGGCGGCGGCGCCGAACACGCCGGCGGTGCCGGTAATGTGCCAGCCCGCGTTGTAATGCTCGGGAAACACCGACAGCCCGATGCGGCACTCGGCCTCGACGCCGAGCACAAACGCATGCACGAAGTCGGCGCCGGTGATGCCCCGCAACTCGGCCAGCGCGAGCAAGGCCGGCAGCACCGGCGCGCTGGGATGCACTGCGCGCGCGTGAGTGTCGTCGTAGTCGAGCACGTGCGTGCTGATGCCGTTGAGGAGCGCCGCGTGCAGTATGTCGAGCCGCTCGCCGCGCCCAAGGATGCCGGCCTGCGGCGGACCCGAGAACTCGGCAAGCGCGGAGAGCGCGCGTTCCACGGTCTCGTGGCGGGAGCTGCCGACCGCGCAGCCCACGCAGTTGAGCAGCGCGCGCGCGGCCTCGTGGCGGACTGTGGCGGGAATATCGGCGTAGCGGGATTCGACGAGATAGCGCGCGAGGGTGCGGGTGACTCCGATCATGGCGGCTTATTCTATACGCACGCCGGCCGCTTGCACCGTCTTGGCCCACTTGGCGAGCTCCGCCTTGATGAAGGCGCGGAACTCTTCCGGAGACGTGCTGACCGGGTCTGCGCCCTGCGAAATCAGCAGTTCGCGCACGGCGGGCATCAGCCCGATTTTCCGCAGCTCGCCGTTGAGCCTGACGATGATTTCTTTCGGCGTTCTGGCCGGCGCGAGCATCCCGAACCAGGTGCTTGCGTCAAATCCCGGCACGCCCGATTCGGCGACGGTCGGCAGCCCGGGTGCTGCCGCGCTGCGTTTGGCGCTGCTGATGGCAAGCGCGCGCAGGCGGCCGCTTTGCACTTGCGGCAGCACCGACAGCGTGTTGGCGAACATCATGGACACCTGACCCGCCATGACATCGGTGACCGCGGGCGGCGTGCCCTTGTACGGGATGTGCACGATGTCGATCTTGGCTTGCATCCTGAAGACTTCCATCGCGAGGTGCGGAGTGCCGCCGCTGCCGGTCGACGCGTACAACAGCGTCCCGGGCTTCGCTTTGGCAAGCGCGATGAGCTCTTTTACGTTATGTACCGGCAGCGAGGGGTGCACCACCAGCACGAACGGCGCCGTGGCCATCAGCGAAATGGGATCGAAGTCGGTTTCGATGTTGTAGTTGAGTTTTGGGTAAAGCGAGCGGCTGATCACGATCGATGCCGGCGTTGCCAGCAGCGTATAGCCGTCGGGCGCGGTATGCGCCGCGATTTCCGCGCCGACGTGGCCCGCTGCGCCGGAACGATTGTCGACGATGAATTGCTGCTTCAGCGCCTCGGCTAGCCTGGGCGTGAAAATGCGCGTCACGATGTCGGCGCCCGCGCCCGGCGGGTACCCCACCACGATCCGCACCGGTTTTGACGGATACGTCTGCGCGCCGGCGGCCCATGCGCTGCACGCGAGAGCGACGGTTAAAACAGTACACAGAATTTCCCGCAAGTTCGTACTTCTTCGGATTACGGTCATGGCATCAATCCTCCGCCGTTCACGTGTATCGATTGTCCGGTGATATAGCGCGCATCGGGGCCGCACAGCATGCGCACCATCGTCGCGACTTCCCCGGGCTCGCCGCGGCGACCGAACGCGCAATGGCGCGTCCGATATTGCGCGCGCCGCCGGTAACGAGCGCCACGCGCCCGGTCAGTTCGTCGTCCTTGCGCAAGCCTGGCGCAATCTGCCGAATGGAGTCCATGATCTTTCTACACGATTGGTCGGAATTTTGGACCCGGTCGCCTCATGCCATGCACGTCCCGATGCGACCGCAAGACATCTTCCGCCGGCAGAGCAAGGGTTTATTGTGGGACGATTTTAACAGCCGGATATACCGTGCTCAAAGCTGAATCGCGCATTCCATTCTTGTGTCTGTAGAGTTATATTCACGGTTGACGATAGCGGAGCGGTTCTCGCATACCTCAATCTGTGTCGCGGTGGGACTCCATGAATGGAGGGTGTCGATAGCGAACACGGCCCCCCGCCCCTGACTTTCCCTATGCTGATCGAAGATTCCAAAACGTTCGCGCTGATCCTGCTTAACCGTGACGGCACTCCTTACCTGCGCCGCGCGCTCGACTATCTGAAGCGCGTGGAATATCCCGGACAGATCGTGATCTGCGACAGCAGTCATCCTGAGCATGCGGGTTTCGTCGCAGGAAGCCAAGCCGCCTATCCGGACCTCTGGATCGAGTTGGCCACGTTTCCCGATACGGTCGAATTTTTCGACAAGCTGGAGGCTACGCTCGACCGGTTGCCCGCCGAGCACGCGATGTTGTGCGCGAACGACGATTTCGTGATTCCGGACGTGCTCGAGCGTTGCGTCGCAGCCTTGAGTTCGGATACGAGCCTGTCATGCGCGCGCGGGCGCTCCGTGATGTTTCAGCTGGTGCGCCAGCCGGATCCGGGCGGGGACAGTAACGTCGGCGTGGGGTTGTCGCTATATCCGATGCGTTCTTACATGCATGCCGGCTGTATCGAGCGGACGCTCGAGTTTCTGCGCAACTATTCTACGACCATGCATTCGGTGCACCACCGCGCATTGCTGCTGGAAAACGTCCGCTACACGGGCGCGCACAGCGGGAACCTGATTTTTTTTCAGTACCTGTTCTCGGCAATCTCCGCGGTGCAAGGCCGGATTCTGTGTCTCGACGAGCCGTTTTATATCCGTCAGGGCCGTGCCGACAGCATGAGCGCCCAAATGCGGCGCGCGAGCTACGAGCACTGGCCGTTGCTCATAACATCGCCGGATTTTTCGCGGTTTTACGGGGAGTTCCGGCAGGCGGTACTCGATTTCGTCGCAGCGAGAGTTGGCGAAACGCCGCCTACACTGCCGCTCGACTTCGACGTGGCAGCGGTCGGTCTGATGCGCCGCGGATTCTGCGGAAAGGAATTCGACAATCCCGAAGAGGTCAAGTTTTTCGAGCGCGCCGGCGCCAACAGCACCCGCGAAAACACGCTAATACGTGAGATTACCCAGTTTGCCGTTGGTTACCCGGACACGTATTGAGTCGCTGGTGGATTGCCAAAGGCCGGGCCTGCCAAGCCGGGCCATGACTCGCTGCTCCCGGCGCACAGCAGCACGGTTACTTGCATGGCACAGACCTGAGCAAAGCATCCTGTCTGAGTCGCCTTGCGCTAAAATATGCATTGCAATTGCAAGGGAGAAAATACGCATGAAGAAAACGCCGGTCGGGATCGTCATGGGCAGCCAGAGCGACTGGGACGTGATGCAGCACGCGGCGCGTCAGCTCAAGGACTTCGGCGTGCCGTACGAGGCGCGCGCCTTGTCGGCGCACCGCACTCCCGACTTGCTGGTCGAATGGGTCGCCTCGCTCGAAAAGAGGGGTGCGCAATGCTTCATCGCCGGCGCCGGCGGCGCCGCCCATCTGGCAGGCGTAGTGGCGGCGAAGACCACGCTGCCGGTGCTCGGCGTGCCGATGCCGTCGAAACACCTGCAGGGACTCGATTCGCTGCTGGCCATTGTGCAGATGCCTAAAGGCGTCCCGGTCGCGACTTTCGCAATCGGCGACGCTGGCGCCGCCAACGCCGGATTGTTCGCGGTCGCGATGCTCGCGCTCAATGACGCCGCGCTTGCCAACAAGCTCGGCGCGTTCCGCGCCAAGCAGGCCGCGGCGGTGAAAGCGGCCAAGCTGCCCGACCTGTCCTGACATCCGCCTCACACCGGCGTCACGGGCATCGGTTGCAGCGACGTAAACTCACGAGACACATGATCAACCCGACTTTGTTCGAATCAAGCCTGAGCAGCCTCGAATTCCTGCACCGCGGCAAGGTGCGCGACATTTATGCCGTTGGCGACGACAAGCTGCTGGTAATACAGACCGACCGCCTGTCGGCGTTCGACGTGATCTTGCCGGACCCGATCCCGGGCAAAGGCAGGGTGCTCACCGCGTTGTCCAATTTCTGGTTCGCCAGGCTCGCGCAGGTGATTCCGAATCATCTGACCGGCATCGCGCCGGAATCGGTGGTTGCCGATGGCCGCGAGCGCGAACAAATTGCCGGGCGCGCGATGGTGGTCAAGCGCCTGAAGCCGCTCTTGGTCGAAGCGGTGGTGCGCGGTTACGTCGTCGGGTCGGGCTGGAGCGATTATCAGAAAACCGGCGCGATCTGCGGCATCAAGCTGCCGGCGGGGCTCAAGCAGGCCGAGAAATTACCGCAGCCGATTTTCACGCCGGCGAGCAAGGCGCCCGCCGGTCAGCACGATGAGAACATCACCTACGCCGAGGTGGAAAAGACCATCGGTGCCGCGCTCGCGGCCAAAGTGCGCGACACGGCGATCCGGCTCTACACCGAGGCCGCCGACTTCGCGCGCGGCAAAGGCATCATCATCGCCGATACCAAGTTCGAGTTCGGCACCGACGACAACGGCAAGCTCTACCTGATCGATGAGGCCTTGACGCCGGATTCATCGCGTTTCTGGCCGGCCGACCAGTACCGCACCGGCGTGAGCCCGCCGTCGTTCGACAAGCAATTCGTGCGCGACTGGCTCGAAACTCAGCCGTGGAACAAGCGGCATCCCGCGCCCGGACTGCCGCGCGCTGTGCTGGCGAAAACTTCCGAGAAGTATCACGAAGCGCTGCATATGCTGACGGGCGCATAGCCGGCCGATTGAATAATTCCGAAATCGACAAAGCCGTCGTTATCCTCAAACGCGGCGGATTGGTTGCGTTCCCGACCGAGACGGTCTACGGGCTGGGCGCCGACGCGGGCAATCCCGCGGCGATCAAGAAGCTTTACGGCGTCAAGGGCCGTCCCGCCGGCCATCCGGTGATCGTACATCTCGCCGATATGGCGCAAGTTCCGCAGTGGGCGCGCGAGGTCACGCCCGCCGCACAAAAACTCGCCCGGAAATTCTGGCCCGGTCCGTTGACCCTGATCCTGCGCCGGGCGCCGGGAGTGAGCGACGCGATTACCGGCGGCCAGGACGCAGTCGGGTTGCGGATTCCCTCGCACCCGGTCGCGCATGAGCTGCTCGATAAATTCGGCGGCGGCATCGCCGCACCGTCGGCCAATCGCTTCGGTCATGTCAGCGCAACGACCGCCGAGCACGTGCGGCAGGAGTTCGGTGATAGCATCGATCTCGTGCTCGACGGCGGTCAAAGCGACGTTGGCATCGAATCAACCATTGTCGATGTCACGGGAGAGCAACCGGCGCTGCTGCGGCCCGGGCATATCTCGGCGCGCGAGATCGAACAGACGATCGACGCCCCGGTGGCCGCGCCGCACGGCGCATCACCGCGCGCACCCGGCACGCTCGCCGTGCATTACGCGCCACGCACGCCGCTCATGGTGATGGAAGGCGATCTGCTGCTCGAACTCGCGACGAGCCTGACGCGGCAGGACAAGCGCGTCGCGGTGCTGACGCGCAGCTTGCTGCAGCCCATGCTTTCGGGCCTGACCTGGACCGCTGCGCCACGTGACGCCGCCGCATACGCGCATGACCTCTACGCAAACCTGCGCACGCTCGACGCGGCGGGGTGCGACGCGATACTGGTGGAACGGCTGCCGCAGCAACCGGAGTGGGCTGCGGTCAACGACCGGCTTGATCGCGCTGCGGGGTCTCGACAACCTTGAGCGTTTGAGCGTTGCTGATAACGACGCGGTTGCGGCCGCCGTTCTTGGCTTCGTAAAGCGCCGCATCGGCGGCCTGCAGCAGATGCTCGCGCTTCCTGCCGTGCTCGGGGAACGCCGCGACGCCGAGCGACAGCGTGATCGCGCCGAGCGACTTGCCATCGTGCACCAAGCGCAGTTCGCGCATCGCCTCGCGCAGCATCTCGGCGCGCTGGTGGCCGACCTCGACGGCGGCCTCCGGCAGGATGACCGTGAATTCCTCTCCACCGTAGCGGCATGCGATGTCGCCGCCCCGCACGTAGCGCTGCAGGATCCCGCCGAGATCGCGGAGCACCGCGTCGCCGGCTTCATGGCCGAAAGTGTCGTTGAAGCTCTTGAAATGATCGACGTCGATCATGATCAGCGAAAGCGGCAGGCTTTTGCGCTCGAGACGCGCCAGCTCGCGATCGAGCGTTTCTTCGAGAAAGCGCCGGTTGTAGAGCCCGGTCAACGGATCGCGAACCGACTGCTGGCGCAGCGTCTCGCGCAGCTTGAGGTTGGAGAGCGCGAGAGCGATCTGCTCGGCGACCGCGGCCGCGAGCTGTTGTTTTGCTTCGCTGAGCGGAACAGCGTTGCCCGTGACCGCGTGCGCCTGCAGATAGAGGAGACCGAGGGTTTCGCCCTGGGCCATCATCGGCGCGCAGATATAGGGTTGCGCAGGCAAGCCATGGCGCGCGACGTGCGCGCATACCATCGCATTATCCTGTTCACCGACAGCATGCAGTCGGCCCCGCCGCAACGCCCAGCAGTCGACGGGTTGAAACATGTCTTCTTGCGGATTCGCGCCGCCCCATGACGCCGCATGCTCGACATAGTTGCGCGACGCATGGAACATATAGATCACGCCGACTTCGGTCGGAAACAACTGCGGCCCGAAGCGCGCAATCGCCGTGCACGCCTCTTCGGACGTGGCGCAGGTTTGCAGGAAACTGCTCATCTGGGAGAGGAAGGTGATTTCCTGGTTGCGTTCCTGCACCTCGGACAGGCTGCGCGCGAGTTTTTCACTGAACTCGCGCTCCGCCGCGGCGGATTTCTTGCGCGCTACCGCGTCGCGGATGACCAGGAAGGAAATCCCGCCGAGCAGGCAGACGTTCAGAAAGGTCGCCACCGCATAGGTGATCAGCGAGATGTATGCGTTGAATTCAGACTCGGCACTGCGCGACGCGAGCATGATTTCCTCTTGGTTCTGAATCTCGCCGATAACGTGCTGGATGCGTTCCATCAGCACCTTGCTCTGGTCGCCCTGCACCTGCGCTGTTGCTGCCGGCAGCCCATGCTCACGGCGCGTGGCAATCACGCTTCCCAGCTCGTCGAATTTTTTGCCGATCAGGGGTTCGAGCGACGCCACGCGCGCGCTTTCCTCGGTATCTCCTGCGGTAAGGCGCGCCAGATCTCGGAGTTTCGCGGCGATGACGGGGCGCGCGCCCAGGTAGGGCTCGAGATAGCGTTCCTCGCCGGTGATGATGAAGCCGCGCTGGCCGGTCTCGGCGTCGATCAGGCCCACGCGCAGCTCGCTGAGCAGCTTGATGGTCTGCTCGGATTCGGCAAGCCGGCGGTTGGCGGCGACCAGGTTATCGAGCGTGGTGTACGACACTACCGCGTTGAGCGCGAGCAGCGCGAACGCGGCGACGAAGCCGACGGCGATTCTGGTGGTCGAGGGAGCTTCCATGTTCGAGCGCGGGGAAATTTATCGCGGGCGCGCTGAATGCAGCACCACCGCCCATGCCGGCCCCCTTTCCGGCGTAAGCCGTGTAAATATACCACCAAGCCGACCGTCCGCAAGAGGGGTTCTGGCGCTGCATCGCAGCAAGAATTGGTACTGCCGCCGGGCGGTCACGGCACGGCGTTCAGGAAAACGCTTGCATGATACGTTTTCGGATTATTTAAGGCGCTGATCGAGGAACTGCCGCACCTGTTTGACGAGTTCGCCCTCATTGCCGGCGAAATAATGATCGGCACCGGCAACCTCGATTTGCATCGAGCCTTTGAGCGTCTTGAGCACCGCGGCGCGCGAATCGGCGTTCTTCAGCACTTGCGGCAGGTCGCGCTCGCCGTAGATATCGAGCACCGGCAGCCGCAGCTTGCCGGGCTCCGCGAACTCGCCGCTGCTGATGCCGATGGCAACCCAGGTGTCGATGCCGTTGTCAGGCGTGCCGGTCAGAAAGAAATTGCTCATGCGCGCGCCCATGCTGTGCGAGGCAATGGCGATTTTGCGGTGACCTTTGCCCTTGAGAAATGCGACCGCCGTCTGCAGCCGGTCAGCCGCATCGGGAAACAGCGCCGGGTATTCGTCACCTTTGGCATCGACCGCGAGCACCGGCATCTGGACCGACAGCGTTGCATAGCCCTGATCGGCGAGCCCGCTGCGCAATGCGCCGATCAGCGCCCAGTCGGGGTGCACGCCAAGGCCGTGCACGACGATTACCGCCGCGCGGGATTGCGCGGGAGCAGTGTAGATGGCGAGAAATTTGTGTCCGGATTTCTGCGCGAGATACACCGCATCCCCGACCACCAGCCCGGGCGTGATCTCGTCGGCCCAGCGTTTCTCACGCGCGTAGTCGGGCTGCGCCTGCACGAGCGTCGAGGCCAGCAGCAGCATGATCAGGGATATGAGCCGCATCAGTGGCCCGTGAACCGCGGCTTTGCTTTGTCGATGAACGCCTTGACGCCGACGCAGTAGTCTTCGGTGTCGAAGCACGCAAAACCCTCGTCCCACTCTTGCCCGGAAATCTGCGGCGCCACGCCCAGTCGCTCGATGAACTGCTTGTGCCAGCGCGCGACCAGCGGCGCGCCCGCTGCCACGCGCCTTGCCGCTGCGTACGCTTCGCTTTCGATCTCGGCGTCGGGAACAACGCGGTTGACGAGGCGTTTCTGCAGCGCTTCATGCGCGTCGAACACGCGGCCTTCGAGCAGTATCTCCAGCGCGACAGCGCGGCCGACGAGCGCCAGCACGCCTTGCAGTTCGCCGTACGCCATCACCAGACCGAGGTTCTTGATCGGCACGCCGAACCGGCTCGACTCGCCGCAGATCCGCATGTCGCACATCGCCGCGATCTCGAGCCCGCCGCCGACGCAGGCGCCTTTGATCAGCGCAATCACCGGGTGGCGGCAGCCGGCGATCGCCTGCATGGTTGCGTGTATCAACCTGCCGTACAGCTTCGCCTGTTTCGAGTCGGCGCGCTCGCGCGCGAACTCGGAGATATCGGCGCCGGCAGCGAACGCCTTGTCACCGGCGCCGCGCAGCACCACGCAGCGCAGGCTGTCGTCCGCCGAAAGCGCGCGCATCACGCTGCCGAGTTTTTCCCACATCGGCTTGGTGAGCGCGTTGAGTTTGGCGGGGCTATTGAGTGTGACGGTCGCGATCGGCCCGTCACGCGTTTCCAGTATCGGTTTCATGGCGTGGTGGTCAGTCGATGCGCAGCCCGGCTGCTTTGATCACCTTCGCGTATTTGGCGATGTCGGCCTTGACCAGCGCCGCGAATTCCTCGGGCGAAGCATTGGTGGTCTCGTCGGTGCCGAGCATATCCAGGCGTTCCTTGATGGCCGGCAAACGCACGATGCGCACCGTTTCAGCGAACACCTTGTGCACGACCGCGGGAGGCGTGCCGGCCGGCGCAAAAAGGCCATACCAGGTAGTTACTTCGTAGCCGGGTACGCCTGATTCGGCTACGGTCGGCACGTCGGGCAACGACGCGAGCCGCTTCAGCGTGCTCACCGCGAGCGGCCGCAGCCGGCCCGCCTTCACGTACTGGAGCACGGTCGGCGTGGTGTCGAACGCGACCAGCACTTGCCCGCCGAGCAGGTCCTGCACCGATTGTCCCGAGCCCCTGTATGGAACGTGCACGAGGTTCACGCCGGTCATGGTCTTGAAAATCTCGCCGGCGAGATGCGGCGTGCTGCCGTTGCCTGCCGAGGGGAACGCGATTTGCCCCGGCCTGGCTTTGGCGAGCGCGATCAGGTCCTTCACGGTGTGCACATCGAGCGACGGATGCACAACGATGAGATGCGGCACCGACGAGACGCGCGTGATCGGCGCGAAATCCCTGGCAGGGTCGAACGGCAATTTCGCGAACAGGCTCCACGCGATCGCGTTGGTGGCGACGTGCCCCATCAGCAACGTGTAACCGTCGGGTACCGCCTTCGCCACCAGGTCGGTACCTATGATACCGGTCGCCCCGGCACGGTTGTCGATCACCACCTGCTGGCCCCACGCTTCCGTCATCTTCGGCGTGATGAGCCGCGCCATCACATCGGTGCCCCCGCCGGGCGGGAAGCCGACGATCATGCGGATCGGTTTCGCGGGATATGGCTGCGCGAAAACGCCGCCCGGCGAACCGCCAAGCAATAACAATCCTGCCGCGATGCCCGATATTTTATTCACGCTTCCTCTTTGGGTCCGCTGAACGATTCGATCGACGCTGAAAAGTTGCACGAGCACCACACAGGCCCCGCGATAGTTTGCGATGTCGACCTCAAAACTACAAGCCATTCGCCGCACGACGCAGGATGCGTGCCGTGCCGTGCTATTGCTGCTTGATGCCGGCAGCGCGCACCACTTTTCCCCATTTCTCGGTTTCCGCTTTGAGGTACGCGCTGAATTCCGCCGGGGTGTCGCCCAGCGGCTCGATACCGAGTCCCTCATATCTCTGCTTGATTGCGTTCGATGCCAGCACCCGGCGCGACGCTGCATTGAGTTTGGTGATTACCTTGCGCGGGGTCCCGGCCGGCGCCAGCAACCCGTACCACGTGTTGTATTCGAAACCCGGAACCCCGGCTTCGATCAGCGTGGGCACGTCAGGCGCGGCGGACGAACGTTTGACGCTGGATACGCCGAGCGCGCGCAGCCGGCCGCTTTTGACGTGCGGCAGCGCCGAGGCAAAAGTCGAAAGCATCATCTGCACCTGGCCACCGAGCAAATCATTGAGGGCCGGCCCGGTGCCTTTGTAGGGAACGTGCAGCAGGTCTATTTTCAGTTCCATTTTCAGCAATTCGGCAGCGAGGTGCGTGCCGGTGCCGGTGCCCGCGGAAGCGAACGCGAACTTGCCGGGCTGCGCGCGCGCGAGATCTATGAACTCCTTGAGAGATTTCGCCGGCACGCCGGGGTTTATCACCATGATGTTCGGCTGCACGGCGACCAGGCTTACCGGCGCGAGATCCCTGACCGCTTCGTACGGCAGCTTGCGGTAAAGCGAAGCATTGAAGGCGAGGCTGATATTGCCGAGCAGCAGGGTATATCCGTCCGCCGGCGCTTGCGCGGCGAGGGCGGTGCCGAGCGTGCTGCCGGCGCCGCCGCGGTTGTCGACCACTACGGGCTCGCCCAGCGCCTCGTTCATTCCTTCCGCGAATATGCGCGCGATAATATCGGAGCCGCCACCCGGCGCAAAAGGCACGATCATCCGGACCGATTTTGACGGATATTCCCCGGCCTGCGCCGTATAAGAAATCGACAGCGCCAGTGCCGTCACCGCGAGCTGAGCTGCGCGCAAGATGGTCTTCATCAATCTATCTCCTCGATTGCAATTATAGTTGCAGGCCAGGTTCTTCGACCGTATCCGGTCCAGCCTGTCGGGGCGCTTGCCTCAAAAAAAGTTACACGACAACTCCCGCGGGTTGTGCCCTCGCCAGCTCGAATTCGCGGCCGGCGAGCATGTCGTCGAAGGTGGTTACCGCATTGGCCGCCGTGTCGAGCCGGATGTCGATGAAACGGACCTGGTTTTTTGCCGCCCACTCGATGCCGATGCGGTCGCGCAGGCTCAACCCTTGTCCCCCGGCTGTTGGTCGCGCCGTATCAGGCGACACCCAGTTTTGCGGCCGGTTGCCTGCTGGCGGCGCTGTTGGCTGATACCAGATAATCCATCGCCGCGGCGGTGCCGCCTTTTTTGTGCGGCACGCCGGCGAGCGCAAGCCCCATTTCGACGCCGGCGAGCGTGCCGGCGAGCATCAGGTCATTGAAGTCGCCGAGGTGTCCGATGCGGAACACCTTGCCTGCGAGCTTGCCGAGTCCGCTGCCGAGCGACATGTTGAAATTGGCGAGCACCACTTTGCGGAATTCGGCTTCATTGCGGCCTTCCGGCATCAGCACCGCGGTGAGCGAGCTCGAATATTCCGCGGGATTGAGGCACAGGATTTCGAGGCCCCACGCACGCACCGCGCGGCGCGTCGCCTCGGCGTGGCGGTCGTGGCGCTTGAACACGTTGTCGAGGCCTTCTTCGATCAGCATCTTGAGCGCCTCGCGCAGGCCGTACAGCAGGTTGGTTGCCGGCGTGTAGGGGAAAAAGCCGGTTTTGTTGCTGGCCAGCATTTCGTCCCAACCCCAGTACGACTTCGGCAGTTTCGCTGTTTTAGCGGCGGCGAGCGCCCGGTCGCTGATCGCGTTGAACGACAGGCCGGGCGGCAGCATCAGGCCTTTCTGCGAACCGGCGACGGTAACGTCGACGCCCCATTCGTCGTGGCAGTAATCGATCGACGCCAGCGACGAAATCGTGTCGACCATGTAAAGCGCCGGGTGGTGGGCGCGGTCGATCGCTTTGCGCACTTCGCCAATGCGCGAGGTGACGCCGGTCGAGGTCTCGTTGTGCACCACGCACACCGCCTTGATTGCGTGCATTTTATCGCCGGCGAGCCGCGCTTCGATTGCGGCAGGGTCGGCGCCGTGGCGCCAGTCACCGGCAATGAATTCCGGCGCGAGCCCGAGCTTTTTCGCCATGCTGTGCCATAGCGTCGCGAAGTGGCCGGTTTCGCACATCAGCACATGATCGCCGGCCGACAGCGGATTGACGAGTGCCGCTTCCCACGCGCCGGTGCCGGAAGCCGGAAAGATCACCACCGGCGATCTGGTCTTGAATACGTGCTTGAGTCCAGCCAGCACTTCCTGGCCGAGCTTCTGGAATTCGGGGCCGCGGTGGTCGATGGTGGCGCTGTCGATCGCGCGCAGCACGCGCTCGGGCACGTTGGTCGGGCCGGGGATTTGCAGGAAATGTCGTCCACTAGCATTTGCCATGGGGGCCTCGGAAATCAAGGGGATAACTACAGATTGGCCAGAATAGTTAAGTTGCGCAGGGGCGTCAACTTGCGTTAAAACGGCACATGGGCATCATTGCGCCGCTTAAATTTCATCCACGCACTGGCGACGGCAAGCTCGCCGCGCGGCTCAAGCGCGAGACGCAGAGCGAAGTACTGTTCGATGCCTGCTCGCGCGGCCGCTACTCGACCGACGCGTCGATCTACCAGATCGAGCCGGTCGGAGTCGTGATACCGAAAACGGAGCGCGACGCGCAGCTCACGCTGCAGATCGCACTCGACGAAGGAGTGCCCGTGCTGCCGCGCGGCGGCGGCACTTCGCAGTGCGGTCAGACAGTCGGTGCCGCGTTGGTGATCGACAACAGCAAACACCTGAACCGGATCGTCGCGTTCGACAAGGATGCGCGCACGGTATGCGTGCAGCCCGGTATCGTGCTCGACCAGTTGAATGCCTGGCTCAAGCCGCATGGGTTGTGGTATCCGGTCGACGTGTCCACCAGCGCGCAGGCGACACTTGGCGGCATGGCCGGCAACAACAGCTGCGGCTCGCGCTCGATCCGCTACGGCAACATGGTGCACAACGTGCGCGCGATCGACGCCGTGCTCGCCGACGGCAGCGAATTCGAGTTCGGCGATGTGCCGGGCGATTTGAGCAGGTTCAATGCGCCCGCCGGCTATCTCGAGCTGGTAAAAAAAATCCGCGCGATTGCCGCGCGTGAAGCCGACGAAATCGAGCGCCGCTTTCCAAAAGTGCTGCGGCGCGTGGGGGGATACAACCTCGACGCGCTCAGCGGAGTCGGCCACAACATGGCGCACCTGCTGGTCGGCTCGGAAGGCACGCTCGCGTACTCGAAACGCATCCATCTCAACCTGTCGCCGCTGCCCAGGCACAAGACGCTCGGCGTCTGTCACTTCCCGACGTTTTATCGCGCGATGGAAGCGCCGCAGCACATCGTCAAGCTGCTACCGGTCGCGGTCGAACTCGTCGACCGCACCATGATCGGACTCGCGCGCTCGAACCCCGCGTTCAAATCGACCGTCGACCGTTTTCTCAAGGGCGATCCTGACGCGATCCTGCTGGTCGAGTTCGCCGGCGAGGACAAGGACGAGCAGGTCGCCAAGCTCAAGCAGCTGGTCGAGTTGATGGGCGATCTTGGGTTGCCTGGCGGCGTGGTCGAGGTTACCGATGCCGCGTTGCAGCGCGACATCTGGGAAGTGCGCAAGGCGGGACTCAACATCATGATGTCGATGAAAGGCGACGGCAAGCCGGTGTCGTTCATCGAGGACTGCGCGGTGCCGCTCGAGCACCTGGCCCCCTACACCGAGCGGCTCACGCGCGTGTTCGAGAAGCACGGCACGCAGGGCACGTGGTACGCGCACGCGTCGGTCGGCTGCCTGCACGTGCGGCCGATACTCAACATGCGCGTGGACGGCGCGCGCAAGATGCGCGCGATCGCCGAGGAAGCCGCCGAGTTGGTGCGCGAATACAAGGGCGCCTATTCGGGCGAACACGGCGACGGGCTGGTGCGCTCCGAATGGATTGCGCCGACCTTCGGGCCGCGCATCACGCATGCGTTCGAGGAAATCAAGGATATTTTCGATCCGCGCGGGCTGCTCAACCCGGGCAAGATCGTGCGGCCGTCGAAAATGGACGACCGCACGCTGTTCCGCTACAAGCCGGACTACGTGACGCAGAAAATCGACACCGTGCTCGACTGGTCGGAGTGGGGCGGCTTCGACAAGGCAATCGAGATGTGCAACAACAACGGTCACTGCCGCAAGTTCGACGCCGGCGCCATGTGCCCGTCGTTTCGCGCGACCGGCGAGGAGCAGCACCTGACGCGCGGCCGCGCCAACACCTTGCGGCTGGCAATCTCCGGCCAGCTCGGCCCCGAGGCGTTTACGTCCGACGAGCTTTACGCGACGATGGACTTGTGCGTGTCGTGCAAGGGCTGCAAGCGCGAATGCCCGACCGGCGTCGACATGGCGAAAATGAAGATCGAGTTCCTGCATCATTATCGCAAACGCCATGGTTTGCGCCTCAAGGACAAGCTGGTCGCGTATCTGCCGCGCTACGCGCCGTGGGCGGCGCGGCTGCCATGGCTCGCCAATCTGCGCGACACGCTTCCCGGCTTCCCCGCGCTGTCGGAAAAACTGCTGGGCCTGAGTGCGAAGCGCACCCTGCCGCGCTGGCGCCGCGATACGTTCTTCGCGCACCCGGGCAGTGCGCAGGGCGGCGGGGTAGTGAACGGCGAAGTCGTGTTGCTGGTCGACACTTTCAACAACTATTTCGAGCCGGAAAACGCACGCGCCGCGCTCGCCGTATTGCGCGCCGCCGGTTATGTCATTCATCTGCCGCGCGCGCAAGACCACCCGCGCCCGCTTTGCTGCGGCCGCACTTTTCTGGCTGCCGGCCTCGTCGACGAAGCCAAAGTCGAGGCCCGCCGCACGCTCGCGGCGCTGCGGCCGTTTATCGAGCGCGGCGTGCCGGTGGTTGGCCTCGAACCGTCATGTTTGCTGGGTTTGCGCGACGAGTACCTTTCGATGCTGCCGGCGGAAGAGAGCGCAACGCTCGCGCTCAACGCGATGCTGTTCGAGGAATTTCTTGCGCGTGAAGCGGGTGCCGGCCGCCTCAAGCTCGAGCTCAAGGCCCTGCCGCAGAAAAAAGCGCTGTTGCACGGGCACTGCCACCAGAAGGCGTTTGTCGTGATGCCGGCGGTGCAGCAGGCGCTCAAGCTCGTGCCGCGGCTCGAGATCGAAACGATCGAAGCGAGCTGCTGCGGCATGGCCGGCAGCTTCGGTTTTGAGGCCGAGCATTACGAAATCTCGATGAAAATGGCGGAGGCGGGCCTGCTGCCGAAAGTGCGTTCCGCCGCCGCCGAGACCCTGATCGTCGCCGACGGCACCAGTTGCCGCCACCAGATCCGCGACGGCGCACAGCGCAGCGCGCTGCATGTCGCGCGCGTGCTGCATGCCGCGCTTGCCGTCAGTGGGTGACGCCCATCAGCTTGTCGGGCAGCCAGGTGGCGATTTCCGGAAACGCGCACAGGATCACGATCGCAAGGAACATGCAAAGCACGTACGGAATCGTGCCCCACATGATGCGTGTGACCGGCACATCCGGCGCAATCGAGCTAACGATATAAATATTGAGTCCGACTGGCGGATGGATCAAGCCGACCTCCATATTGATGGTGAGGATCACGCCGAACCACACCGGATCGAAACCGGCCGCCTTGATGATCGGATAAAGGATCGGGGCGGTCATCAGGATGATCGCGGCCGGCGGGATGAAAAAACCGCACACCAGCAGGAACACGTTGATCATCCCCATCAGCATCCAGCGATTGAAGTGCGCATCGGCAATCGCTTGCGCAAGGGTCTGCGTGAGATAGAGCGACGTGAGCATGTAGCCGAACAACACCGCGGCGGCGATGATCATGAGGATCATTACCGACTCGCGCGTGGTGTCGCGCAGGATCACCCACCATTTTTCCGGGCTCCACATGCGGTAGATCACGACCGCAAGCACGACGCACAACGCCGCGCCCACCCCTGCGGCCTCGGAAGGTGTCGCTAGTCCGCCGTAGAGTGCGTACATGACGCCGGCGATGATGGCGAGGAACGGCGTGATCTTCGGAATCGATTGGAGCTTTTCCTTCCAGCTATAGCGGAAGTCCACCGCGTGGGAGCGAAATCCGCGCTTCCAGATGATGAACAGCGTCCACAGGATGAATAATCCGGTGAGCATCAGGCCGGGCAGCACTCCGGCGAGAAACAGGCGCCCGATCGAAGTTTCGGTGGCGATGCCATAGAGAATGAAGGTGATCGACGGCGGGATCAGGATGCCGAGCGTGCCGCCGGCGCAGATCGATCCTGTCGCGATGTCGTCGGGATAACCGCGCCGGCGCATTTCGGGGATGCCCATCTTGCCGATGGCGGCACAACATGCAGGCGAGGAGCCCGTGAGCGCGGCAAAGATCGCACAGGCGCCCAGGTTGGAGATCACGAGGCCTCCCGGCAGGCGATAAAGCCAGCGGTCGAGCGCTTCGTAAAGGTCCTTGCCGGCGGGCGACGAGCCGATCGCCGCGCCCATCATCACGAACATCGGGATCGACACCAGCGTGAAGTCGTTCAGCCCGGCGAAGAAAGTCTCGGCGACCACGTGCAGTGCGCCGAATCCCTGGAAAAAGGCGATGAAGGCGATCGAGAGTGCGCCGAGACCGAAGGCGACCGGGGCGCCCGAGAGCAGCACGATCAGCGTGATGACGAGGACGATTGCGCCCTGCGTGGACGGGCTCACTTCAGGCGCTCCGTTCCCATGCCGAAGGGCGGCTCGCGGCCGGTGACCAGGCAGTACAGCTCGACGACATATTGCAGCGTGAGGATGCCGAGGCCGACCGGCATTGACGCATAGGGAATCCACAGGCGCACCCGCCACATGGTGTTCGAGAGCCAGCGCTGGTTCCACGACTCGAGCCAGTATTGCGAGGTAAGCACCGCCATGACGATGCAGAACGCCATCGCCATCAGGGTCGAGATCAGCGCGAGCCAGTAGCGCGGGCGCGTGCCGAGATAGTGCGGCAACACGTCGACGTTCACATGGCCGCGGGTCATCAGCACGTATGGACTGCCGATAAAGGTCGCCGCGACCAGGCTGTAGGTGACGAAATCGGTCTGCCAGATGGTGTTTTCGTTGAGCACAAAGCGCACGAACACCATCTCGCAGACGATGACGACGCCGACGGCGATCAGCGCCGCCGCGGCGAAGCCGCAAAGCCGCGAAATCAATCTGATTGTGCGGATAAAATTATCCATGCGTTGGCGGTGCGAGGCCGGCTGGTCAGGTAGGTACGAAAATTGGCGGG
>Ga0209415_10007324_pt1 | contig 19294 bp, 13 predicted proteins | sample PeaSoiSIISIP2007_FD_187696 | JGI IMG/M metagenome (GOLD analysis project Ga0209415, IMG submission 187696) | Peat soil microbial communities from Weissenstadt, Germany - SII-SIP-2007 (SPAdes) (version 2) | ecosystem: Environmental > Terrestrial > Soil > Wetlands > Peat | place: Germany... | reverse complement strand
CGTCGCGCCCGCCGCGAGCGCGCGCCGCGGCCCGTCCGGCGACCCGTCGCGCGCCGACCTCGCCGCCGCCGCCGAGGGCGCGCGCACGTTCGACGGCGCCGCGCTCTCGCCCGCCTTCGAGCCGGCGACGTTCTCTCTCCCCGAGCCGGAGCCCGCGCTCAAGGAAGCGCCGGCCGAGGGCGAGAACATCCCGCAGCGTCCGACGCTGAGCTTCCAGCCCGCGCAGAAGGCCGGACTGTTCGCGGTCGAGCCCGCGGCCTCGGTCTACGGCACGATGAAGCTGGTCAAGGACACGCCCGCGAGCCGCGAGTACTGGCAGGCCTTCAGCGCCGGCGCGCAGATCGACGTCGTGATCCGCGGCGAGAACATCTTCAACGACCGCCCCACGAAGCTCACCTTCGCGGCGACGAAGCCGATCGGCTCGCTCACGCGCGAGGACTTCGAGGGCACCGTGCCCGCCCACATGCTGCAGATGGGCGTCAAGGAGCTGCGCCGGACCCTCATCGCCAATCTCGAGGAGAACCGCCGGCGCTGGAGCCCGGAGCAGCCGCCGGTGAGCGCGAACAGCAAGGTCCGCGTCATGAAGTTCCAGTCTTATCTGGAATTGTTCCGCCAGACGCACGGCGCGAACGCCGTCCCCGAGGTCGAGGCGCCCGCGGCGCGCGCGCCCCTCAAGATCAAGGCCGAGGGCAAGCTCAAGCCGCTCGCCTACGTCCTGCCGCGCGCGGTGATCCTCGACCTCGACATGCTGACCGGCCCGATCTCGAAGGACCTGCTCAGCGACATGGCGAAGCTCCAGCGCACCGGCGTGTACTTCGTCGCGGTGTCGCGCCAGCCCTACGAGGCCGCGAACTCGCTCAAGGAGAAGCTGGTGCGCCAGCTCTCCGCCTACCAGCTCAGCGTGCTGATGCCGATCCGCTTCATGATGGTGACCGACGACGGCTCCGTGATCTCCGAGCTGCCGCGCGGCGGGAACCCCGAGGCGGTCGACGTCCTGCGCTTCTCCCCGTCGGACGTGGACGTCCTGCGCGACGCGGCGAAGAAGGCCGCGGAGCAGGCGGGCCTGTCGCCGCGCTCCGTCGAGGAGGTCCGCCAGCCCCCGCTGGTCGCGCCGTCCGATCGCTTCTTCGGTCAAAAGGACCAGCAGCCGGCCCCGTCCCGTCCCGACCCGCGCGTGCGCTTCGAGGTCCGCCTGCCCAAGTCCGCCTCGGCCGAGGCCCGCGCGAAGTGGCAGGAGGCGTTCTCGGCCTCGCTGAAGGCGTACGGCCTGAAGGCCGTCGTGCGCACGGCGACGGACGCGGACGGGCGCTTCGCGCTCGTCGCGTCGCGCACCGACCTGGCCGGCTCGATGGAGCGCCTGAAGGCGGCGCTCGGCGAGAAGTACGGCCTCTACCTCAACGACGGCGACGCGCTGATCCTCTCCAACGACGCGGCGCTGATGGCGGCGAACCCGAAGTCCATCGACGTCGCCAAGATCTCCGGCCTCTCCGGCGCGGAGCTGATCGACAACGCGCTCGGGCTCATGCTCGGCGAGCACCGCGACAACCAGGAGGGCGACCTGTCGGGCTCGGCCTCGCGCATCGCCTCGTTCACGCGCGACCGGCACCGCTACCTGTCCGAGTCGCTGGTGGCCGTCGACCTCGAGGAGCAGAACATCAACTTCTTCTCCGGCCACGTCGTGCACTCGGCCCAGGACTGGCTGATCTACGAGCTGCAGAACGGCCGCCGCCCGACGAAGGAGCAGTTCGCGCAGAACCTGCGCGACCGCTGGAACGCCGGCATGCGCGAGTTCAAGGCCGTCGGCCTGCCGCCCGCGCACCTGTCCGAGGGCTGGCTCAACGCCTCGCTGACGCGCGCCGAGAGCATGTACGAGATCGTCACGAAGACGGCCGAGCGCGGCGAGGTCCTGATCGGCTCGGAGATCCCGAACTTCTTCGTGCTCAAGGACTACGCGCGCCGCTCGGGCGAGCTCAAGCGCCGCTACATCCTGCACACGATCTTCGACTTCATCGCGCTGCGCCCGGACCCGAAGAACCCCGGCCACGCGACGCTCGTGATCTACGATTTTAAGACGGGCCCGGCCAAGACCCGGCCCAAGCTCAACAAGGACGTGCAGGTCCTGACCTACGCGCTCTTCGCCAACGAGAAGTGGGTGGGCCAGAAGTTCCCGGCGCCGTACCTGTCCGGCGACAAGGGCTACGTGATCGACGACGTGTCCGTCGAGTTCATCTACAACAAGAAGCTCCAGCCGACCGACGTCAACCGCTGGAGCCTGGACGGCGTGCGCCGCAAGATCATCGGCACGCTGAACCGGATCAACGCCGCCGAGAAGAAGCTCTACGGCTACACGCCGAACGGCAAGCCCGCCGACAAGAAGGCGGCGGCCGCGAAAGCCGCCAAGGCGGCGAAGACGCGCAAGGCCGCGAAGGCCAAGGCCGCGAAGACGGCGGCCAAGCCGGCGAAAAAGGCGAAGCCGGCTCCGAAGGACGACGACGAGTCCTGAGGCCGCGCGGCGGCTCTAGAAGATGAGAACGCTCGTCCTGTCCGCCGCGCTCCTCGCCGCCGCCGCGCCCGCCTACTCCGCGTACGCCGCGCTCGACGTCTGCGCCGAGCAGGCGCCGGCCGACGCTCCCGTTCCGGTCGACAAGCTCCAGCGCCTGTCCGAGCGGTTCTCGGCGCGCACGACCGGGACGATGTACAAAGAGCCCGTTGCGGCGGTCGAGCTGGCCTCGCGGCCCGAGCTCGACTCCTGGGCGCGGATGCTGCCGGCCGAGGTCCGCGCGCCTCTGGCCGACGCCCTGCGCGCGGGCCCGATCCGCGCTGCGCTGCGCGTCAGCAGCATCAAGGGCTATCTCGCCTACGTCTATTCCGAGGCCGAGCGCGACGCCGCGGCCGAGTGCGCGGCCTGGCGAAAAGCCGAGGACGTGCGCCGCTCGTTCGCGGAATTCGGGGCCGAGACGAAGATGGACGCCATCGCCGACGCGAACGAGGACGCCGCGCGCGCCCGAGCGGCGTGGGAGGACGCCTACGGCACCTATCTGGCCGCGCGCCTCTACCTCAAGACCATGATCCTTCCTTATCCGAATCCCTTCGTCGAGCTCCGGCCGAACTGGGATTACTCGCTCGCGTTCGCGCCCGCCGCGCGCTGAAGTCCCGCCGCGTCAGTCGTCGAGGCCGAGCAGGTGCTCGAGCAGGCCGCTCGCCGAGGTGATCGGATGCGAGCCCGACGCGAACGGGCCGTGCGGCGGGGCCAGCAGGTCCACGGACGGGTGCTCGAGACGATGCCGCTCCTCCGCGAGCTCCTGGCGCTCGTTCTCGCGCGCGACGTCGAGGCCGCCGCCGCGGATGAAGGCGACCATGTTCTTGAGGTCGTCGGCGTCGAACCAGATGCCGTGCGGCTTGCACGCGTCGAGGATCACGCCCGAGCAGCCGGCGAAGTTGAAGCGGTTCATCAGGTCCCCGCAGACCGGGCACGGCCGGTAGACGATCCCGCCCGCCGTCGGATCCGAGGCGTGCGGGCGCGGCAGGACCGAGCCTTGGCCCATGTAGGCGGCCTGCGTGGAGCGGTCCTCGCAGAGCCGCTTGAACGAGGCCGCGTCGGCCCACATCCCGCCGCAGCTCCCGCAGCCGGCCAGGCGCGCGCCGCCGAGCGCGCGCGAGGCGAGCGTGATCGTCCGGCACGTCGGGCACGAGAGCGACTTCGCGCTCTCCTCCGGCGCCTCGGCGGCGGAGCCGCAGCGCGGACAGCCGCGCGTGCGCGCGTCGATCCAGGCGAAGCACCACGGGCAGCGCACCGGCCGCAGCGGCGCGAGGCAGTACCCGCACGGCGCCGACCTCGGCTCGTTCGGCGCCCCGCAGGACGGACAGCGATAGATCGCGGCGTCGGCCATCGCGCACAGTATTGAGCGCGTCGCGCGATTAATCAAGTCCGCCCTCGCGGCCGCGCTCCGTTCCCGAGAATTCGACGGTAATATTCGGGTAAACGGCTTTTTCTCGTCTTGACGATGCTAGATGCCGGGTCTACACTACAGCCATGTCCCCTCTCTCCCGCAAATCGATCCTGGCTGCGGTCTTGCTCGCCGCCGCCAGAGTTCCGTCGTGGTCCGAGGCCCTCTGCGACCGCTGGTCGGACAGCAAGTCGGCGGCAGCCCCCGCGACGGCCGGGCATTGCAATGCCCTGCAAACCGCGCTGGACAAATGGCAGAAGGCCGCGACCGACGAGCAAAAAACCGCCGCCAAGAACGAATACCAGGACGCCGTGGACGCTTGGAAGCAGTACTTGAACTCCCCGGAGGTGATCCAGGCGCAGAGCGGAGACATGGAGTTTCAAGACAAGGCCGCCGTATTCACGCAGATCGTGGACCAGGATCCCGCCCAGGTGATCGTGCAGTTCCCCGGCGGCACCGCGAACGTCAACCCTCCGGGCTCCGCCCCTCGCGAACAGGGACAGGAACCTACCGGCTCGAGGACCGACGTGCTGCCGAGCGACGCGCATCGCGTCGCTCCCGACGAGCAGCGGGACCTCGGCAGCGCGCGGGACGTCGCGAGAAAAGGCTCGGGAGCGGCGGAGAACAACGACCTCCCCACGATGAGCCCGGAGACGCGGTCGGCGGCGCGCGATCTGAGCTCGGGCGACACGACCGGCGCGGTGAAGAAGCTCGACGCGGCCGTCCAAAAGAATCCGAACGACGCGTCGGCGTACGGCCTGCGCGCGCAGGTGCGGGCCGGGCAGGGCGACCGGGACGGCGCGCTCGCGGACGCGCGCCAGGCGCTGGCGCTGAACCCGAAGGACAACGCGTCGCGCGCGATGATCTCCGAGTACGAGGGCCTGTCGCGCGCGCAAGGCAAGACGAAGTCGGCGAAGCTCGACTTCGCCGCGGCCGGTTCGGCCGGCGCGGGCGGCTCGGGCACAGCGACGTCCGCCCGCGCGGGAGGCGCTCCCGGTCAGCCCTCACCGGCGCTCGGCGGCGGGGCGTTCGCGGGCGGCGGCTACGCCGCGCGGCAGGCGCTCCACGACGCGGCGCTGCGCCTGGCCATGGGCGACTACTCGGGCGCTCTGCTGATCCTGCAGCGCGCGCGCGACCGCGACCCGAACAATTCTGCGATCCTCGACATGATCGCCCAGGTCTCGAACGCCGCGAAGAATCCGGCGGGCGCGATCGCGGCGGCCGACGCGGCGCTGAAGCTGAATCCGAAGGACGCGGCGGCCCTGCGCGAGAAGGCCTACGCCGAGCTGTCCCTCGGCCAGTACGACGCCGCGCTGGCCGACATCCAAAGCGCGGTCGCGCTCGAGCCGCAGAACGGGCTGGGCTACCTGTACCGGGCGATGATCCTCGAGAAGCTCGGGCGCGGGGCGGAGGCGCTGCGCGACTACGAGGCCGCGCGCGGCCTCGACCCGACCTTGGCGCCGCTGGCGGCCGACGGGATCGCGCGCCTCGGCGGCGGCGGGGCGCGCTCGACCGCGACGGCTCAGGGGAAGCTGATCTTCCGCGGCGGCGCGATCGCGCTCTCGACCTTGCTGATCGTGCTCGGGCTCATGGGCACGGCGGCCGGGCGCAGCCTCACGAAGCGCACGCGCATGGCGCTGACGCCGGCGGGCCGCCCCGAGGGCGAGCCGGTCGACGTCGCGCGCACGGTCGCCGCCGGCGACTTCATCGGCGGGCACTACCGGATCATGCGCGAGCTCGGGCGCGGCGGCATGGGCGTGGTCTACCAGGCGTTCGACGAGACCCTGCAGCGCCCGGTCGCGATCAAGCAGCTCCAGCGCGACGGGCGCGGCGACATGGGGGAGCTCGAGCGCTTCCTGCACGAGGCGCGCATGGTGGCCCAGCTCAAGCACGAGCACATCGCGGAGATCCACGCGGTGGTCGGCGGCGGCGACATCCTGCTCGTGTTCGAGTACGTCGACGGCCGGCCGCTCGACCAGCTCATGGCGGGGGGCAAGCGCCTGCCGCCCGCCGAGGTCCGGCGCCTGGTCTCCGAGATCGGCTCGGCGCTGGGCTACGCGCACGACCGCAAGATCGTCCACCGCGACCTGAAGCCGTCGAACGTGATGATCGCCAAGAACGGCGCTTCGAAGGTCATGGACTTCGGCATCGCGCACCAGTCGCGCAGCGGCGCCGACGCGACGCAGACGACGTTCGTGTCGGGCACGCCGCCGTACATGTCGCCGGAGCAGATGATGGGCTCGGTGTCGCGCGCGGCGGACGTGTACGCGCTGGGCGTGATGACCTACGAGCTGCTGACCGGGCGGCGGCCGTTCGAGGGACCCGACTACATGGAGCAGAAGCTCCACCGGACGTACGCGCCGGTCACGCGGCTGGACCCGTCCTTGCCGCCGGCGCTCGACGTGTTCTTCGAGCACGTCCTGGAGCCGGACCCGACCAAGCGCATCGCGGACGCGCGCGTGTTCGAGCGCGAGTTCGCGGCCGCCTTCGGCGCCACGCCCAGCCGCGCCTGACGGCGCGCTACCGGGCGAGCTCGGCCTGCGCGGCCTCCAGGGCCTCGCGCCAGTTCAGGCTCTCCGCCTCGGGCCGCGCGAGCGCGGCCGCCACGGCCTGGCGCCGGGCCTCCGCGACCCGCGGCTTCTCGAGATAGCCGGCGGAGCCGACGTCGAGGACGGCCGTCGCGCCGGGACGTCCGTCGGCCAGCGTGGTCGCGTGGGCGCTGAAGTGCGTGTCCACCGCTCCCAGCACGGTGACCTTGCCGGGCCGGACCTCGTACTTGTCGTAGTCGCCTTTCAGGCGGAACGAGGCCGTGTGCCCGCCGTACTCGAAGACCAGCAGCGTGCCCTCGTAGCTTCCGGGCGAGAGCGGCGCGAGGAGGAGGTCGTTCGGGAACCGGTTGAGCGCGCCTCCGGGGATGACCACGTACTGGAAGTTCGCGGCGGAGTCTCCGCTCGCCTGATCGGCGCGCCGGAAGTACACCTTGACTCTGTTGATGCTGATCGCGTTGCGGCTGTCGTCGATGCTCAGCTTCAGCAGCACGCCGGTCGGCGGGTGGGCCGCCGCGACGGGAGGCGACGCGCGCGACGGCCAGGATTGGACGATGTACTCGTCCGCGAAGTCCCCCGCGGCCTCCACGTCGCCGCGCGCCGCCTCCAGCGCCGCGCGCCAGCGGAGCGAATCCGCCTCCGGCCGCGCGAGCGCCGCGTTCACGACCTCCAGCCTCTTCGCGTACGAGCTGTCGGGCCGCGCGTTGATGTTGGTGCTGATCTGCTTGCCGGACGCGTCCTCGGAGAGGACGGAGTTCTTCACGGCCAGGTCGATCGAGCCGAGCACGGCCACCTTGCCGGGGGGGACCTTGAAGTGGGCGAAGACTCCGCCGGGCGGCGCGTTCACGGTGTGCACCTGGTTCCCCATGAAATCGACCTGGATGGACGAGCCGTAATAGTTGCCCGGCGGCAGGGGCGCGAGGATGACGTCGTTCGGGAAGCGGTTGAGAGCGGTCCCCGGGAGCGTGAGCGTCTCCCACTGGTCGACAGGGACCTTCGCGACCGCCTGCTCGTACGTCGGGAGGTACATCCGCACGGCGACGACGGGCATGCCGCTCATGTCGGCGTCGACGTTCAGCTTGAACAGGGCGCCGGTCGGCGCGGAGGCGTCGGCGGGCTCGCGCGCCGGCCACGGCTTGACGTAGTTCGCCGGCGTGGCGCAGGCCGCCGCCAAGGCCGCCAGGCACGGCAGGAAAAGGCTCCGACGGAGATTCCTCTGCATCGCGTCCTCCAGGGCCGGCTCGGTTCGCGGCGGCGCCGCAGGACGATTTATGCAAAGAACGCGACGCGCCTTCAAGACGCGCCGGCGGCGGCGCGCGGCTATTTCCGCGTCGCCGCGGCCAGCAGCGCGCGCAGCAGGTCCATCGAGGTCACGATGCCGCAGAGCCGGCCTTGGCGCGTGATGATCACGCGGTGGACGTTCTTGGCGAGCATCTCGTGCGCGAGCTCCTCGATCGTGGTCTCCTCGTCGAAAGCGATGACCCACGGAGTCATCACGGCGGCGACCTTGACGGCGGCGGGCACCTCCAGCTGGTAGCCGCCCGGATGCGAGCCGCCCTCCGGATGCTGATGATACTCGGGGACCATCCGCGGCGACGCCGCCCGCTCGCGGCGCACGAGGTCGGTCTGCGAGATCACGCCGACCAATTCGCCGGTGGACGCGACCACGGGGACGCCGCTGATGTGGTGCTCGTCGAGCATCTGCACGAGCTCCGGCAGGGACATGCCCGGCCGGGCCGTCACGACTTTTTCGTGCATGATTTCTTTAGCCTGCATGTTCCTGCCTCTGTTTGGGCGGCATCGGAAGACGGATGATGAAGCGGCTTCCTTCGCCCGGCTTCGACTCCGCGCGGATGTCGCCGCGCATGGCGGCCAGGGCCTGCCGGCAGAACGCCAGCCCGAGCCCCGTGCCCTTGATCCGGCCCTCGCGCCGCGCCTTCGCCTGGTGGTAGCGGTCGAAGAGGCGCGGGATCTCCTCGGGCGCGATGCCGGGCCCCGTGTCCGCGAAGCACAGCCGCGCGGCGTCGCGCGGCTCCGGGGCCGCCGAAAGCTCCACGCGCCCGCCCTCCGGCGTGAACTTCAGGGCGTTGTTCAGCAGGTTCTGCACGACGCGCTGGAGCAGCTCCGCGTCCGCCAGGACCTTCAGGCCGGACGGCACGCGGACGGCGAGCGAGATCCGGCGCTGCTTCGTGAGCGGGGACTGCTCCTCGACGCAGGCGCGCACGAGCTGCGCGAGGTCGAGCTCCTTGATCTCGGTCCGCATCTGCCCCGCGTCGATCTTGGAGACGTCGAGATAGAGGTCCACGAGCTCGATCATGCGGCGGCAGTTGCTGACGCCGATGTCGACCATCGCGGGGTCGGGAGCCTTCGGGGCGCCGGAGTCGAGGTCCTCCTTAATCGCCATCAGGACGCCGTAGGCGACGGTCAGCGGGCTGCGTAGGTCGTGAGCGATCATGCTGCGCCAGTCCTCGCGCTCCCGCTCCAGGTTCTCGCGCGCGGAGACGTCCTCGAGGATGGTCAGGTGCGTGTCGGGCTGGTCGGGGTCCGGCCACGGGCCGGCCCTCAGGCAGCGCACGCGCAGGTCGCGCGAGTGCTCGATCCGGTCGATCGTGAGCTCGTGCCAGTCGAACGCGCGCCGCCGGTAGCAGCCGTCGAACGCGACGGCCTTCTCCGGGTGGGCGGGATCGCGCAGGGGGCAATGCGCGGCGCAGTCGACGCAGTCCGCCGTGGACAGATGGCCGCAGAGCAGGTCGCACAGCGAGCTGCCGCGGGCCTCGGAGAACGCGACTCCGATGAGCTTCTCCGCCGCCGGATTCATGTACAGAATGCGGCCCTGGCTCGTGAGGCAGATCCCATCGGCCAGTTGATCGAAGATCGGCAGCAAGGCGGAAGAAATCTCGTTCATGGGGCCCTTCCGCGGCCGGGACCTTCGCGAAGACGCACGAGAGAAGGTTCCTTAATATGACTATGCAACGAAACGGCGAGGGGGTCCGCAAAAAAACGAGCAGGGCGGTCATCCGGCGGCCGCCCTGCCTCCTGACGTCCCGGAGCGCCTACTTCGTGTCCCATTCCGACTGGGCCTTCGGCGTCTCCGTCTCTTCTGTGCGTCCTTTGCGGCGCCCTCTTTTCTGGGAGGGCACCTTTCGTTGTCGCAACGGAAGGGCCTCACCCCTCGTCGAGACCCCGTCGAGACGACAGAAAATACAGCCCGCCGGGCCCGGGGCCGGGGCCCCGGGAGCCTAGGACCATTGCCTCGAGGCGGCGGCCCTGAGGACCCATTCCGCTTCCGGTTTCATCATTTATAGTATCCGCATGACCTACGCCCGACGCCTCCTGCGCCGCGCCGTTCCCGTCCTTCTGGCCGCCGTCTTGGTGGCCCTGGCGCCAGGACTCGCCTCTTACGAGGCCGCCGCGCAGGTCATCGGCGCGGCCTCGGCCGGCTCCGCCTCGGCCGGAGCCACGGCCGCCTCGGCCTTCGGCGCCTCCGCCTCCGGCATCCCGACCATTCCGTCCGCCGCCGCGCTCGCCCCGTCCCTGAGCGGCGGGCTCGCGGCGCCTTCGTTCCGTTCCGCCGCGGCCTCTCCGGCCGCCGCCTTCGCCGCCCCGGCGGCGTCGATCGTCCCCGCTCTCGCCGCGCCGGCCGCTCTGCCGCAGTCCGCGGTCCCGACCGCCGCTCCCGCGGCCGCGCTCGCCGCCGTTCCGGCCGACGCCTCTCCCGCCGCGGCCGTCGCCGCTCCCGGCGCCGCGATCGCCGGTCCCGCGGCCGCCGCGCCCGCGTTCGCCGCGGGCCTCTCCGGCTCCAACGACGCGACGAACGTCCGCGCTCAGCTGACGTCCGCCGCGGACGGCATCGCCGCCGCGGAGGAAGGCGCGAAGTCGGGCTTGCTCGAGACCCTCTTCACCGGCGCGCGCCGCGTGCTGGCGGTCGTCGACGGCGCCCCGGCGTTCTCTCCGTCGTCTCCCGCCTCCGCCGCGGCCGACGCGAGCGCGAAGTCCGACGCCGCCTCCAGCCCCGCCGCCGCGCCGTCGCCGGTGCGCCTGGTCGGCGCCGGCCTCCAGCCCGGCGACGCCTTCCTCGCCGGCGCGACGCCGAACGAGCTCGAGGCCCGCGCCGTCGACTCCGCCCAGCCCCTGCCCGGCCGCCGCGCCGCCGTCCGCGCGCTGGCGCTCGGGCCGGACTCGCGCGAGAGCCTCGAGCGCGTGGCCGCCGCCAACCCGGAGGGCGGCGCCGCCGACTACGAGGTCCACCGCGAGGCCCTGTACGCGCTGGCCCAGCAGGGCGTGGTCAAGAGCCTGCGCCCCGTCTCGCGCCTGCACGCCGACGAGATCCTCGCGCAGCTGGCCTCGGTCAAGCCCGCGGCCGCGGTGTTCGACTACGACGACACGCTCGCGGGCTTCCGCGAGCCCGTCTCCCCCGAGATCGCCGCCGGCCTCAAGGCCTCGGCCGACGCCGGCGTGATGACCGCGGTCCTGACGGATCGACCCGATATCAAGAAGAGCGAGCGCGACTCCTCGATCGTCGACTCGCTGTCCCCGATGACGCCCGAGCAGAAGTCGAAGCTCCTCGTCGGCGCCGACAGCGGCGCGCGCGTGATCTCTTTCGACGCGGCGGGCGCGCCGGTCCTGGCCCGCGACGCGAAGCTGCGCTTCACCGACGCCGAGCGCGCCGCGATCGTCGCGGCCTCCGCCGCGACGGCCGAGAAGTTCGGCCGCTTCGAGTACAACGGGAAGGAAGAGAACCTCGGCGACTTCAAGTGGGTGCGCTTCCTGCCGCTGGGCATGCCCGCGGAGACCGTCCAAGAGGCCGCGCGCTTCATGCAGTCGCGCCTGGACGGCGCGGGCGTCAAGATCACCGTCGCCGGCCGCCAGGCCGCCGACCCGAAGAACCCCTCCTACCTGACGATCTCGCTGCTCGACAAGTCGGTCGGCATCAAGACCCTGCGCGAGGAGTTCGCCGCGCGCGGCGTCGAGACCGCCGCCGCCGAGTCGATGCTGATCGTCGGCGACTCGTACTTCGGCACGCGCACCGTCGACTCCGACATGTCGAAGGCCGCGCCCGGCGCGCTCACGATCGCGGTCGGCGGGACCGCCGACCCGCGCGTCGAGAACGTCTTCGTCTGGCCGACGAAGGGCGCCGCGGCGTCCGCGGAGATCCTCGGCGCGCTCGGCCGCCCCGCGCCGAAGTCCTGGCTGAGCCGCGCCCTCGCGCGCGTCGGCCATCTGATCGGCTGGGACGCGCCGTCGCCGAAGGCCCCGGGCCCGGACGATCCGATCAACGTGAAGACCTTGCTCGGCCTCGTGCTGCAGAGCGTGCCGAGCATGGCCGCCTACATGCTCGTGACCCTCGCCTTCGTGCAGGTCGCGACGTCCGCGCCCGGCGTCGGCTGGGGCGGCTACGGCATCCTGATGTCGCTGAGCCCGATGGCCGGCATCGCGGCCGCGAGCATCATGGGCCAGGCCGTCAAGAACATGTCCGCGCGCAACGCGATGGCGCTGAACACCCTGCTGCGCGTGGTCTCGCTGAGCGCCCTGCCGCTCTTCCACCTCTTCGGCCTCGTCAACTTCGGCACTTTGCTCGTCGGCGCGATGGGCGAGGGCTTCCTGCTCTCGTCGATCATGACGACGCAGGGCTCGTTCCTCCGCGTGCTCTTCCCGTCCAAGCAGCTCGGCAACATCAACAACACGCTGTTCATGATGTTCCCGTTCGTGCAGATGATCCTCGGCGCGCTGTTCAGCATCGGCCGCGTGGCCGACGTCGTGAGCCCGTTCTCGATCTTCACCGCCGCCGCCCTGATCAACCTGGCGCTCGTCCCCGTGGTCTGGAAGACGATCCCGAACATCAAGCTCGCGCAGGGAGCGGCGCCGGCCGCCAAGCCCGCGGCGCCCGCCGAGCCGTTCCTCGCGCGCGCGGCCGCCTTCGCGCGTGCCAACTGGAAGCCGGCTCTCGCGCTCGCCGCCGGCATCGGCCTCTTCTCGAGCCTGACCTTCCTGCTGCCGAACATCGCCGCGCTCGGCGTCTCCCTGCACTTGGGCTGGGTGTCGGCCTTCGCGGCCTACGTCTCGGCGCATCACGCGCTCACCGCTCCCCTGCCGATCATCGCGGCGCTCGTCTATTGGATATCGCGCACCGACGCGTTCCGCGCGCTGATCAGCGGCTCCACGCGCGAGGCCACGGAGGGCGAGAAGACGGTCACCGCCCGCCACGACGCGCTCACCGCCGAGCTCTCGGATCTGCGCCGCTCCGGCGCGGCCGACGAGGCCGTCAACGCCAAGGAGCGCGAGCTCTCCGGCGTCGAGGACGAGCAGCGCGTCTACCGCAAGCGCCAGGTCTGGACCGTCGGCCTGCTCGCGCTGAGCACGGTGATGTACTACCCGCTCTATCTGATCGCGGCGCCGAACGTCGCCGGGATCCTCGCCGGGCCGCACAAGATCGAGCTCGCGAGCCAGTTCCTCGGCGCTCTGTTCCTGGGCGGCATGATCTCGGTCTCCGCGCGCACGAAGCTGCCCGACGTCCCCGTGCCGTTCGTCGGGGGCCGCGAGTTCAAGATCGGCTCGCTGCGCGCGGCCGTGCCGAAAGCGATCGGCGCGCACCGCTTGATCCAGGCCGCCGTCGTCGGCACCGCCGGCCTTTGGATGATCACGAAGGTCTTCCCGGGCGCCTGGCTCATCGCGGCGGCCGCCGCCGCCGTGACGGCGGGCCTCATCGCGCTGACCGCGCGCGTGACCGACCGCGGCTGGCTGAAGTTCGCCGGCGTCGGCTTCGCGGCCGTGTGGCTGCCCTTCGTGGTCTGGACCTGGCCCGCGCTCCTGCCGTTCCTGACCGTGAAGACGGCGATGTACCTGGCCATGCTGGCCGCGGGCGTCGTCAACGGCCCCAGCCTCAACGCGCTCTTCACCTATCTTTACCGCAACACGAAGCCGAGCGAGAACAGCCGGGTCGGCGGCGTCTCCGGCAGCTTCTTCAACGCGGCGATCTCCACCGGCTACGCGCTGCTGGCGATCGCGAGCGGGTTCCTGAACCCGGCCTATCCCGCGGTGCTCGCCGCGCTCGGCGTCATCAACCTGCTGATCGGCGGGGTCTTCTGGCGCGCGCCGCGCGCGTTGCCCGGCCTGGCGCCGACGATCCTCGAGCCGAAGAAGGCTCCGGCCGCGCCGGCCGCCGCGAAGTAGCGGCGCCGAACTCGCGCCGGGCGAACTTCGTATAATCGCGCGCATGCCCGCGCCCCGCGTCGCGTCGGTCGAATTCCTCGACCCGCTCCCCGCGGACGGCTTCGGCGAGGCCCGCGTGCGCGCGGTCTTGGAGAGCGGCGGCGAGTCGACCTTCCTCGCCGCCACGTTCGACCGCCCCGCCGCGTGGACGAAGTCCCGCAAGGGCGGCTTCTGGTTCTCCACGCCCGTGCTCTACGTGCGCCGCCTCGACGCGCCCTCGGTGCGCGCGGCCGTCGACGCGATGGCCGCCGAGCTCGGCGGCTTCTGGCTGCGCTACTACCGCTCGCCCGCCGTCGCGCCCGCGCCGGCCGCGCTGGGGACGGCGTCGCTCGAGCGCGCGGAGGGAGGCGCCGCGGTCGTGGAGGCCGTGCTGAAGGACGGGCGCGAGTTCTCGATGCTCGCCGCCTCCCCGGACTGGTGGCGCGGCGAGCTCGAGCGCCGCGGCCTCGGCTTCTACTTCGGCCCGCTCGTCCTCTTCCTCGCGCCGCTCGACAAGGCCCGCGCGCGCGCCGCCGCGAAGGCGATGGCCGCGTCCGACGGCCAGCTCTTCTGCCGCTACGACACCCCGCGCAAGACCTTGCCCGAGGTCCTGGACGCCTTCGCCGCCGCGCGGCGCTGATCACGCGTCGCGCGAGGCGGCGCGCGCGCCGAATTTTGGTATAAGCAGGATCGTGAACGCCTGCCTCTTATGTGGCGTCCTTCTCGCCCTTGCATTTTTCTCGTCGAGCGCGACGCCGCAGAGCGGCGCTGCGATTCCGAGTCGGCCACATAATATCGCTCCTGAGCACATAACGCACTGCACGCGTGATCCATGGTCCGACACGTCCAAACGAGCTTTCTCCGTCTACAGTTCGTTGAGCCAGTCCAGAATCTGGTCCGCTGAACCGCCGGATTTTGGCTCTGAGGCGCTCGCCACATAATGGGGAGGACCGAAACGCTCCAGGATACGGCGCTTATGATTCAAATCGGTGTCGAGGTAGCGGCTCGTGGTGTTGAGCGAGGCATGCCCCAGCCACGCCTTGATGACGTTCGGGTCCACGCCGGCCTCGAGAAGATGCACGGCCGTCGTGTGGCGCAGACTATGAGTCGAAAGGCGCTTGGTGGCAAGCGACGGACAGCGTCCGGCGGCGCGCCGAAGATATCTCTTCACGATCGTGCGAATGCCAAAGCGTGTGAAGGGGCCGCCCCGCTGGTTGACGAAGAAGCGATCGGAAGCGATCGCTTGGGGTTTGCGCCGATGGTGGTCCTTGTAGAGCCGAAGAAGCCGCGCCGTGGCCGGCCACAAGGGCGTCAGGCGCTGCTTTCTGCCTTTGCCGGTAATGGTGACGGAGAGGTTTTGAAAATCGAACCAAGAGATTCTGGCGTCGGCGACCTCCTGGGCTCGGGCGCCAGTGTTATAGAGGAACGTCAGGACGGCCAAGTCCCTGGTTCCGTCGGAGGTCGTAGGGTCTGGCTGGGCGAGCACGGCTTCCAGCTCCTGTCGATTGAGCGATTCCACCGCTTTCTTGGGCGTACGCTTTGTCGGCACGGCCAAGACGCGCTTGGCGTGGGCTTGGAGGCTTGGCTGAAAGAGAGCGACGTATCTGAAAAAGCTTTGGACGGCCGCCAAGCGTTGGTTGCGAGTCTGGGCGGAATTGCCGCGGCCCTGGCCCGGATCTTCGAGGTGCTCGAGGAATTTCAGCAGCGTCATGGCGTCGAGGTCCCGCACGGCCCAGCTTCGGCGACCGGGATGGCGAAGACGCAGATAGGCGACGAGGAGCTTGAAGGTATCGCGGTAGCTCTTGATGGTGTTCGGGCTGAGGTTGCGGTGCTGGCGAAGATAGGTCTGGAAGAACTCGCGCAGATGATGATCGAGGGCAGTGTTCACAGTGATTTTAGAGCTCGCCCGAGGGCCTTTTGCGCCAGGGGCTCGAAAGTGCCTCGGAACCGTCGATCGCCCTCGCGCAGCAACGGCTGCGCGATGGTCAGGTAGACCTGGGTATGCTCGATATGCGAATGGCCCATGTAGGTGGAGAGCAGGGGGAGCTTGTTCAAGACGTCCTGCCCCTCCTGGTACCACTTGTAGAGACGATGAACGGCGAAGGTGTGGCGCAGATCGTGGACGCGGGGCGCGCCTCGGCCCCCGACCTTGATCACGCCGCCGCGGAGCAGGCAATCGCGGAAGTGTTCCTCGATGATGCCATGGCGGTAGCGCGGCTCGATGAGGCGATTGCGAAGTCTGCCTCGGTGGTGGCGGAAGAACGGATCGCCGGGGAGCGGATTGGGATAGAGCTCTTGGCGGCGGAGAAGATAGGCGCGGAGTTTTTGGCCGACGGCCGGAGAGAAGGGCACGAGGCGTTCCTTGTGGAACTTGGTGTTCCACAAGGAGAGAATCCTCTCCTCGAGATCGACGTCGCGCAGCTTGAGCTTCAGGACCTCGCCCAGCCTCAAACCGCAGGCGTAGAGAAGGAAGATCATCGTTTCGAGGGCCCAGCCGAGAAGCAGACTCGGATAGCGGCGCCGAAGGCTCCGGGCCGCGTCGAGGATTTGCTGAAGCTCTTTGAGCGTGAAGATGTACGGCTTCTGACGCCGAGCTCTGAGATAGGGGATTCGCGCGGCCGGATTGTCTGGAATCAATCCCAGCCGAAGCAGGTAGCGGCAGAAGCCGCGTGCGAACTTGAGCTTGTTGTTCTTGGTGCCTGGCGAAACCGGAACAGCGTGAATCCAATTCGCCAGAAGGCTCTCGTCGAGCTGGTGGATCGCGGCGACGCCGCGAAAAACGAGGTAATGGTCGAGATCTCGGGCGGTATAGGGGGAGGCGAAGCTCGTAAATCCCAGCGCTCGCTTGAAGTCGAGGTAGGCCATGAGCTGGGGCTTCAAGATACTGAAGAAGCGGTGTCGGGCGGGGCTCATGCTTGATCGGACCTCGCGAGAAGCTCAGCATAGTTGTCTGCCACGTCCCGGAGATCCTCGGTGGCGACGCGGGTGTAGATCAGAGTGCTGTCGAGATTTTGATGACCGAGCAGAGTCCCGATTTCCGACAGCTTGGCACCGCGATCCAGCAATGCCTTGGCGAAGGAGTGGCGCAGGACATGGGCGCCGTAGTGGGGCAGGGAGCCCTCGAAGCGCCGGTGCAGATGTTTTTGGGCGACGGCATGAGCCGAAAAACCTAGAGGTTTGATGGGGGCATGTTGAGTCAGGAAGAGTTCCGGATAAGAGACGACTGGCCTCGCTTCGATGTAGTCGCGAAGAGCGGCGAGAACGCGCTGCGACACGGGCAGCCAGGTCGTGGAGCCGTTCTTCCTCTGCCGGAGGAGGATGCTCTGCTGATCCCAGTCGATGTCGGCCATCCGGAAAGTCGCCACTTCCCGGTTTCTAAGGCCGTGACAGGCCATCAAGGCGAGGATCGCGTAGTCCCTCTTGCCCACCGGGCTCGTGCGATCGATGCCGGCGAGGAGCTCCTCGATTTTCTTCCAAGGAAGGTACTTGGGCCAGAGATCGCAGCGGAAGCGTACCGGCGAAGCGATGTGCTGGGCAAGATCGGCGGAGATTGCTCCGTGAAGGTGAAGATAGCGGAAGAACGAGCGCGCGGCGCTTGCGACGCGCTGAAGAGTACGGGCTTGCATGCTCTTGCCGCAACGAACGAAGAAGGCGTCCAGATCGGCGAGGCTGACCTGGCGAATTCCTCGGATTTTCCGGCGAGAAAGGAAGGCGTCCAGTTTCGCAAGCCAGTAGAGGTGGAGTTGCTCGGTCCGAGGCCTCAGTCCCAAGTGGGCGCGGCTGTAGACCACGTAGCGCTTCATCAGCCTGCCGGAAAGGACCTTGAAGCGGAGAGGTGGGCTAATGTTGATGCCCGGGCCGCCGCGCCGTCGAGAGACAAAGTCCAAGAAGCCCTCGATAGAGCCGCGCGCGTTCTTCACGAAGGCCGGGCTGAGGGCGTTTCCCGGCTTCTTTTGCGACGGGAAGTGCCCCTGCCGGAGAAAGGCGCTCAACAGCTCGGGAGTGATGCGTGTCCGGCGGCGGACCTTCCTGCTGACCAAGTAGCGATGGAAATGAAGGTGCTGGAGCATCACATGCTGAATGTGCCCCCTCGAATAGCCGCGTTCGAGAAGATGCCTGAGGTAGTCTTCCCAGTCAGGGGCAAACAGCGGCAGACAATAGCGGGCGAGAACCGCTGGATGTTGGAAGAGATCGCGCAGCGGCCCTTGGTAGGCATGTCCCCCTGGGACATCCAGCCAACTGGAGCGGACCTCCAGGGCGGGATCGCTGAGCATCAGTCCGCGACCGATCGCGTAACCCACGATGTGTCGCAAAGCGCTGAGAGCCGAGAGCACGTATCCGCGGCAGTGCCCGAGAGATCGCCGGTAGTGGAGGTAGTCGTAGACGAGCCCGGGCGTAAGGCTTTCCAGGCGGACATTCCTATCCCGAAGCCAGGCCAGGAAGTGCCCAAGATGGTGTCGCTGGTAGGTGGCCTTCGACGTTTTCAAATGCTCGAGATACTCGAAGGCCCAGGACGCTTCCATGGAGAGCCATCCTATCAGCGGCGGACGAATCAAGGAATTAAGAGGATTGTGGTGGCTGACCAGGCGTTGGCCGCCGATATCAGCGGAGGCGAGGATCAGCCACAGGGAGGAGCGCCGGGCAAGCTCTATCCTGGAGGCGATCACGTCGCTTGCCGGGAATGTTCACGCCCCGCCATCGCGCCGACGACGGAACGGCCTATCGCGTCTCAGCGTGTTCGAAGCGGCTCAGGCGAACTTGCGACGCCAGAGGTAGAGCGTCAGCGGCGCGACCTCAAGACTGCCGTCCTGCATCAGCCAGTCGGCAACGGCATTATAGGTTTGCGACCGGAGACGGCGGACAGCCGCTCGGATCGTCTGCCAAGCGTAGCGATGGAATTTTATCACGAAGGCCGGCAGCAAGGCGAAGGTGTGCCGGCAAAGCCCGCAGTAAAGCCGCTTGATCGGGATCAGGTACGTCCGGCTCAGAGTGATCAGGCTGCGCTGGTAATGCCCGTGCCATCGCAGGGAGCGACCAAGGCTACAGGCCTGGCATCGAAGCGGTTTGGACAGACGCCCGGTTCGGAATCGATCCAAGTAGTTGGCGATGGACGATTCCATGGCGGATTCTATTCTTTTCCCGCGGGGCCACAACAGGTCGGCCCGCCCGCTGTAGAGACAATATCCTGCGCGACGAGGCGGACTCGACCCGCGCGCGCTTCGGCGGGCTTATATCGACAAGAGAAGATTCTGCTTCACAGCGCTCACGCCGAGCGCTTGGAGGAGATCACCAGAGGTTTTGGGCGAAGAAAAGAAGCGTGGCGCAAGCCTGCGGCCATCAGCGACTTCATCAACGCAGCCGTCGGATTCGTGCTCGACCACGTCAACTTCAACGACCTGGAGTCTGCCGAGGAAATAGACGATTACGTCGCGAACCGTTTCTTCACAACCACCACAAGCCACGGAGGGCTAGAGATCAATGAAGGCACAGCAACAGCCTGAACAGCGGCAACGGCAGTCAACGGTGTCGCCGTCTCACCAACGCTATTCTTTGGGAGGAGTCCACACGGCAACAACGGCACGAAGAGGCCACATAACGGAACACGCCACATTA
>Ga0209415_10007323_pt1 | contig 19295 bp, 14 predicted proteins | sample PeaSoiSIISIP2007_FD_187696 | JGI IMG/M metagenome (GOLD analysis project Ga0209415, IMG submission 187696) | Peat soil microbial communities from Weissenstadt, Germany - SII-SIP-2007 (SPAdes) (version 2) | ecosystem: Environmental > Terrestrial > Soil > Wetlands > Peat | place: Germany... | reverse complement strand
CCTGCATGCTGCCGGTGGATTACCTGCTCGCGGTGGGGTTCAAGACCATCCGCCCGCACCACCACTACCCGCGGCTGCGGATGGAACTGCGGACCATCCTCACCTGGCGGGAGGACGTCGAGGTCGCCCTGGAGCGCCTGCTCGGCTCGATGACGCCGTCGACCCCCCAGGGCGCCCTGCGACCCGTGTCAGCCCGGTGTCAGCCCGTACGGGCCCGGCACGGGGCGGCCGCGCGGCCCTGAGGGGCCGTCCGGGTGGTCAGATGAATTCGGCGAGTTCGCGGAGCAGCGCCGACTTGGGCTTGGCACCCACGATCTGCTTGACGACCTGGCCGCCCGAGAACACGTTCATGGTCGGGATGGCCATGATCCCGTAACGCTGCGACACGGCGGGGTTCTCGTCGATGTTGAGCTTGACCACATCGATCTTGTCCGCGTACTCGGTCGCGATCTCCTCGAGGACCGGGGCGACCATGCGGCACGGGCCGCACCATTCGGCCCAGTAATCGACGATGACCGGCTTGTCGCTCTTCAGGACCTCCGTCTCGAAGGTCTCGTCCGTCACGACCTTGGTCGCGCCCACTGCGATCACATCCCTTGGCTTGCTGTGCGTGTTGAGTGCTGCTGAATCTCAGGAGTCTTCCTGGCCGGCCAGCCAGCGCTCGGCGTCGATGGCAGCCGCGCAGCCCGTCCCGGCCGCGGTCACCGCCTGCCGGTAGGTGCGGTCGACGACGTCGCCGCAGGCGAACACGCCCTCGATCGCGGTCTGCGTCGACGGCTCGTCGACCAGCAGGTACCCGTCGGGGTCGGTGGCTAGCTGCCCGTTGAACAGGTCGGACCGCGGGTCGTGCCCGATCGCGACGAAGACGCCGGTCACCGGCAGCACGTGTTCCGTGCCGTCCTTGGTACTCCTGATCCGCAGGCCCGTCACCTTGTCGGTACCGAGGACCTCGGCCACCTCGCTGTCCCACAGGAACTTGATCTTGGGATTGGCCAGCGCGCGGTCCTGCATGATCTTCGAGGCGCGGAGCTTGTCCCGGCGGTGGATCACCGTCACGGACTTGCCGAACCTGGTCAGGAACGTGGCCTCTTCCATGGCCGAATCGCCGCCGCCGACGACCGCGATGTCGTGACCGCGGAAGAAGAACCCGTCACAGGTAGCGCACCAGGACACGCCGTGGCCGCCGAGCTCCTTCTCGCCGGGCACGCCGAGTTCCTTGTACCGGGAGCCGGTGGCGATGATGACCGCCCTGGCCAGATAGGTCTCGCTGTCGGTCCTGACTACCTTGGGGGTCGCGAGCAGGTCCACCGCGATCACGTCGTCGGACAGCAGCTCGGCGCCGAACCGCTCCGCCTGCTTGCGCATCGAGTCCATCAGCTCCGGGCCCATGATGGCGTCGGGGAAGCCCGGGAAGTTCTCCACGTCGGTGGTCTGCATGAGGGCGCCGCCCGCGGTGACCGATCCCTCGAAGACCAAGGGCTTCAGCTCCGCGCGAGCCGCGTACAGTGCCGCCGTATAACCGGCCGGGCCGGATCCGATGACGATGACATTCCGGACTTCGGGCACTTCTGCCAACCCCTATCCACCCCTATCTGACTGGCTCTGGTGAGAACCGATCCTAGGACGCGTATGTTCCCGGGAGTGTCGTCGTGGCGAGGACGTGATCGCTGCTGCCCGAGCAGGTGGGCGTGGTGACCCAGGCCACGTCGTGGCGGCCGCTCGCGGCGACGATCACGATGGCGGGCTGACCCTGGAAGCGGGCCGTCTCGACCAGCTTCACGGTCACCGGGCGCGTGTCTTCGGTTACCCGGAGCACGCACCCCTTGACCGGCGCGGTCGCGGGCCGCAGCGGGCCCGCGGCACCCTCGGCGTACCGTTTCATCTCGCCGGCCAGCTGCTGCCGGAGCGTGGCGCGCAGGTAATTGGTCTGGCTGGTCACGATCTGGAGGCCGTTATGAGCCTGGATCGCGCCAAGCCGGCTGGCCGCCGCGCTGGAGGGTACGGCGGCCCTGGCCTGCGGCAGGGCCGCGGCCGTCGCCGCGGATGACGCGGCGGATCCGGAGGCCTCAGAGACCGTAGAGCTTTCCCCGATGCGGCTCAGGCCGTACCCGCCCGCGGCGAGCACGGCGACGCCGGCGGCCGGGGCGAGCACGCGCAGGGCTACCAGGCGGAAATCCCAGCGCCTGCGCGGCCGCGGGCTCGGCGTGCCGTCGCGGGAGCTGTCACCAACGATCCGTTCGGCATCATCTCTTTGAGCCGCCTCGGCGGCTAGTGCGCCTTCGAGCCGCCGGGCCACGGCCTCGGGCATGGCGGGGGCCGGGACGACGGCGAGCAGGGCTGAGATCTCGGCCAGCTGGTCGCACAGGCCGGCACAGTGCTCGCACGCGGCCAGGTGCGCCGATATCCGGGCGCCGTGGCGCCCGGTGATGAGCCCCGCACGGAACTCGGCCAGGACCTCGGAGTCCGGGTGGGTCATGTTCCCTTCCAGCTCGTTCAAGCGTCGCCTCCCTGCGCAGGTGAGACGCGCTCGCTCGCGGATCGGTTCCCCCGCAGGTGGGCCACGTAGGGCAGCAGCCGGGCACGGCCCCGGGCGCAGCGGCTCTTGACCGTGCCCGGCGAGGTGTCCAGGATGGCGGCGGCATCGTCGACGGAGTAGCCCAGCATGTCCACGACCACGAGGGCCGCCCGCTGCGGCGGCGGCAGGATCCGCAGCGCGGCGTCGATGTCCAGCCTGGTGTCGGCGGCCCGCGCGGGATCCGGGTCGTGCGCCAGCAGGGCCTCCAGCGCCTGCTCGTCACCGGCGGATGTCACCGGGCGGACGGCCCGGCGGCGCAGCCGGTCCAGCGACGCGTTGACCACGATGCGGTGCAGCCAGGTGGTGACGGCCGAATCACCGCGGAAGTCGGCCGCCCGGCGGAAAGCGGAGATCATCGCGTCCTGGAGCGCGTCGGCCGCCTCTTCGGGATCGCAGACGGTGCGCAGCGCGACCGCCCACAGCCGGTCACGGTGCCTGCGGAACAGCTCGCCGAAGGCGTCGCTGTCTCCCGCCACGTGCCGGCGGAGGAGTTCAGTGTCCGAGGGCCACTCGCCGTCGGTGCCGGGCACGGGGCATCAGCCCGACTGGCTCGCGGCCGGACCGTGGACCACGACGTTGTAGATCTGCGCCTCGTACTCGCCGGCCGATCCGGTCAGCGGCGGGAGCCGGGTAATCCAGATCAGCACGTAACGGCCGGTGGCGTTGCTGCTCACGGTGAAGGTGGTGCTGCCGTGCGCGCTCGTGGAACTTGCGACTTCGGTGAAAGTGCCCAGTGTGGACGGGACGGGTGTGTTGCTGTTCCCGATCTCGATCTCGACGTCAGCGCAGCAACTGGAGCCGAACTGGACGACCACCTGGCTCAGCCGGACTTGTTTGCCCATATCCAATATGAGTCCGGTGCCCTTCTTCAGGTTGCCCAGGGCCGGATAGGTGAGGTAGTAGTCCGTGTGCCAGAACGTGCTCGGGTTGCTGTCGATGGCGTATTTCGCCCCGGGGCCATCCTCGTTCCCGCCGTCGTTGCCGAGGGCGTCGAAGCTGTTCGCGCTGACCGGCGTGAGCACGATCGACGCCGCCGCGGACGGAGCGGACGAAGACGAGGGGCTGTGCGTCGGCGGCGCGGCCGTGAAGGGGGTGTCCCGGTGGCTGAGCGCCCAGCCGACCAGGCCGGCGGCCGCCAGGACCAGGACGATCACGGTGCTGAGGATCGCCGTCCGCGGCGAGGAGCGGCCGGCGGCAGGCGGGCGGTAGGGGGCTCCCCCCCGGGGCCGCGGCACCGGATCACCTTCCGGGTACGGGCTGGTGAGATCGCCCGGCCGGTAGCCGCGGTCGGCGGGTGCCCGGAACGAAGTCATGGGCCCGGCCGGAGCCGGCAGCGGGTCGGGCGACGCGACGTCGGCCAGCGCCTCGGCCAGCATCGCCGGGGTGCTGAGCGCCGGGCCGTGACGGCTTGGCCGCTGGAACAGCGCCCGGCAGGTTAGCGCGTCGATGTTGGCCGGCACGGCCGCGGACACCTGGCGCGGGGTGCACGGCACTCCGTCGGCCTCAGGTGCCGGGGGGAGCCCGGTCGGCCCAGCGGCGCCCCGGGCGTCGCCGGGCTCGGCGGCCTCCGGCGAACCGGCCTCCCGCGAACCGTCCGGCGCCGGTCCGTCCGGCGCCGGTCCGTCCGGTACCGAACCGTCCGGTACCGAACCGTCGGGCGCCAAGCCGCCCGACGCCGGCTCGGCCGGCTCCTGGGGGCCCGGCCAGTAGCCGGTCAGCGCGGCATACAGCAGCCGGCCCAGGTCGCGGGTGTCGGTGAGCTCAGAGCCCTGCCCATCTTCGGCGGCCGGCGCCGTCCCGGTCAGCACGGCGTCGATGCCCAGTCCGGTGATCTTCACGCCGCTGCCGCGCATCCAGTGCAGGCACGCCGGCTTCAGCCGGAGGTGGGCCAGCCCGACGGCATGCGCCGCCGCCATGGCCTGGGCGGCCTCGGACAGCAGCGCCACGGCGCGCGGGGAATCGAGGGGGCCGTCGGCCAGCATGTCCAGCAGTGACTCCCCGACCACCCACTCCAGTACCACGTAGGCCTGCTCGTCGGCGTCCTCCACGTCGAACACCTGGGAGAAACGCGGGTCGCCGAGCCGGCTCGCGGCCCGCGCGGCCGTGATCGCCTCGGCGATCCTCGGGAAGCCCGGCGCGAAGGTGAGCACGGTGACGGAGCGAGCGAGGGGCTCATCGATCGCTTTCCAGAACGTCCAGCCGGTACCAGCGCTCGTCTGGTCCACGAGGCGGTACCGCCCCGCCAGCCGGGTTCCTGGTTCCGACGTGTATGTGCTCATAGGTCGTCACCCATGCTAATGCCGCCTGCCCTGGCCGCCGAACTTAGCGGTGACCGTTCGGACGAGGAACCCGAATTCGGCCACCCGGAGCGCCCGGGCGCACAGCGCGTAGAGCAGGACCGCGCCGCCGCCGCCGACGACCGTGACCGCGAAGCCGTAGGCCGCGCTGGGGTTGTGCAGGACACGCCCGGCGCCGATCATGACGGCCACCGCGAAGACCAGGCCGGGGACGGTGGCCAGGTGCATCCGGGTCAGGCTGCGGGCGATGGCCCAGCCGTCCAGGCTGCCGACCCGCCGCAGCAGCAGGGCCCAGCCGGCTATCGCCCCGACCAGGTTGGCGATCCCGTACGCGATGGCCAGCCCGGCCACCACCTTCAGGTGCGGCAGGCTGGACAGCGCGACGAGGGAGGCCGCGATGCTGACGCTCATGGTGAGCACGCCGACCAGGGCCGCGGTCCGGCTGTCCTTGAACGAGTAGAAGACCCGCAGCTGCAGCTGGGTGAGCATGTAGGGCACCAGGCCGAGGGAGAACAAGCCGAAGACCTCGCCGACGTACCTGGCGTTTTGCGGCACGGTAGGCAACAGGAACTCCGCGAGCGGCCCGCCGAGCACACCCAGGTAGATCGCGGCCGGCACCACCATCACCGAGGCCAGCCGGACGCCGATGGAGAAGTCGTCCCGGACCAGCGAATACCGGCGTACGCTCGCGTGCTCGCTCATCCGAGGCAGCAGCGCCGTGATGAGCGAGAGGCCGATGATCGCGTAGGGCAGCTGGAACAGCAGCCACGCGATGGAGTACGCGGAGTACCCGTTCGGGCCGGGCGAGGCCGCGTTCGCCACGATCTGGACGACCAGGTTGCCGGCCCATTGCGTGACCACGTAGACCGACATCCAGCCGGCCATCCGGCCCATCTCGGTCATCTCTCCCGGCCGGAACCCGAGTGTGGGCCGCCACCGGAACCCGGCCGCCCGCAGGGACGGGATCAGAACGACGGTCTGCGCGACGACGCCGAGCGTGGTGCCGATTCCGAGCAGCTGCACGCCGCTGGCCGGGATGTTCCACGGCTGCCAGCCCCGGTGCACCCACACTACGTAGAGCCCGCAGGCGGCGATCACGATCAGGTTGTTGACGACCGGTGCCCACATCGGAGCCGCGAACCGGCCCCGGGTGTTCAGGATCGCCCCGATCAGCGAGCTCATGCCGTAGAAGAAGATCTGCGGGATGAAGAAGTACGCCCACAGCACCATCAGGTTGTGTTCGGCGGCTAGGTGGCTGCCGGCCGGGCCGTGGATGGTGGGCGCGTACAAGGTGACCAGCGGCGCCGCCAGCGCCGTGGCCGCCACGGTGACGGCCAGCAGGGCCAGCGCGCCCAGGGTGAACAGCCGCTGCGCGTACGCCTCGCCGTGGTCAGGGTCGCGCCCGGCCGCCCTGACCAGCAGGGGTATCACCACGCTGGTGAAGATGCCGCCGAGCATCAGGTAGTAGACGGTGTTCGGCAGCGTATTGGGGTTGTAGTACGCGTTGCTGAGGTAGGTGATGCCGATCGCGTACGCCAGCACCAGGGTGCGCAGGAATCCGGTGCCCCGGGAGACCAGGGTGCCGGCGGCCATGCCGGCGCTGGACCGGATCAGGCTGGACCGCGGGCCCGCGCGCTGCCCGGACGTCCTGGGCGCCCGCGGGCCGGGGCCCGCGGGCCCACCCGGCGCTCCCGGCGCTCCGGGGGCACCCGGCGCTCCTGGCGGCGGGCGGTATCCCGGCTGTGGATACCGTGGCCTGAGGTCATCGGGCGGCCGGTAGTCGGCCGGCCGGGGCACGCGGCGCCAGCCGGGCGGAGCGTCCACCGAGCCGGGCGGACCCGATGGGGTAAACCGCGGGGTCCGCGGCGGCCGGGCGGGCGGGGCCGGCCACTCGAGCGCCAGCGGCAGCGTCGTCTCGGCCGGGCTGGGGCCACCGCCCGGCATCGGGCCGTCCAGCGGCGGCAGCGGATCGGCGGCGGCGTGGCGGCCGTGGCCGGGCCCCGGGTCAGACGGCCCCGGCTCGTCCGGGCCCAGCCCGGGCGGGCCCGGCTCAGGTGTCGTCGACCCAGCGTCGTGCATCGGCCAGGTCATCCGGTGCCTCCGTCGGGTCTCGCGCGCTGTTCGTGCCTGTCACGACGCTACCCGGTAGATCCGCATCTTCGGGAACAACCTGGCTGTCAGCATGCAGCCACCGCCGGACGCCACGGAACACAGAGGTAAGGACGAGGACGCCGATCGCGGCGCCGATGAGGAACAAGATCGCGCGGCCGTATCTGGTCGACTGGACCGTGAGTGAGGCTGGCGTGAGCGGCAGCGGCTTCCCGTGCGCGGTGGTCAGGCTCAGCCGGATGGCGGTCGGCCCGATCGGTGCCGAGCTCACCGGCAGCCGGACGAGCGCCACCTGCTGGGGCTGGATCTTGACCAGGTGCTGGAAGTTCCCGATGGTGAGCTGGGAGGTCCGGCCCGGCACGTCGACCACGGTGGCCTTCAGGCGGACCTGGACGGCGTGCCGCGATCCGTTCTCGATCGACACCGGCACCAGCCCGGACGAGCCGCCCATCGGCACCTGCTGCGCGGCGATGATCGTGATGCGGCCCTCCTCGCCGCTCATGAACGAGGACAGCTTGTAGGCCAGGGTCAGGCCCTGGGTCGCCCCGGGGCCACGCCAGGCGGAGGACTCGGTGGCGGTCAGGGCCTGCTCCAGTCCGTCCACGTAGGAAGTGGAGGCCTGGTCGAGCAGGTCGGTGTAGGCGGCGAGCTCGGTACCGACCACGGCCACCGCGCTCAGGTAACTGCCGCTGAGCTCGCCCGGGCTGTCCTCCGGCGGCTGCTGGCGGCCGATGCCACGCTCGCTGTCCGTCGTCCCGGCCAGGCTGCCCAGCGTGGTGGGCGCCAGCCACGGCGTGCTGGTGGTCTCGTTGAGCAGCTGGCTGGCCAGCGCGGCCGACGGGCTCCAGTCCTGCGGTGGCGCCACCACGATGGAACGGTCCGAATCCGGCGCCTCGGCGGCGATCATCGCGGTCTCGGCCAGGAACCGCTGGCCGACCGCGAACTGCGTGCCCGGCGGCAGGGCACCCGTGCTGGTGTCGCCCGCCGCCAGCACCCCGGTCAGGACGTGGTCGGCGAGCAGCGCGGTCATGGTCAGGCCGTCTCCGGTACGGACCGACGTGACCGCGTCGTCCTCGAAGACGGCGGGATTGGTGGGCGGCATCTCGCTGCTGTCCAGCACCACGGTGCCGATGTGCTGGGCGGTGGCCAGATTGGTGAGCACGCTGAGGTCGGCCGTCCCGCCCGCGGGGAGCGCGATCGATGGCCCGAATCGTCCGTGCAGCACGTCGTCCGCCACCGTGTAGCCCATGGAGTAAGCACTGGTGATATCCGCGGTCAGCCCGCTGTGCACGAGCGCGGAGACGTCCACGTTGGCGTACGGCGTGATCACCGTCGGCTGGCTGGAGGTGATCGTCCGGAGCGTTGACAGCCACGTCTTGGCCGCCTTGCTGGCCGGCTCGGGGGGCGCGGGGCTGCAGCCGGGCCCGGAAGCCACCTGATAGGTCTTGGTCATCGTCGCGACGTCGCTGAGCAGCGCCGGGTCGATGACCCAGGTCAGGTGCGCGCCGGGATACGCCCGCCCGGCCGCGAGCAGGGCCGACAGCCGGCCGCCCGGCCCCAGGCTGGCGGCCAGGTCGTTGTTGCTCAGCGCGGAGCAGACCTGGTGGTGCGGCTGGTCGATGAGCGGCCAGGCCCACGCGATGTCCAGCGGGCGGGCCAGGCCCGCCGCCTGCCGCCCCGGCCAGAACGGAAGCAGGGTCTGGTCCAGACCCAGCACGTCGCCTGGGCTGTCGCTGAGCTGGGCGGTGACCGGATAGACGCCGAACTGGGTCATGCCCACCGCGTTGACCTGGAATGAAGCATGCCACTGGGCGGTGGCGCCGGGCGTCAGGCTGGCCGGGAGGAAGAAGGGGTTGCCGGCCTGCTGGAGGCTCGCGCCAGTACCCTGGCTCACGTACCCGTCCATCGCGTCCCGGGTCTGGAAACGCGCCGGCGAGCTCCACAGCTGGACTTCCAGCCCGGCCCTGGTCTGGCTGGTGCCATTGCTGACCGTTCCGGTGACGGTGACGGCGGCGCCGGGTCTGGCCGTCTGCGGGCTCATCGAGTCGATGACGACCGACACCCGGCCCGCCTGAACCACCTGGCCGGGCCGGGACGCCTGGCCGGGGTGGGCCGTGCTGGCCTGCGCCGGGGTGGCCAGGGCCAATGCGGCGCTGAGCGCCGCCGGCGCGGCAACGGCAGCGGCCAGGGACAGGATCCGCCGCGGGAGGCCCGACGACAGCAAGCCGTACACTCGCACACTTGGAATGTTATTGCCGATCGAAACCGAAACCGTGCGTTACCCTCAATGGCCGTGCCCATGAGCGACGAACAGCGGAGCGCGGCCGCCGCGCTGCTGCGTGAGCATGTCCCCGAGGTGGCCGGCATTGGCCGCCTGTTCGCGAAGCACGGCCACGAGCTGGCCCTGGTCGGCGGCCCGGTCCGGGACGTATTCCGCGGCGAGCGGCCCAGCGACCTCGACCTGACCACCGACGCCACCCCGGAGCAGGTCCTGGCGCTCGTCGGCGGCTGGGCCGACGCCACCTGGACGGTGGGGATCGCCTTCGGCACCGTGGGCCTGCGTAAGGGCAGGTCGGTCTTCGAGGTCACCACCTACCGCAGCGAGCGGTACCGGGCCGAATCCCGCAGGCCCGACGTCCGGTACGGCCGATCCCTCGAGGAAGACCTGAGCCGGCGGGACTTCACCATCAACGCGATGGCGGCGCGGCTGCCCGGCTACGAGCTCGTCGATCCGTTCGGGGGCCTGGACGCGCTGAAGGAGAAGGTCCTGCGGACCCCGGGACGGCCCGAGGATTCCTTCAGCGACGACCCGCTGCGGATCCTGCGCGCGGCCCGCTTCGCGGCCAAGCTGGGCTTCACCGTCGCTGCCGACGTGCGCGTGGCCATGACCGAACAGGCCCCCAGGCTGAAAATCGTCTCCGCCGAACGCGTCACCGGCGAGCTGACCAAGCTCATGCTGGCCCCCGATCCGGCGCTGGGCATCGACCTACTGGTCCAGACGGGCGTCGCCGACCAGGTGCTGCCTGAGGTGTCCCTGCTGCGGATGGAGGCGGATGAGCATCACCGCCACAAGGACGTCTACCAGCACAGCCTCACCGTCCTGAGGCAGGCCGTCGAGCTGGAGCCGCATTACGAGCTGGAGGCCGACCTGACCGTGCGGCTGGCCGCGCTGCTGCACGACATCGGCAAGCCGAGAACACGGGAGCTGCTGCCGGATGGGCGGGTCGCGTTCCACCACCACGAGGTGGTCGGGGCCAAGATGGCCCGCCGCAGGCTGACCGCGCTGCGCTTCCCGAACGACGTGATCCGCGACGTGTCCGAGCTGGTGAAACTGCACCTGCGGTTCCACGGTTACGGCGAGGGCGAGTGGACGGATTCGGCGGTGCGCCGGTACGTCCGGGACGCCGGGCCGCTGCTGACCCGGCTGCACGTGCTGACCAGGGCCGACTGCACCACGCGCAACCAGGCCAAGGCCCAGCGGCTGGCCCGCGCGTACGACGCCCTCGAGCTGCGCATCGCCCAGCTCAGCGAGCAGGAGGAGCTGGCGAGGATCCGGCCGGAGCTGGACGGCAACGAGATCATGCGTATCCTCGGCATCCCGCCCGGCCCGCTGGTCGGGCGGGCCTACAGCTTCCTGCTCGAGCTGCGCATCGCCGAGGGCGAGCTCGGTAAGGAGCGGGCCACTCAGGAGCTGCTGCGCTGGGCCGCGGGCGAGGGCATCTCCCCGCCGGAGCCGGAGTCCGAGCCGGGGCCGGAGCCCGAGCCGGGCGAGGACTGACCCGTTCGCTGGGACAGCCAGTACGCCGCGGCAAGGATCGCGTACCCCGCCGCCACCGCGGCGACGATGGCCGGGGAGTGGCCGTTGTCCGGCATGAAGGCGGCGCTCAGGCCGGCCCCGGCGGCGTAGGTGACGTTGAACATCATGTCGTAGAAGGCGAATATCCGGCCCCGGTACGCGTCGTCCACCCCCTCCTGCAGGATCGTGGTCGCGCAGATCGCCACGCCCTGCCGGGCCAGGTACAGGCAGAACCCGAGCGCGAGGTAGGCGATCTCGATGTAGGTCTCGCCCAGCGCGATGGTCACCACCGCGCTCGCGGCCACCAGCAGCGTGATCCAGGCCGGCTTGGACAGCCGCCTGGTCGCCTGCGGGGTCACCAGCGCGGCGCAGAAGTAGCCGACCCCGGACGCGACCACCATGCTCCCCAGGTGCCCCTCGGCCGCGCCCACGCTCGACCGGTAGAAATAGTCCCGGTACAGCAGGATCACCATGAGGAACAGCGGGCCGAACAGGAAGCTGTAGCCGCCGGTCACGCCGAGCGCCCCCGCCGGGCCCCGCCGCCTGATGACGTACCGCGCGCCCGCCACCAGACCGGCCGAGACCGAGGCCAGCTCGCCGAGCAGGCGTCCCGTCGGCGGCCGCCCGGGCTCACGCACCGGCCCGAGCAGGTCGCGGCGCATGGTGGCCGCGACCAGGCTGGCCGCCAGGTAGCAGGCGCCCCCGGCCAGCAGGGTGATCGCGGCGCCGCGCTCGGTGTTGCCGGTGCCCACGTTCAGCCCGAGGGCGACCAGGCCGCCGATGATGGCCATGATGCCGCCGACGGTCGGCGACACCGAGTTCGCCATCACCAGCTCGTCCTCGGCCACCACGTGCGGCAGCGCGGCCGACAGCGAGGACAGGAAGAACCGGTTCACGCCGAGCACGAGCAGGACGGCGATGTAGAGCGGGGGCCCGTGGCTGCCCGCCGCCATCAGCGCCGCCGTCAGCACCACGAAGGTGGTCCGGAGCAGGGCGGACCAGACCAGGATCTGGCGCCTCGACCAGCGGTCGATGAACACGCCGGCGAACGGCCCGATCAGCGAGTACGGCACATAAAGCGCGGCGAATGCCGCCGCGCCGGCCGCCGGGTCCGGGAACGACTGCGCGTTGAAGAACACGTACGTGCCGACCCCGGCGGTGATGATGCCGTCGCCGGTCTGGGATACGAGCCGGACGGCGAACAGCCGCCGGAAGTCCCGCCCGGCCAGGACCGTGCGCAGGTCACCGATGAACGTCGATCTGCGCCGGCCCACGCGATTCAGCTTAAAGCCGCCTGCCTCAGCGGGCGACCTCGCCGCGGATGAACTTCTCGACCAGGTCGCGGCACACGTCGTCGCCGTACTGTTCGGGCGGCGACTTCATGAAGTACGAGCTCGCCGAGGTCACCGGCCCGGCGACGCCCCGGTCCAGCGCGATCTTGGCGGCGCGGACCGCGTCGATGATCACGCCTGCCGAGTTGGGCGAGTCCCATACCTCGAGCTTGTACTCCAGGTTGAGCGGCACGTCGCCGAACGCCCGTCCCTCCAGCCGGACGTACGCCATCTTGCGGTCATCGAGCCAGGGCACGTAGTCGGACGGGCCGATGTGCACGGCCGCTCGCTCCATCTCGTGCGGGATCTGCGAGGTGACCGCGCGGGTCTTGGAGATCTTCTTGGACTGGAGCCGGGTGCGCTCCAGCATGTTCATGAAGTCCATGTTCCCGCCGAAGTTGAGCTGGTAGGTGCGCAGCAGCTCGACCCCGCGGTCCTCGAACAGCTTGGCCAGGACGCGGTGGGTGATGGTGGCGCCGACCTGCGACTTGATGTCGTCGCCGATGATCGGCACCCCCGCCTCGGTGAACTTGGCGGCCCATTCCGGGTCGGATGCGATGAACACCGGCAGCGCGTTCACGAACGCGACGCGCGCGTCGATCGCGCACTGGGCGTAGTACCGGTCGGCCTGCTCGGATCCGACCGGCAGGTAGGAGACGAGCACGTCGGCTCCGGTCTCGCGCAGCACCTGCACCACGTCCGCGGGTGGCTCGTCCGACTCGGTGATGATCTCCCGGTAGTACTCGCCCAGGCCGTCCAGGGTGGGACCGCGCTGGACCGTCACCCCGGTCGGCGGCACCTCCGCGATCTTGATCGTGTTGTTCTCGCTCGCGGCGATGGCCTCGGCCAGGTCGACGCCGACCTTCTTGGTGTCCACATCGAACGCGGCGACGACCTGCACGTCACTGATGTGGTAAGGGCCGAACCGTACGTGCATGAGGCCGGGAACTCTGCCGCCGTCGGTGGCGTCCTTGTAGTACTCCAGCCCCTGCACCAGGGAGCTGGCGCAGTTGCCCACCCCCACGATGGCGATGCGCACCTTGCCCATCAGGATGACTCCTTCTCGGAAGTGTTTCCTTGTTCGCCGGCCTGCCGCTCCGAAGCGATCAGCTCGTTCAGCCACCGGACTTCCCGTTCCACTGACTCCAGGCCATGTCGGTGCAGTTCCAGGGTGTAGCTGTCCACGCGCTCCCTGGTTCGCGTGAGGGCGGCGCGGATGGACTCCATGCGCTCCTCGAGCCGGCTGCGTCGGCCCTCGAGGATCCGGAGCCTCACGTCGGCCCTCGTCTGCCCGAAAAACGCGAAGTGAACCCCGAACCCGTCGTCTTCCCACGCCGCGGGCCCCCCCTCGCCGAGGAGCTCCTGCAGCCGTTCCTTGCCGTCGGCCGTCAGCCGGTAAACCTTCAGCGACCTGCGGCCGGCCCGCGGCCGCGCCGGGCCGTCCGGCTCGGCCTCGTCGTGTTCCTCGGCGATCAGCCCGGCGGCCAGCAGTTCGTGCAGGCACGGGTACAGCGACCCGTAGGAGAGCGCGCGGAACAACCCCAGTACGCTGGTGAGCTGCTTGCGCAGCTCGTAGCCGTGCATCGGCGTCCTGCGCAGCATCCCGAGCACGGCGAGCTCGAGCACTGCGGACCGGTTGCGCCCCACGCTGCCCCCTGACGTCCGCTCCGTCGCAATCCTGGTGTATCCGTTCGATGCGTCGAGCCGATACTTCGGCTCGCTAGATCGTCTCGATGTATCGGACCGATACATGCGAATAATATGCGGCATCCCCGATCCTGGCAAGCCGGGGCACCGGACTCGGCTCAGGCCCCGGTTCCGACGTACTCTGGCGAACATGACGTCAAGGCGTTCCGTCGTGGACTACGGGCTGGCCCGCCGGGCCACCCTCGCGTCGGTGTACTCCGGGCATACGACCGTCGCCGACGTCTGCGACGCTCATCCGTACTTGCTGCGGGCGGCCAAGTTCCACGGGGAGCCGACCGAGGACCGCTGCCCGATCTGCCGGAAGGCCAGGCTGACCCACGTCACCTACGTCTACGGCGACGAGCTCGGCCAGTACGAGGGACGCGTGAAGAAGACCCGTGAACTGGCGGAGATGGCCGCCGAATACGGTGAATTCCGGGTATACGTCGTCGAGGTCTGTCAGAGTTGTGGGTGGAACCACCTCGCTTCCTCTTACGTTCTCGGTACCGGTGAGCCTGCCGTACGCCGGAGGCGGCGTGCGCGGACTAGCCAGTGAACTCCCGAGGCAGGGGGTAACGTGTGAGCTCGGCGGGTTCCCGGATGGCCGGACCCGCCGTCAGGTAGAGGCCGCTTTCCCGCAAGCCGCGGTCTCCGAGCCACCAGCGAGGACGCGTGAGCAGCAAAGCTGATGACTTTGACGTTCGGCATCGCGACGGGCGGGACGGCCGTGCCTGGGGCAACGGGGTCAACGGTCCCGAGGACGGCTACGCGGCGGACGGGAGCTACGCCGGCGGCGATCACGGTGCCTTCGGCGGGACGGTCGACTACGACCTGGGTTACGACGCCAACGGCTGGGACACGCAGGGCTTCCGCAGCCCGGCGGCCGGCTACCTCGACAATCACGAGACCGCCTACCTCGGCGACGGCGCCGCGCAGGGGAACGGCCGCGGCGGCAGCCACGCGCGGACGACGAGCACCCAGGACGTCGGCCAGGCGAACTGGGCCCCGGGGAGTACCGGTCCCTGGCTCCCGGACCAGCCCGGGCCGCCCGGGCGGCAGCCGGGCCGGCGGGGCCGCCGGGCAAAGCCCGGAGGGCCAGGTGGGCCTGGAGGGCCGCGGGCTCCGCGCGGTCAACGGGTCAAGATCAAGGGCAGCTGGTGGCGGCACTGGACCTGGCGGAAGGCCCTCGGCGTGGTGCTCGGCATCATCGGCGGGTTCATCATCCTGGGCGCCCTCGCGATCGTCGTGGCCTACGAGCAGACGCCGGTCCCCAGCGACGCCATGGCCGCGACCAGTTACGCGCAGTCCCTGGTCTACTCCAGCAACGGCGCCCTGATCGGGCGGTTCGGCACCACGGACCGGCAGGAGCTGCCGTACAACGAGATACCGGAGAACATCATCAACGCGGTGCTCGCGGCCGAGGACCGCCACTTCTGGACCGAGGGCGGCATCTCGCCCACCGCCACCCTGCGGGCCGCCTTCGCGGACCTCACCGGAAACGACGGCTCGCTGCAGGGCGGCTCGACCATCACCCAGCAGTTCGTCCGGAACTACTACGCGGGCATCGGCACCCAGCAGACGCTCAGCCGCAAGATCAAGGAGATCTTCGTGGCGATGAAGGTCGCCAAGGAGAAGTCCAAGCAGTGGATCCTGACGAACTACCTCAACACGATCTACCTGGGCCGGGGTGCTTACGGGATCCAGGCCGCGGCGGAGACGTACTTCGGCAAGCCGGTGGCCAAGCTCAGCGTGCCGCAGGACGCGGTCATCGCCGCCCTGATCCAGCAGCCGAGCACGTACCCGCTGCCGGAGTACCGCCCCGAGCTCGTGGCCCGCTGGAACTACGTGATCAACGGCATGGTGCAAATGGGGAACCTGCCCGCGCAGACGGCCGCGACGCTGAAGTTCCCCTCCCTCGGCCCCCCCCACGTGCCGCAGAGCGTCGGCACCGCCGTCTGGGACCCCTACGTCCTCAACATGGTCCGCACCGAACTCGAGACCGTGTACCACTTCACCGATGCGCAGATCGACGACGGCGGGTACATCATCAGGACGAGCATCAGCGACTCGAAGATGGCCGCGCTGTATCAGGCGGTCAGCCAGAACGAGCAGCAGATCGACGCGGACAGCACCCTGTATCCGTTCGAGGATTACATGCACGTCGGCGCGGTGCTCGAGGACCCGGGGACCGGCCAGATCCAGGCCCTGTACCCGGGGCCCGGCTATACGGGATCGAGGTACAACGGCACCGGACCGGTCATCAGCGCCCGCGAATGCACGAAGATCGACTGCCAGTGGAACATGGCGAGCCAGAACCGGGAGCAGGTCGGTTCCTCGTTCAAGCCGTACATCCTGGCGCTCGCGGTCAAGCAGGGCATGAACGTGCAGACCAGCACGCTCGACGGCTTCAACGACCAGTTCATCCCGCCCGACTCGCAGCCGAAGGCGTACCCGTCCACCGCCTTGCCGGCTGCCTCGGACGGATGGTCCAAGCTGGTCACCAACGACAGCTCGGGCGAGAACGGCCCGTTCACGCCGCAGATGGCGATGGCCGAGTCGATCAACACCGCCTTCTCCGACCTGTGGCACGTCGTGGCCGGCGTGGGCAGCACGACGGTGGCCAACAGCGTGGGCCAGATGGCGCAGGCGTTCGGCGTGGACACCAACGCGGCCGGCATCACCGGGCCCGACGATATGCAGGACGATTACGGCGTCACGCTGGGCCAGGCCTCGCTGACCGTCGAGGAGCAGGCCTCGATGCTGGCCACCATCGACGACAACGGCGTCTACCACGACCCGCACCTGATCGTGTCCATCTCACAGAACGGCGTGCTGACCCCGATCAAGGTCACGAGCGCCGAGGTGTTCAACCCGAATCCGATGCTCAACGCCGAAGAGGACTCGCAGGTCCAGTACGCCATGTCCGAGGACACTGCCCCCTACGGCACGGCCCCGGTGGCCGCGCTGAGCAACGGCCAGGAGATCATCGCCAAGACCGGCACCACCAACACCGCCCAGTCGGCGTTCTTCGTCGGCGCCATCCCGACCCAGGCCCTGACGGTCGCCCTGTTCACGAGCAATCAGACCGGAACCGGCCCCGAGTCGCTCAACAACCTCGGCGGCAACTCGCAGGGCGGCTTCGGCGGGACCTGGCCGGCCACGATCTGGCACACCTACGCGGAGAACATGTTCGTCCCGCTGGGGATCGAGAAGTTCCAGCCGGTGGTCTTCACCGGAACAAAGTGGAACCTGGTGCCGCCGGGCCTGCGGAACGTGGCCAAGCCGCACAAGAAGAAGCGGAACCCGAACCCGGGCAACGGCTTCCCGACCCCGCCGCCGGGCAACGGGAACCCCAACCCGTATCCCACCTACAGCTGCGACCCGGCGGTGGTGACCTGCAACCCCAACGCCCCGGGTGGCGGCGGCGGCAACACCCAGTCGGTGAGCGCGACCGAGGCGGGCGCCGCGGTCGGCGGCGCCTTCGCCGGTCTGCCCGCGACCTGCCTGTGGGTGCGGCGCCGTACGCGCAAGCACCACCGCCAGCGCGGTTAGATAGGGGGGTGGAAGACGCCCGGCATGGCGCTCTCCCGTCCGATGATCACCACGAGGTGAACTGGACCTGGCGGGAGCGCCCCACGCTCGCGGTCGCCCTGGGCAGCACCAGCGTGCTGATCGCCGCATCTGTGCTCGCCATGCTCCTCGCGTTCGCGGAGAAGGTGCCGTGCCGCTCGGGCGCCTGGAACTACGACGCCAAGAAGTTTCAGGACGCCTGCTACACAGACATCTACCCGCTGTACTACACCGAGGGCCTGTCGGCCGGGAAGGTCCCCTACACCGGGCACCCGGTGGAGTACCCGGTCCTGATCGGCGGCACGATGCAGGCGGTGGCCTGGCTGGTCAGGAACATCGACGTGGCGATCAGGGGCCGGGAGTTCTTCGACTTCACCGTGGTCCTGCTCGCGGTGTGCGCGGTGGCCGCAGTGCTCGCCACCGCGCGGGCCGCCGGCCCCGACGCCCGCTGGCAGGGGCTGATGGTGGCGCTGTCCCCGGCCCTGATCCTGAACGCGTTCGTCAACTGGGACCTGATCGCCATGGCGCTGACCGCGCTGGGCCTGGCGGCCTGGGCGGCGCGCCGCGGCGTCTGGGCCGGCGTCCTGCTGGGGCTCGGCGTCGCGACCAAGTTCTATCCGCTGGTGGTCCTCGGGGCACTGCTCTTGCTGTGCCTGCGGGCCGGCCGGCCGAAGGACTTCGCGAAGACCCTCGCCGCCGCCGTGGTGGCCTGGCTGGCGGTCAACCTGCCGGTCATGATCGCCGCGCCGTCCGGCTGGGCCACGTTCTACGTGTTCAGCAAGGACCGGGGCGCCGACTGGGGCTCGGTCTGGTACATGTTCGAGTACTTCAACCTGCCCAAGCTCGGGGATTACCAGCTCAGCGTGCTCAACGAGATGTCCGCGGCGGCCCTGATCGTCGTCTTCGCCGCGATCGCGCTGCTCGTGCTGGCCGCCCCCCGCCGGCCCCGGCTGCCGCAGGTGTGCTTTCTGCTGCTGGCCGCGTTCCTGATGACGAACAAGGTCTGGTCCCCGCAGTACCTGATCTGGCTGGTGCCGCTGGCCGTGCTCGCCCGGCCCCGGCTGTGGCCGTACGCCCTGTGGCAGCTGGCCGAGATCGGCTACTTCTTCGGCATCTGGGGCTACCTGATCTTCGCCACCGTCGCGCACCCGGTCACCGGCTATCAGGGCATCAGCACCGGCTGGTACTTCACCCTGCTGGCGGCCAGGTTCTTCACCGTGGCCCTGCTGGCCGCCTACGTGGTGCGGGACATTCTTTATCCCGAACGGGACGTGGTGCGTGCGCGCGGCCACGACGACCCGGCCGGGGGCGTGCTGGACCAGGCCCCGGACCGGTTCCGGATCCGGCTCGCCCGGCCGGTCAGCCGCGCAGGTGCTCTGCCTAATCAATAGCTCGCGTTATTCAGATGCTGTGGTTCCCGCCGTACCTTACGGGCGCCGGCCGCTCGCACGGGCTCGAAAGGCCCGTGCTCGCTAACCGGTTCTGACTAACACTCGCTGTTTCAGCCAGCTGACGTCGGCGGCCAGACCGCCATGCTCGTCGGGTGTCTCGCAGATGGCGGTCGCACCGGCCGCCCGGACCACGCCGAGCAGCAGCGCGGGGTCGATCGTCCCCGAGGCGATGTTGGCGTGCCGGTCCCGGCCCGAGCCGAACTCGTCACGTGAGTTGTTGCAGTGCACCAGGTCGATCCGGCCGGTGATCGCCTTGATCCGGTCCACCGCCTCGGCCAGGTCGATCCCGGCCGAGTTGGCGTGGCAGGTGTCCAGGCAGAACCCGACGTTCCCGCCGGCGTCCCCGGCGGCGTCGGTCACCGCGTCCCAGAGCCGGCCGATCGCGTCCAGGGACCGGGCCATCGCGCCGTCGCCGCCCGCGGTGTTCTCGATCAGCATCGGCAGCGGCCGCTCGATGCGCTCCACCGCCTTGCGCCAGTT